>MDTE01113443.1_pt1 | contig 10853 bp, 13 predicted proteins | sample 811231 | NCBI WGS metagenome assembly MDTE01 (sample SAMN05326651, study PRJNA326480) | marine metagenome | isolation source: seawater | place: Indian Ocean: Red Sea | collected 2010 | reverse complement strand
TCATCATCATCATCATAGTATTTATCCAAATTCAAAACACCCTTTAGGGCCTGTCACGCTTCGCTTGCCAAATGAAGATCAAATCTTAAGAAAATCCGTCGAAAATAGCTGAATCATCTGTCTCTTTCTCGACTAAGTCTTAATAGACTCAGAATATATAAGTATATTTAATATAAAATTTCAAAAATTTTTTGAGCTAGATTTTCCACAATTTATAGGTTTTTTCCACGTCCAAATCCACATTGGGCTAGAAATACCAGTACGTTTAAAAAAAAACAGGACTTCAGCATTATTGTTGACTTTTCTATTAGTACTTATCAATTTTCTTATAAAAAAAGTAAATTTTTGATGATCTAAGTTATAACGTGAGTCTTATTTGATAATTCTAAAATTTTGCTTGCAAACTTTTTTTGACTTTTAGAAAAAAAAACATAATCATAGTTTTGTAGAGAAATAAATTTATGGATCAAATCAGTCAATCAAATTTAAGCGAATTTAAACCCGACGAGTACTCTTCAAGTAAAGTGTCATTAGAAACAGAACTTTCAGAAACTCTTTATAACTCTATGAAAGATTTCGTATTGAGTAATCCAACTTGGGATCAATATAAGCTTATAAATTCTGCTCTAGCTACTTTTCTCGTTCAAAACGGATGTACAGACAATTCTGTTTCAGAGATTTATTTAAATCAATTATTTACCCCATCTAAGTCTTTTTAATATTTAAACAGGCTCTTCTACTCAAGGCCATCATTGTAAGTGTTGGGCTCTTCCAGGATGATGTAGGCCAACATGCTCCATCCAGTACAAATACATTTTTGCATCTCCATAATTTATTAAATTTATCTACAACGCTTTTGTCTTCACTTACTCCCATCGGTGCACCACCGACTTCATGAATGTAATATCCAGGAGGAGGAGGGCTATCTGAAAATGATACTAAATTCTTTGTAAAAAATTTTCCAAATGGAATATTTACAAGTTTGTCGATACTTTTGATTTCTCCATTGGCCGCTTCTACTGATTTATTAATAGTAAATGCCATATGTTTTGCCATATTTAATTCATTTTCACTCCATTCGAATTCAATATGAGGTAAAGGCACCCCCCATTCATCAGTTTCTTTTGAGAGAGTAACTGAGTTATTCTCTCTTGGAAGTACCTCTCCGTGAGCTATTAGAAAGCCGATAGAAGAATTTGAGTCTTTTTGTAAAAATCTAGGGATTCCCAATCTATCAATTGCTCCCCAAATTCCATAACCTCTTATGAAATTAATATTCTCAACTTTGGGTAGATTTATTCCAAATGGGATAAAAAAACTCCCAGCACCTGATAAGGCATGGGCAATATTTGATCTTGATTCTATTTTTTGATCTCTCGGAACTGAAAAAAACCTGCAGAGCGAGATATGGTCCATGAGATATTTGCCTAGTCTTCCTGAAGTGTCTTTGAATCCTGAAGAATTTGATTTAAATTCTGAGTTAAGAAGTATTCTCAGCGTTGCTATTGTTGATGCGCAAAGAAGTATTAAATCACAATTTAATACTTTTTTATGACCATTTTCCAAATTTACGACTGTTATTTTAGAGGCTAGCTCTGTTCTTCTATTAGTTTCAAATGACTCTACTAAATGATTTGAAAGTATTTGAACATTTCCAGTATCTAGGGCTTTTTTAAGAGTACTTCCAATACTTGAAGACTTAGGCCATTGTTTTTCGTTTATCGAGGAGTTACGATCGAATCCTCTTGATTGTATAAAAGGGTAATTTAATCTTGATTTGATTTGATTTCCAAAATCCCTCTCTTCTTTTGTAAGAGGGACCTTACCAATATATTTCCCATTAGGAACCTCGTTAATATCATCTTTTTGTCCATAAATTTCACAAATATCTTCAATATAATCGTAGTGAGAAGCCAATTCATCATATGAGATTGGCCAGTCCTGCCCAAAACCATCATTTTTAGCTGGATAGAAGTCTTCTGGAGAAAATCTTAATGTAATTCCTCCCCAAGTTAGTGATCTACCTCCATATTGGAGGCCTCGTGTCCATATGAACGGTTTTTTTTCTGGGAATGTGTACGCATGTTTTAATTCATCAGAATATAAATCAGGATTATTTTTCCAATATCCAGGATGTTTGCTTTGATTAGTATGTTTTTTGGATAAAATTCCTGAAAACCTCTTAAAGGTATTATTTGGCTCTATATTTCTAGCCTCTCCCCTACTAATTTTTGGCCCCGCCTCAATTACTAGTACTTTTATTCCTCGTTCGGCTAATGTTAATGCGGCCACTCCACCTGTAGCTCCAGAACCAACTACTATCGCATCGTAGGGTTTTATATCCAAAAATCTATTTAACTATTTTCATTTTAATAAATATAGCATTCAGTAAATTATTTATTTCATGATTTAGGGTTAAGAAGTTAGAATTTATTAAGATAAATTATCAATTTAATGAGATTTATAATTTTAATTCTTTTTATTGTTGCGATTAATTTTCCTCCAAGTTCATTCGCAGCATTAGATTATGGAAAACAATCTTTACTAGGGGCTGATTTTTCAGGATCTGATTTAAGAGGTGCAACTTTCTATTTAACTGATTTACAGGATGCTAATTTATCAAATTGCGATCTCCAAAATGCCTCTTTATTTGGAGCAAAATTAAAGGATACTAATTTAAGTAATTCCAATTTAAAAGAAGTCACTTTAGACTCGGCTGTTTTGGATGGAACAGATATATCAAATACCAATTTAGAAGATTCTTTTGCTTACAGTACACAATTTGAAAATGTAAAAATTAAAGGGGCAGATTTCACAAATGTCTACTTGCCGAGCGATGTAGTAAAAAGATTTTGTAAAGATGCCACTGGCATTAATCCTTATACAAATAGAGAAACTAGAGAAACTTTAGGATGTGATGATAATTAAATTTATGCAAAAGAAAATTCTTTCTTAATTTTTCTTTGTTTGTATATTGACCCCCCAATAGGCCAACCTAATGTTGATAAATTTCTTATCAATTTATTTGAGTATGTAAAACTTAAGTTTCCTAAGGATTTGATATTAAGTTCATTTAACGTTTTTATTACTAAGTTGAGTTTTTCTTTTTTTTCATACTTCTTATCTAATAAGACAAATTCATCACTAAGAACTATAGTTTCCAAAACCCTGTCATTAGATGCATATCCAATTTTAATTTTATTTGATTTCTCTGAATAAAGGGTGTAAATTAATCCGCTTTTGTATTGTTGAGGAGAACAAATGAATTTCAAGGATGATGAAAATAATTTATATTCGCCTTTTTTTACTTTAATTGTTTTGTAATTCATATTAAGTTTATTCTTTTTGTCCAATTTCATATTTTTCGAATAAGTTATTAACTTCTGCTAATGCGATCCTTTTTTGACAAGCAGAGTCATATCTGTTTATAGCTATTGATGGTATGGAGCCTTTACTCTTCATTTCTCTTAGTCCAGTCTCTAGGCACTGAAATGCAACACTTGACAGGTCACGCCCTTCTGCAGCTGCCCATACTTTTAAAAGGTAATTAAGATTTGATGGAACAGAGATTTGTACTTTATTTGAATTTGAAGTATTTAAGGCAATATCATCGATGCTTACTTCTTTAGTTGAAATATTTTCTTTAACTTTTTTCTTCAAATTTTTTACTTGACCTAAAATTTCTTCGTTGTTCTTAAATTTTCTCTCAATTTCAAATAATTCTTCTTCCGAGCTAATTAGGACTTCTAATGCCCATTGAGCATCATCTTCTGCTATTGGCGTATTTTTAAGCCATTCATCTCTAATTTTAGACCAATTATTAGGCATAAGTATTAATTTATATTAAAAGCATAATCTATTCTATTTAGAATGTCTACTCAATCTATATAGATTAGTTATAGATTGTATTATACATTTTTAAATTAAGTATCAATTTCTCTTACGAATTTATAAAACTCTTGTGTTTACATATATTAAAAAATTTGAAGATACTTTTTATAAAAAATAAGAAATATTTTTTAATCAACTTTTTCAAGAATTTTCTTAATTTGATAGCCTGATCTAAATGAGGTTAATTCATTATCATGATTGCCTTTTTCTATTGAAAAAATAAATTTTTTATATAATTCTCTTAAAGAATAAACTCTCGAATCTTTATATTTTATAGGAATAGTATCAACAGCATTAAATAACAGAATCCTCTGATTATTATACTCCCTGAAAACTGATTGATCACAGGATCTAAATGGAGGCTTATGTTCGTAAATCAATTTCTCTTTTTGACTATTTATAGTTATTTTCATTCCAAAAGCTTTTTTATTACAGTTGCTGACCTTACATGTAACTTTAATATTATTTTTAATTAAAAATTCTACGTCTACAAAATCTTCAGCTGTTACTTGGATCTCATTCGAATAACTATCTTTTCTGTAAGGAATAATAATTCGACTTTTGGATTTATTTACAGTATCAATTTCACTCATAAGTAGCCATTGAATCAAATCGATTATATGAACAAGAAAAGCATTCTTTACTCCTCCACCTTGAAGATAATCATTTCTCCATGTCCATAAACTTTTAGGATCACTCCTTCCTGATGTAAGCCATATTACTTCAATTGATTTAATTTTTTCAGCACTTTGATCTTTTATTTTGGTTTTTAAAAACTGAATACCTGGCTCATATCTGTACTGAAAATTTATGCAATTTGCAAGTTTAAGCTTTTCCACTAATAGAGTTGACTTTAAACCCTCCTGAGTGGAAATACAAAATGGTTTTTCGCAAAGAAGATTTATATTTTTTTGAGCAATTTTTGAGATAATACTACAGTGAAACTTGGGAGGAGCAGCGATAGTAATCGCATCTGGCTTTAAACTAATTAGATCCTCAACAGAATTAAAATATATCTTTGGATTTGAAATTTTTTTTAAAAGTCTCCCTGTACCAGAATCAGTTATTCCAATAACTTCTACACCTTTGATATTTTTTAGAGCTTCGAAGTGACAATCATATCCAAATCCACCTCCTACTATTCCAAACTTCATTCGATTTCAACAATTAATCAATCATTCTTACTTCAGGCAGTGGGATAATAATCTTTGACCTTAAGCCTTTTTCTCTTAAATTTTTTACAATTGGTTCCCAGTAATGCCATGAGAGAATAATTGCAAAATCTGGTTGTTCTTCTATCATTATTTTTTCATCAACAATTGGTATATAAGTTCCAGGTGTATACAAACCTAATTTAAGTGATGTTGATTGTTCTGCAATGTAATTGAGTGAGTCTTTATCTAAGTTACAGTAACTTAATAATGTGGTTGCTCTTCCTGGGCAACCTACCCCAACGATTTTCTGATTTTTATTTTGAGCTTCAATGATAAGATTTTGGAGTTGCAGTTTAGATTTTTTTACCTTGTTTTCAAATTCTAAATATATTTTATCTTTATATAGTCCCCTTTCAATTTCATTTTTTAGAAGAAAATCAACATTTTCTGAGACTTGGTGTGATTTCCCTTTTCTTGCATAAACTCTAATAGATCCTCCATAATTTGGAATTTTTTCAATATCAATAACCGTGAAATTATAAAAATCAAAAAGCTTCAGGATTGATTTTACAGAATAGTATTTTAGATGTTCATGATAAATTGAATCATATTGGACTGTATCTAACAAATCTAATAAATAATGTGATTCAGTTACAAATAATCCATTTTCTACTAGAAGATTCTCTGCACCTTTAATTAAGCTCCCTAGTTTGGAAACATGAGCGAACATGTTACATGCAGTAATCACTTCTGCTTTGCCATACTCTTTTATTATTCGCGGTACTAAGGCATCATCAAAGAATTTCTGAATTGTTTTAATTCCCTTTCCATTTGCCAAATTTGCAATATTAGTGGGTTCAATACCTAAAACTTTCATTTTTTCATTTTGAAAACCCTCCAATAAAGTCCCATCGTTAGAACCCAGATCTACAGCTAGACCTCCTTTTGGTAACCTATACCTTTTAACTATAGTTGATGCGGTAGCCCTTAAATTGTTGGCAAGAGTCGAGGTAATCCCGCTCCTGTAAGGATATTCTGCAAAAAATAATTCTTTATGATCTACTACATGATCTAATTGAACTAAACCACAGTTTTGGCACCTAATTAGGTTCAGAGGGTATCTCGTTTCTGGTTTATTTAACTGCTCTGGCCAAATCAAAGAATCACACGGGGCTTGATGTCCAAAATCTATAATTTTTTTTAATTCCTGACTACTACAAATTTGACAACAATTTATTTTCCCATTATTTAAATCATGCTTATTTTTTTTATTATTCATTAGGTTCGCTAAAAAAGTAATTTAATTATTGTTGAAAAAGTTAAAGAGCTCTAAGTGAACTATTATACATATTCGACATATAAGACAGCAATTTTTAAGGAATTTATAAATCTTAAATAACATTAGTTATTTGATAAAATTTAAAAAAATTTAAATTTTAGTTAAATTCTTAAATTTTTCAATTTCACAGAATTTGGTGATTTTCTGAACCAAAATGTTTCAAGGCCATATAGATACCATTTTATATAGTCAAAAATCCATTCGGAAATTTTAAACCTACTTTTGCCATATTTTCTTTCTTCCCAATATGAAGGTATTTCTGCTATTGAAAGGCCAAGCCTATTAGCTTTAACCAATAATTCAATTGAGAATGAAAACCCCCTGAAAGATTCAATTTTGACTAAATTTATGTATTTAAGTGAGAATAACCTGAAGCCGTTACTAACATCTTTGACCGATATGCTTGATAAATAAAATAATGAAAAAGAAGCACATCTAACTAATATTGATTTTATGAAAGGACAGTTTTTCATGGCACCGCCTTTAACAAATCTACTTGGAACGACAACATCATTTCCTTCTAGAAATTTCTTGTACATTTGGTCAAATATTTTTGTATTAATGAAATCATCAGCAGGGTAAACAATAACTGCTTCAGAATGGCACTCTTCGAAACCAGAAATAATAGCGCCATGCGGCCCAGAATATTTATTCTTTATTTTTAAAATTGGGAAACTAAATGATTTTTGATTAAATGAAGTTAAGGTTTTATCTGAATCTTCGTCATAACATAGCAATACTCTAAATTTAGTCTCAACATCTTTTTCCAAACGCGTAAATAATTTTGAAATATGAGTTTCATTAAATACTGGAATAACTACATCTATTCCATTTCTTGGAACTTTCAAGCTAATAAATTTTTTAATAATATCATAATAATTTCGAGATATCCATTAAGTACATAGTTAGGATGAAAAATAAGGAATGAGCTTTGCAAGAAACATTATCAAGTTCAAAGTCTCTTAGGAATTTTTATCATTAAATTTTTATTTTTAATTTATGTTCAATACTTTTAAGTCTCAATCTAAGAACTATTTAAAGAGGTTTGATAATTTAATTTTTAACTTTTTCCCAAGTAATGAAATTGGCTGGAAGATAGATCTGAAAATAGCGCTATTAGCATTTACCATATCGTTGCTATTAGCTTTTCCATCTTTATGGCTTTATTTTAGGCCAGATAAGGCTGGTCGTTTGCTTTACCAAATGATTCAAGCGGAAAATCCTCTAAATAGAGATCTTCCTTTAACAGCTCAAATCTTAAGCTATCGTTTTTTTGTTCCAACGCTAAATTATTTTTTTGGATTGAGAGGTTATGGAGTTGTGCTCATTCCTATAATCTCTTCATTTCTTAATTTATTTTTGATAAGCAGAATTCTCAGAAATAGGACAAAGGATATCTTGTTTAGTCTCACTTGTGTAGTAGGAATTTCATTGACTTGGTTTATTGTTGAGGGAACAGCTTTTTGGGCGACTACTGATTCAGTTTCACATCTTTTACTTCTATTGCCAGCTGCATTTCAAATTAATCCTGCCTACTTTATTTTTGCTCTTCCGTGTTCATTATTTGTCGATGAAAGATCAATTTTTGCATGTGTATTTCTTTGGCTTTTTCTTCTTAGAAGGGATCAGTTAGAGATTAATTCTTTTGACAAAATTCAAAATAAACTGCTTCATTTGAAATTAAGTAGAAAAATGCTTTTTTTCTCAATTTCAATGCTTATAGGGGTCATTTTTTGGATAATTGGGCGTTACATTATTAATTCAGGTGTGATTGCACCTGTCCCTGACATAAGCGTCGTTACAAATCAGATTCCACAATTTAGAAAATTCTTTAAAGTATATTGGTTTGTACAATTATTAAATCATTTGAGTTCTTTTAAATGGGTTTATTTTTATCCCTTATTCTTGGTTATAGAACTAATGAAGACAAGCTCCAATAATTTAATTAAAATACACGGCTTCAATTTTAAAAAATTTTTTGGTTTTCATATTTTATTTTTTGTTTTTTATAGTTCAATATCAATGGTAAATGGAGATGTCTGGAGATCTATGAGTTTTGCTTATTTTTTTGTTTTAGATTCAATCCTAATCTTATACAATTTGAATAAAAAATTTAGTTTGAAATTGAGTCGTTTTATCAGTTTTCTAATGATCATCACACCTGTTTGTTTTTTTGGATTACAAGACTTATCTCCTCAAGTTTCATTTCCTTTGCCTTTAGTTTTACTAAGAACTTATCTAGGACTTGGTGAGTCTTTTTTCCCTTTTTTGGAGGGTCTTTTTAGATATGTGCCAAGTTAATAATTTTACAAGTCTGTATTTCTTCTTAGTAAGATAATTTTTCTGATAGAGAACATTTTCTTGCAGTATTTGTGAAAAATATTATTAAATAAGTCAAAATAAAGAAATTTATTTATGAAGATTTAAGTTAAAGTAGTATAGAGATTTGTGTAATTATATTGAATAATATTTTACCTCGACTTTTTTCGGGTTTCTTGTATACATTACCTTTAAGGTCATCAATACCATTTGGATATTTTTTGTTTTATAAATATTCTTTTCTGAAAATTATATTATTTATAACTTTTCCAATTTCAATAATTGAGAAATCTTTACCCTTTGGGGGGTTGTTGTTATTTTTAATTTTGTTTTTAGGATTAGTTAGAAATCAAAAAGTACCTTATTTCATGAGATATAATGCATTTCAAGCATTACTTCTTGATATCTCTTTAATCATAATTTCTTATATCTTTAAGATATTCCCTTTAATTCAATTAGGCTCAGTTGTTTTTATATTTACTATTTGTATTATTATTTATTCTATTTTCCAATGTATTAATGGTACAGAACCAGAAATACCTTTTATTAGCAAATCTGTGAGAATGCAACTTTAAAAACTACTTAGCTTGGTTATTTTTTAGCATTCATTTAAGATAGATTCCCATCTTTTCTGACTTATTTTAATTGTTTCCATTGGAGGAGTTTTCCCCTCTATCTCAAATGCCCTAATCAATGACTTATTGGCTAATAATCCAAGCCTTGCAGCTTTTCTTTGTCTAGAACATACTTTCTCTCTAGAGCCTTCTTTGAGATTAGCTTCGATCTCTCTTAGGATTTTGCTAGCTTCATTTGATTTAGAGTAAAAATCGTTCATATAAATATCTAGTGCTGTATCAGCCATTGTCATATTTGGGGTTATGAAAAAAACTATTAATGTAGAAATAAATTTTAGAATCTTAATTTTCATAAATATTTTAGAAATTTCTATCTGCTCTTTTTAAGACTAGATAAAAAGTAAGAATACTAATCGTACCAGAAGGACCAATAAAAACATGCCAAATTTGGTTACTGGTAGTGGAGAGATTTGATCCAAAGAAAGTTGTAAAAAAAATCCCAAATATTGGATAAATTATGAAAATCCAATCTTTGAAAATTCTTTGCCAATTTATTATTAGAAATATACTTATTAGGATTTGAAACAAAAGAGATGCTGTTTTGCTTAATAATAAATATGAGACTATTGCTCCAAGAGCTATCAAAAGGTTGATTCCAATAATAAATTTATTTTTAATAACTGATATTGAAAAACTTGTTAGTCCTAAAGCTAAAAAAGAATAAAATAACCAATTAAAAATTGAGGAATGATCTACATATAACCAGTTAGTTTGTGTGTGATCTATCATCTCAAACATTGAGGCCAAGCCTGAAGACATAAAACCAAAAGGAATTAGGAAATGTAATTTAATTTTTTTGAATTTATTTATAGATTTAATTCCCAAAAATATTGGTACAACTACGGCTTGAATATGGGCTAATAGTAAAATAAAAAACAATTTAGGATGTAAAATTAAATTTTCTTATATTTTAAACAAAACTCAAAACTTAGCTTACTGTATTAAAGATATATACCATTGACCAATAATTAAAATTAAGATTGTGAGGACAAATGGAAAGGCAGGATAACGTGTTTGAAAATTTGCTGGTGGCCAAGGGGACCATGATATAAGTCTCCCCTTTGGTCGATCAGAAGATATTGATTTTTTTGTTTTTGTAATTGATGCTTTATTTGTAGCGAATCCCTTACTCATTAGTGTACTCAAAAATAAATATTAACAAAAAAAGAAAAGAAAGAGGGTTTTCGAGAATCTGGAATTTCTTAACTTTACTTATTTTGAGATTAAGTAAAAATTCAAAACAATTTGTTAATTCATTCTTATCAGATAGAAGAGATAAAGATGATTTCAATAGGAAATGATCCAGTATTTCAGAGTGTTTTTAATCCCAAGATTATATGAATAAATCATATTTTCTATTATTTTTTCATCTTAATCTTTCGGGTATTTTTTTACTTAATGATATGTCTCACAAGTCCTTCTTAGAAACGGAGGGGGTGGGATTCGAACCCACGGTGCCCTTGCAGACACGCTAGTTTTCAAGACTAGAGCCTTAAACCACTCGACCACCCCTCC
>MDTE01065336.1_pt1 | contig 10853 bp, 15 predicted proteins | sample 811231 | NCBI WGS metagenome assembly MDTE01 (sample SAMN05326651, study PRJNA326480) | marine metagenome | isolation source: seawater | place: Indian Ocean: Red Sea | collected 2010 | reverse complement strand
GCATCATTGGGTAAACCTGCCGTAGATATCTTATATATCTCAGGGTCTACGGACCCAGAAAGACGCTCCTCTACTTGGTTAATCTCCGATACGTCCATTAGACGAGTCTCATCTAAACAAATGATATCTAAAGGAGTAGAGTCTTTAGTGGCTGTACCCCCCATATAGGACATATATAAAGAAGAGTTTCCAAATTGCTTGAGTTCAATACTTCCCGCATCACTCATCACCTCAGAAAACTCAGGGATATTAGCTACTAAAGGAGCTAAACGATCTTTAGAAAATTTAGCGACTGAGTCGTGGACAGGAAAATAAAACCCAGCCTTCTTAGCAATACGCTTTCCTACAAACTCACAGTACCTCAACTTATGGAGCACCTTGAGGACCATCCAAATGGTCAGTCCCACTTGGGTACACTTTCTCACATTGATAAAGGGGTTGTTACACAAATAAATATCTTTGAGATACTTGCGTCGAGAGAAAGTAAAAGGGCGGTGGTCCACCTTAAAATTGTTAAGAGCGCACCACACCCCTAAGTTTTCTAAACGAAGAGCTTCTAACTCGCGTGGAGAAATATTAGCTAGCTGCACAGTGCCTCCCTATTTCAGATAGTATACCAACTAAAGATAGAATAAAAGTTAGATATCCTTGGGTACTCGCTGGGACTCCGACCATCGTTGCTTAGGGTCGTAAACTATATTATCTCCAAAGTGGTAGACTTTGGTGGCACTTGCCGCCAAATTACGGCTCATGTTTTTCTCAAAAGAACACACAATGACTTCTTTACCCAGTTCTCGTAAAGGCTCTACTAAGTAAGTAAAGTCTCCATCCCCACTGACTAAAATAAAAGTGTCATATTCGGCATCTTGCATGAAGGCGTCTGCGGTTATCCCCACATCCCAATTGGTATTCTGGGGGGTATTACGGGTCTTATTAAACACAAGGTGACGCTTTTTGATATTAAACCCCATCCCTCGTAATGCCGTAATAAAATTAGTCTGGTCATGGTGGCTCGATACGACTAGATAGGCGGTAGCATCAAGGTGAGCGTGATCTTCAGTGATAACATTGCGCTGCACAAAGTCTAACAAGGCATTGTAATCTACACGGTATTCAGGAGAGTAGGCTCCCCTACACGAATACCACATGTTTTGTACGTCCACTGCCATAAAGTATGTTTTTTCGTCCACAACTCTAACCTATTTATTCAAATTCTTATCATTACACACACAACGTAATGCAATGTTGCCGCAATAATTACAACGAGGAACAGGAGCAGGCTTCTCTTTACTCATTGGTGATCTCCTTTAGGGCACTAAATATCCACATAAAATCTTCTTTGGGTATGGAAAGAAACCTTTCTAAGGTTATTACCACTACATTGCCCATATTAATAACAACTTTACTCTCTAAATTACCTGACTCCTCTTCTGCGGCTGGAAGAGAATTCCATAAGTCTCGTTTCATAAGGACAAACACTGGTAAGTGATTACGAGTAAATACTAAAAGAGGCTCTCGGTCGTCAGGACAGTCTCCTAAAGTCTGGTCCCACCACTTCCACACCAAGGACTTGCGAGAAATCATCATGCCATGAAGAGTCCAGGACTCTTGATTCTTACACTCTACGTGAAATCGGAAAGTTTCATCGGGAGTAGTAATATCTCCCGCCAACTCATACCCTTCTTTAAGGTGAGAACCTCCACTTTGGGGGGTACGATAAAACTTTACTCCCCACCACTCTCCAAGAGATTTAGCCATGCGTCTTTCAAAAGACGCACCTTTAGTCTTAGCTTTTTTACCCGCTTTAGAACGAGTGCTAGAGGATCGACCAATTTCATCTGATAAATCTATATAAGACGGAGCCGGTGTATTTTTTAAGCGCATATATACTCGTATATAAAATAATCATAATTTCAACTCCTTGAGACTACGTCTAAATATAAAAAAGGTCAAAAAGAATTGAACAAGGTCTAACTAACTAAGCCAAGGTAATAATAGAACAAATATATAATAGAGATAACAGATAGATCTAAATTAATGTCACTAAGATCTACCTCCTTCCCCTCACTCTTATCTTTAATAGCTACTACTAAATAAAATGCAGTAGCTACAATGTAATACCAAGCTACTGCACATAAAAAACTAACCATCTCACTTCCCTACACATTTATAATGGAAGTCTCCTCCACGAATAAGCTGAGAGAAGGACTTTCCTAATGATTCTGACTCTATAAATTCCTCGTATACCTCTACAGGCACATCGTAATACTGATACACCGAACCCTTTTTAAATTGAATCTCTAATGTAAGGGTTTCGGGATCATATCCTATTTCCGATAAATTAGATGACTCCACTACTTTCCGTTCCATTTCTACCTCCATTTACTGGTGCCGGGAGCGGGACTTGAACCCGCACGCCCCTAAGAGCAGCAGATTTTAAGTCTGCTGTGTCTACCAATTCCACCATCCCGGCGTTCTACGTTATCTACCGGGGGGCAGACTTGAACTACCGACTTCCGCTTCGTACATAGATCCATCCTGCATAGATGTTTTCCCCTCAGACCCAATCGCCACTAATTACGGTGGGGGCGAATTCCCCGTGCGCTTGCAACGCGATTCCGTGTGTGGATCTTCGGCTTCCTACTAACGGCGCTCTAACCACCTGAGCTACCCCGGTATAACTTTCCATCACACCATATCTACATAGCGGATAGAATCCTCTTCAATTTCTCCACATCTCCTTTCAATCTCTCTAAGTTCATCTTGGTGTTCCTCGTACATGTGGGCCGAGAGTCGGTCCCAAGCATCGTAAGGCCCAAGAGGCCGCTTACCTCTCCTACCTGCCCACACATATGTCTCCCAATTGCAGAACTGACATTTAATTTTAGCTCGCTTGTTCGGCTCGCCATTTCTTTTATAAATTTCAACACCCATGTAGGCACCTCCTGCCTACACAGACCCACCACTTCCCAAAATCTCAGGTTCGCCCTACTAATGGACATGGGACAACCCACCTTGACGGCTCATTTTTATAGTCTCATTGAAGTAAGAAGCCAACGAGTCATGGTGAGTAATAACAAAGACACTGGATCTATTCTTAGCTAATTCTTCTAAGACCTTAACCACGTAGTACACACCCGTTTCATCTATATTCTCAAACACCTCATCTAATAAGAGAATGTTCAACCGCTTCCCACTACGGCTGGCAATGAAATCATTGATAGCCAAGGAAATAGCCAAATCGATTCGCCGCTTTTCTCCTCCACTATTACCTTCATAAGTATCAGAAGCCTGGGTATTGAAGACTTCTACATTAAAGTTCTCACGCCACTCACCCGTAGAAAGTTGTTTACGGGAATTGAAACGAACCTGGATCCCCCCATCGGTAAGGATACCCAAGTAGTTATTAGCTCGCTCACTCAAAAAAGGAATTACTTTATCTAAAAGATAAGAACGAATTCCCCCTCTCGAAAATCCATCTTTCCAAAATTGAAAATAACTTCCCTCTTCTTCCACCTCTTTGAGTTCCTTATTGATCTCAGCAACACGTCCCTGCTTTTGAATTACACTCTTGTGTAACCGGTCCATAAGTACTCCGTGTGGATTTTCTTCAGCTTGAATACGCTCAGTTTGCTCTCCATAAGCCAAGATTCGTGCTTCTAAATAGTCAATCTTAGATTCTAACTTCTGCTGGGCTAGTTGAAGGGTAAAGACTTTCTGTCGCTCCTCTCTCAAATTTAAAAGAACTTCATCAAGCATAACAATTACTTCATTAATCTCTTCGACACGCCTCTGGTATTTCCCCTGTAAAGATTTTAACTCTTCCTCTAAAGATTGAACCGTCCGCTCTTTATCAACAATATCGAACTCAATCTCACCGCGCTTTTCAGTAAGGCGTTCCACCAAAACCAATGCTCCGCAATATGGACAACTCTCCCCATGATCCGAGTCGTCGCTTAATTTTTCTAAAGCTGCATAAAGAGAAGAAATCTCTTTGGAAATCCCATTTTTAATAACTAATTTATTATTCCGAAGCTCACTATACTTAGTCTTTATCTTCTCTTTCTTAGCCTCACAAATTCCCTTTTCACCCTCGTACTCAGTAATGATCTTAGTAATTTCAGCCTCATCTCGATGTTGGGGGATAGTCTCTAACTGTGCTTGAATCTCTTTTACCTCTTCCCGAACATCATCTTGGGCGCGACGACTCTCTTCAATACGACTCTTCTTATCTTTATCAAAACTCCGGTGAGACTCTTCCACATCTCGTAGCTCTCCCATTTCGTGAGTTAAAGAGTTGTTTACCATCTCCCCCTCTTGCTGAAGAAGGTCCCTTTGGCGAACTAACTCTTTTAAAGCCTTCGACGCCTGTGTATGGGCTTCAGAGAACACTTCTACGTCTAAAATACTCTCTAAACACTCTTTCTGCTCTTTGTCCGTAAGCTCACTAAACCGACGCAAATTCTTCGAGTAACCCTGACCAAAAACAATAGAATTCGCAAAAGACATCTTATCTATACTTAAAATAGACTCGATATATGCTTGGGTTTCCCGGTTATCTTTCCCCCGCGAATCTACATCATTTATATAAAGATAAAGATTGTTCTTCTTCTTAGAATGCTTACGATACCGCTCAACACGATAGATCTTCCCCTCGTCCTCTAAGGTCAAACTAACAGAGCAATCTTTCTTAACAGTGTTATTGACCACACCATCGGCACCCTTCAAACTCCGTAAGGTGTCCCCAAACAAAGCCCAATAAATAGCTTCGATAATAGATGACTTACCACTCCCATTACTGGAAGAAGTAGTGTCGTCGTTATTATCCCCACAAATGCGTACAAGCCCCTGATTATGGAGGTCGATGGAAGCAGAGCCGATAATAAGGAAGTTATTAATATCTACAGATTTTATAATCACAATCGTATCCTATATAAGTATTTATATATGTAACTTTTTAAAGGCCGACTTCCTCCCACGTCCATTGACCTTTAATGTCTTCGAGCCAGTCAGCCCAAAAACTCTCTTCTAATTTAAAGTTATCTTTGAGCCACGGAAACTCATCTCTAAAGTCACTATCAAGTAAAAAGAGAACAATCAACTGTTCTTGGTACCCAGCAATATCCCATTTCTTAGGAGTGTACTCTAAGTGTGTCCGCACTGTCACCCCATCTCCGTCTTCCCAAGCCGACAGAGGAGCCACTTCGCAACTAGGATAGAAATCGGGTTTTCCTTTTCTTCCGGTAGCAAACCACGGCTTCATTTCCCAAGCTGTTGCAAGCTCCCTCTCAATCCGCAACCACGCTACTAATTGAGCCTTATACATACCTAAAAGAGAAGACACGCCATTATTTCGACTTCCCTTGATAACGGGACGGGGGGCACCAACCATCTTTTCATATCTCGAAGCATATTTAAGAGAAACAGCATTAGAGAAATCTACTGAAGAAAGACAGCGCCGATTAGGCCACTTACCTCCATGTACCGCTCGATAAACCCCTGGGTCTAACCACTGGTAAACAGTCACCACCCCATCTTCCTTAGCCGGGTTATCTATCCCAAAACAACTTGCGTACCCTCGCTTAGTGAGGACACGAAAACAGGACGCTGCTGAAAAGCATACATCCCAGTGGAGCATGGCAAGGTGGTTAGCTTGTGCTCGTTCTTTTCCCCATTTGCGGTAACCCTTTTTAGACTCTTTCGTAATACTCAAGCCATTCGGATCCTCAAAAGTTACAACATTCACTCCTGAGACTGAGAGTTTCTTCCCACCCACAATAATGTGATCCGTACCCTCTACGGGCAGTGTTTCTTCAGGAGGATCTAAAGAATCTAAATAGGTCTGCATACGCCGATACGTCGCAGGACCGAACATTCCGTCTCGCTCCGCTAAAGTAGCTCGTTCCGCAGCCACATTCGCCGCCACATCTCCCGGCTCAGAATAAAGAAAGTCTTGAACGCCGCCCTCTGCCGATAAGACCTCGACCATGAACGTCTCGTCATCAAAAAACTCATAAGACTTATCCCACTCTAAACCTTCTTGTTGGGCATAATCTTGACCTGCCTCCGTGTGGGCAAGCCAAAAGGACCCCACCTCATAAGGAGACTTTCCATCATATAAATGGTCTTTATTGTACTTGATTGCGGCTGCAATCTGATCGTCAGTAAGAATAGACATGCACCCCTCTCTCTTCAAAAAGAGGTTATATTATCTTTCCCCTAACAACAACGGGTAATTACTCGTTTAGTCGGAAGTTAGCTAAAGATTGGCGTTCCCGCTCTAAAAGCTCACGTTGAACCAATTTCAACTCCTCTTGAAGTCGCGCCTCATTTTCTCGTGCATCGCGCCGTATGTCCGCGATAACCACGTCATAACGTGCCCTCATGGCCTCCACTCGATTATCAAAATCTTCGCCAATAGCATTAACTTGTTCTTGAAAGCCCTCTACCAAACTATCTAAACGTTTCTGCATCTGAATAAATTGATACACCAAAAAGCCTGAAAACAGCCCCAAAGCTCCAAAATCTACCAATTGGCTAATAAGTTGATCAGTCATCTCATCCTAACTCATACGTTGGAGGGTGCGCCATTCGCATTACTATAATAATACAAACTAAAAATTTAACCAAAAATCAATTTATTTGTAAGAAAGATACTTTACCCAATTATACCGAGGACGAGTATCTAAAAAATTACTTTCTTTTTCGTTATCGTAAGCCTCTTGCTCAAATGGATTGTGGTAATAACTCTCAATAAAAGAGCGATATTTAACCCAACCATAGGCCATAAACACACCGTAAAGAACCCACTGTAGTACAAAACCTAACTCTAGTTGTTGTTGGAAATGGATCGTCTCATGGGTACGCAAACGTTCAGTCAGTGACTTACGACTCCAAACAAAAGGACCAAAACTTAAAGCTGAAATAGTGAGGGGAAGAATCTTAGAAAGCCATGCAGGCACACGACTGTTCTCAACAAAAAAAGGTTTCCAATTTTTCATTATTAAACTATCTCGTTAGAGTTACAAAAAAACTCGTATAGTTTATCTATATCTTCCTCCCTAATCCATTTTAATATTAACTCAATGTCCTTTACAAAAATCTCTTCTTTAACTTTATCGTCTAAAACACTGATTCCAACCATTTTAAGGCCTTTTGCTAACGCAAAAGATATTAATCTCCACCTTAAAACTTTATCTTTTGCTAAGACTAAAGAAGCATCAAAGTTAGGTAACTTATCCAAAGTTACTACTTTATCTTCTCATTGTTTCTTTTTACGGAGACGCGGCATTAGCTAACCCCCCTTCTATAACTATAGGAAATTCAACAACAAAATCTTCCGTACAAACGAGATATCCGTGCTTACAAATACGACTACATTTGCCCGGTTTCTTCTTCCCGTCCTTATCGTATTGCGTGTGGAGGGTAAGCACGCATACCTCTTTATGAGAGGGGAACAATTCCGTTTCTACTTTGTGGGCAAAGGATTCTATGGGATCATCAGAAACACGTATTATTCTAAGCATTTTGGGCTCGATTTATTAATTCTTTCCCAATCGATAGTAGTTTATTTTTATCGAGTCCACTATTATTTATAATATCTGAATTAATATAATCTTCTATAATACTTAAAGGACCACTTCCTGAAGAAAACTCAATCCTCTCTTCTACATCAGCCACGACTTTTCGTTCTAATCGGTACTCAACCGATAACGCCCCTCGCTTGCGAAGCTTCTCGTTAATGAGAACCTTCTTTTTCTCCTCAATTTCATAATCTCTTACGATACGGACAAAGGCGTTAGAAACGTCATAATCTTTTGTTTTACCCACTGCCACAACAAACTTAGGAGCCACTGTAGGAATTCGACGAATATCCCCCGTGTCGCTATCAAATTCGAGAAAAGTTTTATCAAAGCCTGCATCATCCCACCTATGCTGCATTGCACTGCCAATGTAATGGAAGTTGGGACCTATCTGTTGGCCTAAGTGATAATGTCCTGACAAAATCAAATCCCAGGACGTAGGAGAAAGGTGACCTAACTCTAACTCACAGGGAAGAACATAATCAGAAGCCGATACTTTAGCTCCCTGAATTCCATAATGGATCATTAATATATGCTGACTAGCTTTAGAAGGTTTTTCTTTAAGACCTTGGTGAACTGCTTGTGCAATCAACTCCCCGTCATCTACATAGGGTACCCCAAAAAGAGCGGTGTTGTTATCCAGCATCACCCATTCAGGCTTACAAAATACCTTACACCGACTATTATTAAATCTCTCCAGAGCGTGAATAGTTCCCGACTTATTGGCTTGGTCATGGTTACCGGGAATCATGATCGTTTTTACCCGTTCAGAGCATGCCGCTATAACTGCATGAACTTGATTAAAGGTATCAACATCAATGCTTTTTCTCTTATCAAAAAGATCGCCACCAAATAAGACGTAAGACGCCCCAACTTCTTCGGCATGGTCGTATACCTGCTGAATTACATTGGTAGCGTCTACAACTCGACTATTGCGTCCTTCCTCAGTGAGGAACCCGTTCTTGAAGGGGTGAGCGTGTAGATCAGAATACGCTACTATTTTCATATACTACTCTCTAACTAACTTAGATCCCGACTTTTTAATGGTCTCAAGTAACTCAATCTCTGCTAAGCCGTAAAGAGTTTGAACTTGATCTTCATAATCTTCATTAGAATTCAAAGTAGCTGATAATGTGACTTCATTTTTCATGGACTCATAATTACCAAGATTGGTAGTCCGCGCCACAGATACTGTTATTTCTTTAATGTGCATATTTATTTACCAAATAAACCTTTTCTGATCTCCGTTTCAATCTCACTCTTCATTTTCAAATCTTCGTTCAATGCCTTAATAGCGCCATCTCGTCCCTGACCGAGTTGAATCCCCTTATAGGAAAACCAAGACCCAGACTTCTCAATCAGGCCATAGCTGGTAGCGATATCCACCAAATCCCCATCAGAATTAATCCCCTTTCCAAAGATAATATCGAACTGACATTCTTGGTGAGGTGGAGCTAACTTATTCTTAGTAACTTTTACCTTCACTCGGTTACCTAAAACAGCGTCACCTTTCTTAATAGAAGAAACCCGACGCACATCTACACGAACCGAGCAGTAGAACTTAAGACTACGACCTCCAGGAGTAGTTTCATTAGACCCCCAAGTAACACCAACCTTTTCTCGAATCTGGTTGATGAAAACAAGGCAACTCGAAGTCTTACTGGCGATAGCCGTCAACTTCCGCAATGCCTGACTCATCATACGAGCCTGAAGACCTACATGATTCTTCTCCATATCACCCTCAAGCTCTGCTTTAGGAGTGAGTGCGGCTACAGAATCAACTACGATAAGGTCCACCACGTTAGCCTTAACAATCTCATCTACAATATCGAGAGCTTGCTCCCCATAGTCAGGTTGAGAAAAAAGTAACTCCTCTGTATTTACGCCCAATTGACGAGCGTATTTCAGATCTAACGCATGCTCCGCGTCAATAAACGCAGCTACGCCCCCTGCTTTCTGACACTCGGCAATGGCATGGAGAGTAAGGGTAGACTTCCCCGCAGCCGCTGGACCATAGATCTCGACAATACGACCACGAGGATAGCCTCCCACCCCCAACGCATAATCCAAACCTAAACTTCCAGAAGAAATAGTTTGAACGTCACGAATAGAGGCATTATTCATCTGAATAAGAGACCCCTCTCCATACTTCTTAGAAACAGAAGAAATAAGTTTCGCTAAACCGGAAATCTTTTCCGAAGAAGCCGATTGGGACATCTTTTTACTCCGTGCAGGCTTACGAACAGGAATAGGCTCTAAAACCTGTTCTTGCTCCTTGGTCACAACTTCTGTCAAAAGAGAAGCAGGAGGAGAGACTACCACCTCCTCAGGCGGGGATTCTTCCACGATTTTAGATTTTTTACGAATCTTAACTGTAGGCTTAGTAGCCTTCGTTGTCGAAGTCTTCGCCGCAACTTTACGTCTCGGTGATAGTCTCATCAATTACCTCACTTATTTTTTTTATTGAGCGCGGCTTTTAACTTAGCTTTTATATCCGCGACCTTTTCATCTTCATCATCTGCGTCGTCATCAGACAACACACTATCCCAATCATCGTCCTCTTCCTCTACTACAGGGGCCTCAGCCGCCACCGGCTTACTCTCCTCCACCACAGGAGCACTAGAAAACGAATCTTCAAAACCATCATCATCGTCGGCTGACTCTTCCACCACAGGCGAAGGTGTCTCAGCAACCAACTTGGGAATGCCAAAAGAATTCCCCGGCAAGCCTTTCGGCTCCCCCGTCCGAAAATCCAACGTCCCGTCAAAAATCCCCTTCTGCTGGTCGTACGTGTACCGCTTAACCGGCATCTCTGTCTCCAGGTCGATAAGATAATCGTATACCGACATATCAGGAACGGCTGACTCACTTCCCCGCACTTTAATCTTATGCTTAGTGTAGGTATTGCCACCCGTAGTCCCCACAGTCTCAGACTGAAGGCGAATGTCACGTCCCTTCTTAGGGTGGAAAATATCCCCCCAGTCTTCCTTGTTCTTTACGTAGTAACAAATCTCTTTGAATACTGACTCCGAATACGTCCACATTTGAACTTTAGGAGTGCCGTCCTCATTAGTAGGATCATTCAAATCAATCACGTTACTTGTATACGAGATACTAGCTTTCATGCGCCGCGCAAGGTCAGCCTTACGGGGATCCCCAGAATTATAATACTCGTTGACCACCTCGCAAAAATAACAAGGCTCGTCAAAGTGCTTGTAGTGGCATGCCTGAGGGGGAGTCTTGCCCTGCCCAATGGGAATGCCCTGCCAT
>MDTE01046983.1_pt1 | contig 10853 bp, 8 predicted proteins | sample 811231 | NCBI WGS metagenome assembly MDTE01 (sample SAMN05326651, study PRJNA326480) | marine metagenome | isolation source: seawater | place: Indian Ocean: Red Sea | collected 2010 | reverse complement strand
TGTTCTTCAGTTAAATGAATGGTTCATGAGAGGTGACGTAGTAGTTCTTGCAACTCCTGAGGTTGCTGGATTACCTTACGTGATTTCTGGACTAGTTGCTGCTGGAGGAATGGCTGCTGCGATGTCAACTGCAGATGGTCTAATTCTTGCAATCGCGAATGCTTTATCACACGATATTTATTATAAAATCGTTGATCCAAAAGCAGATGTAAGAAAAAGATTATTAGTTGCTAGAGGACTTCTAATAGTAATAGGTGCTGCCGGAGCATATATTGCGTCAATGAGAATTACTTCAATTCTTGGTGCCGTAGCTTGGGCGTTCGACTTTGCTATGTCAGGATTGTTCTTCCCACTAGTTCTTGGAATATGGTGGAAGAGAGCAACTAGAGCAGGTGCTGTTGCAGGGATGATAGCAGGTCTTGGATCTGGTACAGCATACTTAATCTATGTTGGGCCTAAATTTATGGCTCAAACACCTTGGTTAGGTATTGACCATCTAAGATTTGGTATTATCGGTGCAGTTGTATGTCTTGTTGTAATGGTAGTAGTAAGTCTAATGACTGAAGAGCCTGACAGCGCAACCCAAAAAATGGTTGATGAGGTCAGAGTACCTAGCGGTAAGACAATTCTAGGAAAAGCACACTAAGTAAACTTTATAAATAGAGGGGCGTATTTTTCGCCCCTCTATTTCAAAAAAATATGCCACTATATATTTTATTAATCGATTATATTCTTGGTATAATTATGTGGACCCTTATAGGTCGCACAGCAATGAATATTTTTCAAAGAGAAGACTCTGAATTCTTCTTTATGAAAATTTTTGTAAGATCTACGAATCCCATTATAAGGTTGTTTAAATTTGTAACTCCGAGTTTTATTGCACACCCAATTGTTCCACTTTATGTAGCTTGGTTTTTTTATATGATTAGATTTTATTTAATCCCATATTTATTAGGGTATTCAGTGATGGGAATGCTTTCCTTTCCATTGGAGAGTGAAATTGCAAATGAAATTTATAGGATTTTTGGCAAATAATAATTCAAATTATTGAAAAAATTGGTAGTACTATAAAGTTTACTATCTATGAAAAAAATACAAATATCACCATCAATATTATCAGCGGATTTTAGCAGGTTAGGCGACGATATAAGAAGATTGGAGGAAGGTGGGGCTGACATGATACATGTTGATGTTATGGATGGCCACTTTGTTCCAAATCTTACAATTGGACCACCAGTTATTAAAAGTTTAAGAAAGTACACAAAATTACCTTTTGATGTTCATTTAATGATAGATCCAGTTCATAAATATATTAAAGACTATAGTGAAGCGGGTGCTGACATAATTACTTTTCATCCTGAAGCAACAGATAATACTTTAAAAACAATTAATCTAATTAAATCCCTAGGAAAAAAAGTTGGCATTTCATTAAATCCTAAAACAGAAATACACTCAGCAATAAATTATTTAGATAAAATTGATTTAGTCTTAATTATGAGTGTATATCCGGGCTTTGGTGGTCAAAAATTTATTGGTGATGTTGTTCAAAAAATTAAAGATTTAAATCAACTTAGAAAAGAAAAAAAACTTGATTTTAAAATTGAAATTGATGGAGGTATAAATTTTCAAACTTCTAAAATTGCAATTGACGCTGGAGTAGATATTTTAGTTTCAGGTACTACGGTATTCAAGGAAAACAACGGAGACTTAGAAAAAAATATTAAAACTTTAAAACAAATCTAAATGTTTTTTAAAAGTGTTTTTTTAAACTTTGGCTATGTTTTCTTACAATTATTTCAAAACATAAGAAAACTTTATTTAAACTCTCCAATTTACAACAAAAAAATTTCAAAGATCGATGATAAAATAATTATTTATAAGCCAAGTCAAAATATTCTTAATTGTCTTATTAAATTTGATAAAAAAAAATATAACATTGAGGATTTTTCTTTAAATTCTATTTGGGAAAATTCAATAAATTTAAATGTAAAGAATTTCAAAAAGCTTCACAGTTTTTTTTGGTTATTTACTTTAGATCTCAAATCTTCAAAAAAGATTACTCAAAATATAATATATAATTGGATTAATAAAAATGATAAATATGAGCAAGATATTTGGGAACTAGATATTTTATCAAAAAGAATAATTGCATGGATTTCAAATTCAAAATTAACTTATGAAAATGCAGAAGCAAATTATAAATTAAACTTTAATAATTTAATTAAGAAACAAACAAATCATCTAATTAATGAAATTGCTAGATCGGAAAAATTGGATGATAAAATTATTGGCAGCACTGCAATTATTTTGGTTGGGCTAACCTATGGAGATAAATATTATCTTAAATTTGGAATTGATCTTTTAAAACAAATTTTAAGTTTTTCTTTGGACAGTAGTAATTTTCCGAAGTCTAGAAATTTAAGGCAGCTTGTTTTTTATTTAAAATATTTAATAGTCGTCAGAGAACTTTTGAAAGAATCGCAAACAAACATACCAGATTTTTTGGATGAAAAGATTTTTTACCTCGGCAAATCATATAATCTATTATTTGCAAATATTAAAAATGGTGTTCTTTTTAACGGAAATTTTGACGAACCAAATAAAGAATTCAATGAGTATTTAAATTTTTGGAAATATAAATTTAAAGACGATACTAATGAGGCTGGTGGCTATATTGCTTTAAAGAATAAAAAATCTTTATTGGTGATTGATATTGGTAAAGCTCCTGATAGAAAATTTTCTAAAGATTATCAGGCAGGTTTATTTTCATTTGAATTCAGTTTTTTAGGTGAAAAAGTCATAACAAATTCAGGATATTTTCAAGATTATAAACACCAATTAAATATTATATCAAAATCGACTGCTACCCATTCAACTTTAATACTGAATAACACTTCTACTGTTAAATTTGAAAGAGATAAAAACGGACAAATGTTAGTAAATAAAAATTTTAAAATTTTAAATAAGGAAATTATAAACGAAAAGAACTTTTGGTATATTAAGGCTTCTCATGATGCTTATCTACAATCAAATGGCGTTATACATGAGAGGCAATTAAAATATTTTCATGAAAAATATAAATTAGAGGGTTGGGATAAACTTATAAAAACTAAAAATTTTAAATCGAGTAGCTTTGAAATAAGATTTCATCTATTGCCTGAAATAAATATAACTAAATTGTTAAATAATGAAACTATTTTAATTGAAAGCAATAATGCGGGATGGAAGTTTACCTGCAAAAACTATAAAATAGATATCGAAACAGGATTATATTTTGGAGTAAAAAATAAATATTTAGAAAATAAAAATATACTTATAAATGGTTCAACTAACTCTAATGAACAAATTATTTCTTGGGAAATAACTAAAATATGAAAATAAAATCTGCTTTAATTTCAGTTTCAGATAAAAACGAATTAAACAAAATATTAAAAATACTTAAAAAATTTGGGATAAAATTAATTAGTTCAGGGGGAACTTATAATAAAATAAGGTCTCTAGGATATAAATGTATTGAAGTATCAGAATATACGAATTTTCCAGAAATTTTAGATGGAAGAGTAAAAACTCTACATCCAAAAATACATTCTGGAATATTATATAAAAGAAATAATATTAAACATAAAAATATTTTAAAAAAATTTAAGTTTGAAGGTATCGATTTAGTAATTACAAATTTTTATCCATTTGGAAAAATAGTAGATAAAACAAAAAACCAAAACAAAATCATAGAAAATATTGATATTGGTGGCCCAACTTTAGTAAGATCTGCGGCAAAAAACTTTAAAGATGTTACAGTTGTAACAAAAATTGAACAGTATGTTGAATTAATAAATGAATTAAATTTATACCATGGTTCTACGTCATTAAAATTTAGAGAGAAAATGTCTAGAGAAGCTTTTGGCGAAACAGCAAGTTATGACAGTAAAATCTATAACTATTTTAATTCAATAACAAAAAAAATAATTCCTGAGAAAATAATTTTTGATGCACAATTAATTCAAAAGTTAAGGTACGGGGAAAATCCGCATCAATATGCTGCTATATATGGCAATAACAAAAACTTTGGATTAAAACAATTACAAGGCAAAAGTCTAAGCTATAATAATTATAACGATATCTTTGCGTGTTTAAATCTTTCGAAAATGATGCCACAAAACAAAGGAGTTGTTATTGTTAAACATGCTAATCCTTCGGGTGTTTCAATTGAAAATGATAAATTGAAAAGTTATTTATCTGCAATGAATTGTGACCCAGTTAGCGCTTTTGGGGGCATAGTTTCATGTAATTATAAAATTAGTGTCAAAATTGCTAAAGAAATAATTAAAAATTATTATGAAGTCATTATTGCAAACGGTTTTGATAAAAAAGCTTTGAAATTGTTCAAACTTAAAAAAAATCTTAGAATAATCGATAGTTCTGAAATCAAATTAAAAAAAGATAGTGATATTCTTTCTGGAATTAATTCTTTTTTATTTCAAGAAACTGATAATTTAATTTTTAATAAAAAAAATTTTAAAGTTGTTTCAAAAAAAAAACCATCTAAAAAAATATTTAATCAACTTATTTTTTCTTTTAATGTATGTCGATCGGTTAAATCTAACGCGATTGTTATATCTCAGAATAATAAAACTTTAGGTATAGGTTCAGGTCAGCCAAGTAGATTGGATAGTTGTAAAATTGCAATTAACAAAATGAAAAAATTTAACCAATTTAATAATTTAGATCCAATGGTTGCTGCATCTGATGCTTTTTTTCCATTTGTTGATGGAATTGAAAAACTTGTTCAAGCAGGTGTGACAGCTGTTATTCAGCCATATGGATCGATCAGAGATAGAGAAATAATTAAGTATGCAAACGATATGGGTATTATATTAGTATTTTCAAATACCAGACATTTTAACCATTGAGTATTTTGTCAATTTTTGAAGCTAAAATAAAATCACTTTCTGCAAGTCCATTGATAGCATGAGTAAATATATTTACTTTTGCATATCCCCAACCAAAAGATATATCTGGATGATGGTTTTCTTCCTCAGCAACATTTCCAACATTGTTCACAAAATTTTGACTTTGGTTAAAATTTTCAAATTTAAAATCTTTTGTTAAAAAATAATTATCATTTTCATTTTTTTTAACCTCCCATCCATCAACTTTTTTAAGATATTTATGAATTTCATTATAATCAAACGGAGGTATGTTTCCCTCACAAGGTATACATTTTTTCTTTGATAAATCTTCTTCCATATTTAAATAACCTTTTTATGGAGCGGGCAATGGGACTTGAACCCACGACCTTCTCGTTGGCAACGAGACGCTCTACCACTGAGCTATGCCCGCTTGTTTAAAAATAATTATAAATAGAGGTTTTTTTGAATGCAAGCAATAATAAAATAATTTATTCAAATTAATTTAATATTTAATATCGGTAAAGTTATTTTAAATCTAAATTTTTTCTAGTTTTTTGAGAAAACTCATTTTTTTTATATATTTCTTATTAGAATCTATTGAAGTGTTATAAATTGACTTTTTAACTTGAGAAATGCTAGCTGTATTGATTCTTTTTCCACTTTTATAAAAATCAAAAATCTTTTTATCCCATTTTATGTCACAAAATTTAAATAACTTTCTTGACACTTCAATTTGATTATTAATCAAATTCTCATATTGTAAATCAAAAATAAAATTTTCATATCTGCTTTTCCAAAAATTCATGATTTCTATATAATTTTTAATAAAAAATAAGATATTACTTTCGTCATAACACCAATCCATTTGATTATTTCCAAAATTATTTTTATAAAGTGACAAAAAAACATCCTTTAAATTTCTTTTAACATGAATAACTTTTGAGTTAGGAAACATAAGTTTTATAAAACCAATCCAATAAAAATTTATTGGTAATTTATCAATGATTATTTTTTTTGAAGACAAAATATTATATTCATCGATTATATTCCTTCCTACTTCTAAAAAGGAGTTAATACTATTTGAATTTTCTTTTAGTAATTCGCTAAAATTTTTGTCTAATATTGAGGACTCTCCTAAACCATCTATTTCTTTAGAAGTATCTATAAGCTGATGTACTAGAGTTGTACCTGATCTCGGCAACCCCACTATGAATATAATTTTTTTATTAGTTTTACTTTCAATATTTAGGTTTGAAGAAATGATTTTTAAAAAGGTCCTTTTTATTTTAATAAATTTTTTTTCTTCATTTAAGGCAATGTCTTTATCAATTGTTTTATTTCTCATTTCATTAAATTTCTTAAAAAATTTGTATGCTTGATCATAATCTTTGTTATCTTCAAAAGATTTTGCAATGGCTTTGCAGATGAAAGCTTTTTGTCTGAAATTTAAGTTTAATTTTTCGAGTTTATTTAACATAATTTTTTGGTGTGTGTCATCTATTGTATAATCAATCATATCGGAAAGTTTGAAATCAACATAAACTCTCTCAGGAAATATTTTAGAACATTTTAAAAATATTTCTTTTGCTTTTTTGTAGTATTCTTTTTTATTTTGATCGTAAAATAAATCTAAATAGCTTTCTGCTAAGTATAATAAGGCGTCAGGATAATTAATATTAAGATCTGATAATTTTTTAAATATTTTTACAGAAATTTTAAATTGCTTTAAAATTTTTTTTAAAAGTCCGTATTGAAAAAGTAGATTTTGATCTTTATCATCAATTTTGATACCAAAAGATAAATTTTCTTCAGCATCTTTATATTTTTTTAGAATTCTTTGAATTCTGCCAATATTTACTCGAAAAGATATTTCTCTTGAATTTTTTTTTATTGCATCTTTCAGAACTTTTTCAGCTTCTTCAATTTTTCCTGTGAGTTCTAATGACACAGATAATAAATTATAAACAGCCGGAATATCTGATCCATAATTAATATTTTCTCTCGCTATTTTTATTACCTCATTATAATTTTTATTTAGGAAGTGTTTCTTTAAATCAAATATCTTTTTATTCATTTTAAATTTAATTTAACATGTTATATTTAATTAATTATGAATATATTAACTAAATTACCATCTATAATTCCTGTTTTTCCTTTATCTAATTTTATAGTTTTTCCTAATACAACGGTTCCATTAAATATATTTGAACCGAGATATCTTAAAATGACAGAAGATGCTATGGCAACTAACAGATTGATTGGCATGATACAGCCTAAAAAGACTGGTGAGCTTAAAAAGCCTGATCTTTTTGATGTAGGTTGTGTTTGTAGAATTATTAGTTTCAATGAAACGGAAGATGGTAGATATATAATTATTTTAAAGGGATTAAATAGATTTAATAGAATAAATGAAATCGATAATAAAAAACTTTATAGAGAATTAAGTGTAAATTATGATTTATATACTAACGATGAAAAATCAGGAGAAGAAAATTTTGAATTTTCAAAAATAGAAAAGATTTTAGAGGAATTAAAAATATTATTTGAAAAACGTGGGTATCAAATCAATTGGAAAGATCTAGAAGGACAGAATGTTTACCAAACACTATCTGCTTTATCTATGGCATCACCTTTTTCTATACTTGAAAAACAAATACTATTAGAAACAAAAAATTTAGAAGAGAGACAAATGAAGTTTGAGGAAATTCTTAATACTTATAGCTCAAGTTTTTCTGGTCTAAAAACTGTTCAATAACTAAAAATAACCTTGATCAGCAATTTTAATACCAATATTTTTAATTTTTTTATTATTATTGATGATATTGAAAACTTCTTCAGAAATAGTTTTTGGAATAAATTTTTTATTAAATCTAAAAAACTCATAAATAAAATCAATTCCAAATGAAAATGATGAATTATATGCTTTTGATATGTTTTCAAATTCACTGTAAATTGACTTGTCTATACTTAAACCTAAATTAATTCTTTTATTTATTAATTCATCAAACTTGATCATATCCCTTATTGTCATATTAAAACCTTGGCCAGCTAAAGGATGTATAGAATGTAATGTGTCCCCAAAAAAAAGTATGTTTTTATGAAAATATTTTTTTGGTAGTTTCAATTTTAAATCAAAACTTTCAATATTTTCTTGAGAGACTATTTTATAAATTGGATTAAATTTTTTGATTAATTTATTAATTTCATCTTTAGAAATTTGTAAATTTTTCATTTCAACCGAAAAAACGATTGAAGTTGATTTATCTGATAAAGGCAAAAAAGCTATTGGACCATATTCGGTGAAAATTTGTATCGCTTTATCATTTTTTATCTTTGAATGATTTATGATAGTCGTAAAAGCTTTATTATTGTAATTTTTATAGATAAATTCTTTCATATATTTTTTAGTTAAAATATTATTAGCCTCACAATTGATTATTAGATCAAATTTTTTATCATTTAATAATGATAATAAATCAAATTTTTTATTTGTATTTTTAAATGATAGATATTTATTTTTATTAGATTTTTTTTTTAAATAAGAGACAAGATTATCATACTTAATCATATTAAATAAGGTCGATGAATTTTTATTAAATGATATTTCTTTGTTAATTTTATTATTTTTAATTATTACTTTTATATCATCTATGGGTTTTGTCTTACTTTTAATATTTTTAAAATACATCTCTAAGTAATTTAAATTGTATTTACTGATGCCTAGAGTTCTAGTTTTAAATTCTGATTTTGAGGTTTTCTTATAATATATCTCTACATTAAATTTTTTGTGAGACAAAATATTAGCTAAAATTAAGCTAGTAAGATTATTTCCTATTATGCAAACTTTCATAAAATTTTTTAATTTTACCAGTAATAATTAAATGGTACAAATCAACATATTTGATTCATTTTTATGAAAATTGCAGATTTTTTATTAAAAACAAAAGTTTTTCTAATTAGAAGAATTGCTGAATTATTTGGACTCGTAATAATAGTTGTTGGAATTTCAATTTTTTTGTCACTACTAAGTTATTCTCCAGACGACCCTAACTTTATAGTGAATGAATCTGAAGAAATCACAAATTTATTAGGTTTTAGAGGAAGTGTAATATCTGATTTTTTATTTCAATCAGTTGGTTTGATTGCATATTTAATTCCATTAACTTTATTTTTTTCTGGAACAAATATTTTAATAACTAAAAGGCAAGTTATAATAATTGAAAATTTATTTTTTTGTGTACTATATATTTTTTGTGGCTCTCTCTTTTTTGCTTATTTTAAGGATCAGTCTTTCTTTTTAACCATTAATGGTAACGGAGGTTTTGTTGGATCTTATTCTAAAGATAGTTTTTTTAAATCTTTATTAGAGTTAGACACAACTATTTCATATTATTCATTGTCAATTTTAACAATTATTCTTTTTTTTATAAGTATAAATTTTAGAATTTCTAAAATATTAATGATTTTTAATTCATTAAAAAAATTACTCACTTTGAGAAACAAAGCAAATATTAAAGAAAACAATGATATAATTAAAGAAGTTAAAATAAGTGAAGCATTAGATCAAAATACAAGAACCCAAAATACTTTTTCTTTTGAAAATAAATCAGAAACAAATACTAAAAAACTTATCCTACCTGATTTAAAATTACTAAAGTTTCCATCTAAAAATGAAAAAGTAGCAAAAAAAAATGATGATATTGATGAAGAATTTTTAGAAAAAGTTCTGATGGATTTTGGTGTAGAAGGAAAAATTAAAAAAATAAATTATGGTCCTGTGGTTACATTAAATGAATTTGAACCAGCGGCAGGAGTTAAAGTTTCAAAAATAATTAATTTATCTGAGGATATTGCAAGAAACACAAGTTCAGAGTCTGCAAGAATATCAATTATCCCTGGAAGCAACACAATTGGTATAGAACTTCCAAATATAACTAGAGAAAATGTTTATCTTGGAGAAGTAATCAAAGATCCTCTATTTAAAAAGAAAGAAATTAAACTTCCAATAGCTTTAGGAAAAAGTATATCTGGAAAACCGATAATAGGTGATCTAAGCACTATGCCTCATCTCTTAATCGCAGGAACTACTGGATCTGGTAAATCTGTTTGTATTAATACTATAATTTTATCTTTACTATTTAGACATTCTCCAGAAAAATGTAAATTTATATTAATTGATCCAAAAATGCTGGAGCTCTCAACTTATGAAGGAATTCCAAATTTATTATGTCCTGTAATAACTGAACCAAAAAAAGCTGCCTCTGTACTTGGTTGGGTAGTTAAGGAAATGGAGAATAGATATAAATTAATGACCAAAGTAGGAGTAAGGAATATAGATGGATATAACTCAAAACATAACACTTTTATGCCTTACATAGTTGTGATCGTAGATGAAATGTCTGACCTAATGCTGGTATCAGGTAAAGATATTGAAAATTATATACAAAAACTCTCACAAATGGCTCGAGCCGCAGGAATTCACATTATTATGGCAACTCAAAGACCAAGTGTCGATGTAATTACAGGAACGATAAAGGCAAATTTTCCAACAAGGATTTCTTTTCAAGTATCATCAAAAATCGACAGTAGGACCATACTAGGTGAACAGGGTGCTGAACAATTATTAGGCAAAGGAGATATGCTATTCATGTCATCAGCAAATAAAATAACAAGAATTCATTCGCCATTTGTTACTGAAGATGAAATTGAAAAGGTAAATAACTTTTTAAGATCACAGGCTGATCCAGATTATGTAGAAGAAATATTAGAATTTTCAGAAACATCAGAAAACGATACGGATGTTTCAGAAATAAATGAAAAAGATGAATTATATCAAACTGCTGTGCAACTAGTAAAAAGTGAAGGTAAAGCTTCAACTTCATTTTTACAAAGGAAGCTACAAATTGGTTATAATAGAGCTGCAAGAATTATTGATATGATGGA
>MDTE01017894.1_pt1 | contig 10853 bp, 11 predicted proteins | sample 811231 | NCBI WGS metagenome assembly MDTE01 (sample SAMN05326651, study PRJNA326480) | marine metagenome | isolation source: seawater | place: Indian Ocean: Red Sea | collected 2010 | reverse complement strand
CGGGCTGTATTGCTACGACCTCGACGGCGAGCCGCTGTGGGACGTCGACCTGGGCGACATGCGTATCCGGATGGGCTTTGGCGAAGGGGCCTCGCCGGTGCTCCATCAGGACCTCCTGATCGTGGTGTGGGACCACGAAGGTGACTCGTTCATCGCGGCGTTCGACAAGCAGACCGGTGAGGAGCGCTGGCGCACGCCGCGCGACGAGATGACCTCGTGGAGCACGCCCCTGGTCGTGGAGCAGGGCGAGGCGGCGCAGGTGATCACCAGCGCCACCCAGGGAGTGCGCAGCTATGACGTGGCGACCGGTGAACTGCTCTGGCAGGACGAGGGCGTGACGCTCAACGCGATTCCGTCCCCGGTGTATGAAGACGGCACCGTGTATGTCACCAGCGGCTACCGGGGCAATCGGCTGGCCGCCATCGACCTGAGCGCGGCCGAGGGCGACATCACCGGTTCGGATGCCATCCTCTGGTCGCTCGACCGCGACACGCCATACGTTCCGTCCCCGCTGCTGCACGACGGGATCATCTACCTGGTGAAGAGCAACGACGGCATCCTGAGCAGCTACGACGCGGGCACCGGGGAGCGGGTCTGGGGGCCTGAGCGGATCCGGGACCTGCGCGGAGTCTACGCCTCGCCCGTCGTGGCCAGCGGACGGATCTATGTGCCGGGGCGCCAGGGCACCACCGTGGTGCTGCGCGCCGGCGAGTCCTTCGAGGTGCTCGCGACGAACGAGCTCGATGATGGGTTCGATGCCTCGCCTGTGGTCGTCGGCGACGAGCTGTATCTGCGCGGGCGCGAGTTCCTGTACGCGATCGCTGAAGAATAGGTCTGGCCGGGACCGAACCCGATCAGGCGCCCGTGCGTCTGACCTTCATGGTGGAGACGCTTCTGGGCGACGTGCGCTATGCGCTGCGGCGGCTGCGCCGCAGCCCGGGGTTCACGCTGGTCGCGATCCTGGTGCTGGCGGTCGGCATCGGCGTGAACACGTCGGTGTTCACGTTCGCCAACGGGCTGCTCCTCAAGCGGCTGCCCGCCGCCGAGCCCGACCGGCTGGTACGGGTGCACAGCTTCACCTTTTCGTCCACGCCCTACCCCGAGTTCCTCCTCTACCGCGAGCAGACCACCCAGCTCGAGTCGCTGGTGGCCACCCGCGATCTGATGCTCAGTCTCCGGGTGGGCGATGGGGTGGCCGAGCCGGTGTTCGGCGAGCTCGTGAGTGACGATTTCTTCGAGCTGCTGCGAGTGCCAATGGCCGAGGGACGCCGGTGGCGCGCCGCCACCGACGACCAACCCGGCGAGGCCGGCATCGTCCTGAGTGACCGCTTCTGGCGACAGCGGTTCGACGGCGATCTCGGGCTGATCGGCGAGACGGTCTGGTTGAGCGGACAGCCGGTGACCGTGGCCGGGGTGCTCCCCGCCGAGTTCTCCGGGGTGTCGGCACCCAACGCGCCCGCCCTGTGGGCACCGATGTCGATGGCCCCGGTCCTGATGGCCGATCCGAACCTGCTGAATCCGGTAGCCACCGTCAACGCCTCCCGGGTCAACGTGCAGATGCTGCGCCGATTCGTGATCGGCAACGGTGGGCATCCCGTGGTGGAGGTCGTGGGACTGGTGCAAGACAGCACCTATGTCACGGTCGGAGAGGAGCCGCGCGCATTCGTATATCGGCCCTTGGCCCAGCGCTATGACGAGTCGGCCACGATGCTGGTGGCGACGATGACCGAGCCGTCGCTGGTGATGGAGCCGGTACGTCAGGCGCTGGCCCGGATCGACCGTGAGCTCCCGATCTTCGACTCGCGCCCGTTGACCGAGCTGACCGGGATCTCGTTGCTCCCGGCGCGGGTCGCGGCCAGCCTGCTGTCGCTGTTCGGCCTGGTGGCGCTCGCGCTGGCAGCCACGGGGCTCTACGGGGTGGTGGCGTTCCTCTCCAGGCAGCGCGCGCCCGAGCTCGGCATCAGGCTCACGCTAGGGGCGCGACCCACACAGATCCTGGCCACCGTGCTGGCGCCGAGCGTCCGCTGGGTGGGCTGGGGCCTGCTGGTCGGCGTCGTCGTGTCGTTGCTGATGACCCGGTTGATTGCCGGTTTCCTGTACGGAGTGTCCAGCGCGGATCCCCTCACCTACGGACTGGTCGCGCTCACCCTCACGTCGGTGGCGCTTCTGGCGGCGTATCTGCCCGCCCGTCGGGCGGCCCACCAGGCCCCCATGACCAGCCTCCGGACCGAGTAGCCGTATAATCGGCGCCTCGTGAAGGTTACGTACATCACGGCGGGGGCAGGGGGTATGTATTGCGGAAGTTGCATCCGCGACAACACCCTGGCGACGGCGCTGACCCGGAAGGGTCACGACGTTACCCTGCTCCCGCTTTACACGCCGACCCGCACCGACGAGGAGAACGTCAGCCAGCAGCGGGTGTTCTTCGGCGGCATCAGCGTCTATCTCGAGCAATACGTCTCGCTCTTCCGGAAGACCCCCTGGCTGCTCGACCGGCTGTGGGAATCGCCGTGGCTGCTCAAGGCGGTGTCGGGCCGCGCCGTCGGAACCAGCCCCACCCAGCTCGGGTCGCTGGCCGTGTCGGTGCTGGAAGGCACGCATGGGCACCAGCGCAAGGAGCTCGACAAGCTGGTGCACTGGCTGAAGGACCAGCCACGTCCGGACGTGCTCGACATCTCGAACTCCATGTTGATCGCCATCGCCGAGCCGCTGAAGCAGGCGCTTGGGTGTCCGATCAACTGCACGTTGCAGGGCGAGAACATCTTCATGGACGGGTTGCTCGAGCCGTATCGCAGCCGGGCCAAGGAGCTGATCCGGTCGCACGTCCAGCACGTGGACTCGTTCGTGGCGGTGAGCGACTACTACGCCGGCTACATGAGCCGTTATCTGCAGATACCTGGGGCCAAGATGCGGGTCGTGCCGCTGGGGGTGAACGTCGACCGGTTCCAGCCGTCCGGCAGAGAGACCACCGGACAGCTCACCATGGGCTACCTGGGGCGGATGGCGCCAGAGAAGGGCATTCACCTGCTGTGCGACGCCTTCCGGGACCTGCGCGAGCGGGGGGCGCTCGCCAACTGCCGGATCGAGCTGGCCGGCTATCTGGGGCCCGAGCATAAAGCGTACTGGCAGTCGATCGAACGTGAGGTCAAGAGCTGGGGGCTGGCCGACGACGTCCACTACAGGGGAGAGCTCGCCCTCGACGCGAAGGTGGCGTTCCTCCAGGGACTGGACCTGTTCGTGGTGCCCGCCGTCTACGACGACCCGAAGGGCATGTCGCTGATCGAAGCGATGGCGTGCGGCGTGCCGGTGGTGGCGCCGCGACGCGGCACCTACACCGAGGTGCTCGAACGCACCGGTGGCGGTGTACTGGTCGACCCCGAGAACCTCGAGCAGCTGGAAACGACCCTCGAACAGCTGAGCGGTGACCCAGAGCGCCTGGCCGAACTGGGCCGCCGCGCCCGCGCCGGTATCGAGGAGCAGTACGGCACCGACGAGATGGCCACCCGCACGCTCGACGTGTACGAGCGGCTGACCTCCCGCTGATCAGTCGTCAGCCGATCGGGTTCCAGACCCGCTCGAAGCCGAGATCTTCGAAGTCCTTCACATTCGCCGTGGCGAACTCCGTCACGCCCTGTCGTCGCAATGACAGCGCGGTGCGGGCGTCGTAGATCCGTCGTCGGGCGAACGAGGTCGTTGCCGCCATCGCCCACAGCTCGTCGTGTGTCGATCGATCGTCTGAAGCGAATCCGAGACACATCCACCGGGGGTGACGGCGATAGGTCTGGACCACGTGTGCCGCTTCGGCGGCGCCCAGCGGCGACTCCAGGACGGCCGGATTCCTGAGCAGCGTGTACAGCTCCACCAGCACCAGCTCCGAGAGCGCGACATCGTCGCGCTGGTCGAGGGTTTCGATGAAGCGCAACGACGATCCGTGAAAGGGGCTCGCCGCCGCGAAGCTGTAGAGCAGCAGGTTCGAGTCGATCGAGATCACCTGGCCTCGCTCTCCGGTGTATCGGTTGTTCCCGGCGCAGAGGCCTTGACCGTGGCGTCGGCGAGCGCCGCTTCACGCACCTGCTCGTGCGTGAGCCCGGTCCAGCCGACCAGGCTGGAGGTCGGCGGCTTCCAGTCGGCCTGGGCGGTGGCCGGGTATCGCGCCAGGAACTGCTCGGCTGCCCGGCGGAGAGTCTCGGCCAGCGACCACTCCCGGCTCGCTGCGAGGCGCTTCAGATCGTGGTAGAGCCTGTCAGGAAGCTGGATCTGGGTCCTTATCATGATGGAAATTATACATCTCCATCAATTCGACACCTCATGGCCCGCTTCGTCTCGGTCTCCACGCCCACAGCAGCGCGGCGAGAATCCCCACGCCCAGCCAGCGTTGAGGGCCGGCCACGAACACGACCGCGCCGTTGACGATCATGAAGAGGAACCAGGCGCGGACCGCCAGCTCGGTCCAGCGGGCCCGCGTGCCGTAGCCGCGCGGGTCGCGGGCCCACCAGGCCAGCTCGCCCAGCCAGACCAGCCCGAACAGGTAGTTCACATAGAGCCCTCCGCCCCAGTCGAGTCCGGTGAGCGCCGCGGTCTGGGCCGCCGTCTCTGCCCAGGCGACGGCCTGGCTCCACTCGTAGTGGACGTCGTAGGCCAGCAACACGTGCGCCACGAAGAGCAGCCAGCCGCTGCCCGACAGCGCGAGCCCTCGCCGCGGGACCTGGCCACTCGACCGGCGGGACCATTGCGCCCAGGCGTAGAGCCCCAGCGCCAGCCAGATCGTCGCCCGCGTGAGCAGGTCCCCCACCGCGATATAATCTCGCGTTTTCTGCTGAGAACGGTTGGTTCTGCAGGCCGGGGCTTCAGTCCCGCCACTTGTATGGTCCTGTAGAGCGGGGCTTCAGCCCCGCCACCGGGGTTCCCATGACCACCGCACCTCGCTATCGCCTCCTGGAACGCCTCGGTCGAGGCGGCATGGGCGAGGTGCACCTGGCCGAAGCGGTGCGGCTGTTCGAAGCTCTTGGCGACATCGAGAGCACCGGTCAGGCGGCGTGGGCGTTCGTCTACCTCGCGGCCTGGCGGGCTGACACGGGCCGGGCGGTGGAAGTCGCCGAGCGGGGGCTTGCCATGGTCGGCGAAGAGGCCAGTCCCACGCGGTGTCGGTTGATGGGCGCGATGGCGATGGCGACGGGCGCCGCCGGTGACGCGGTGGAGGCTCACCGTCAGGTGGCGCGTGCGCTCGCCGAGCTCGACCGGGGGGCTGCTATCAGTACCCACGGTGCGGAGCACGCCGTCCGAGCCCGGATAGCCGATGGCACGGCCGTCTGGCGACCAGAACGGGTACCACGCGCCGACGGCGCTCTCGATCTGGCGAGGCGTCACCTCGTCGAGGGCGCACACCCAGAGTTGCCGGTTGGCGGAGGCGCCGGTCGTGAACGCGAGCATGCGACCGTCCGGTGACATCGCCAGATCCTCTCGGATACGCATGTCGGTCAGCAGGGTGAAACGTACTGGCGACAGTGATGGCGGAGCCTGGGTTGGCGCCAGCTCGCCGGACACGTAGGCGCCGAGCGCGGCGGCCAGTGTCAACCCAGCAGCCCAGATTGGCCAGCGGGTGGGCCGGGAGGGCGTCGGCGAGGACCCGGCCGAGGCGTCTGTCGGGCCTTGCTCGAGCGTCACGCGCGCCTCGCCGATGTCGCGTAACCGTTGTCGTGCGTCTCGGTCCAGGCAGCGGCGAAGTAGCTGGCGCACCGCGGGGGGCGACGAGGCGGGTAGCGCATCCCAGGCAACGTCCTGTGTCAGCACGGCGGCGATCGTGTCCGAGATGGTCGGTGCGTCGAACACCGGGCGGCCGGCGAGCAGCTCGTAGAGCACGCAGCCGAAGGCCCAGATGTCGGCACGCCGGTCCACCGGCGTGCCCCGCGCCTGTTCCGGACTCATGTAGGCGGCCGTGCCCAGCACGACACCGTGGGCCGTTCCGCCGACCGTGACGGTTGGCGATTCGGACAGTCCACGGTCATCCTGGCTGCCGGGGTCGTCGAGCGCCTTTGCCAGTCCGAAGTCCAGGACTTTGACCGTCCCGTCCGGCCGCACCTTCACGTTCGCTGGCTTCAGGTCGCGATGGACGACGCCCGCGTCGTGGGCCGCCTCCATGGCATCGGCGATCTGCCGGCCGATGTCGAGCGCGTCCGGGAGCGAGATGCGTCCGGCCTGGATCTGGATCCGGTCCCCGAGCGTGTCCCCTTCGACCAGTTCCAGAACCAGGGCCGAGGTGCCCTCGCCGTCCTCCACGCCGTGAATCTGTGCGATGTTCGGGTGGTTGAGCGCGGCGAGCAGTCGAGCTTCACGCTCGAACCGGGCCCGGCGCTCGGGGTCTGTGGCCACCGCGTCGGGCAGCACCTTCAGGGCAACGTCGCGGCCCAGCCGGGTGTCGTGGGCGCGATACACCACGCCCATGCCTCCGGCGCCGATCTCGCCCACAATTTTCGAGTGCCATGATGCGAAAGCCGGGCGACTATATCGCCCGGCGCTGGCCTTCAGGCTCTTGCCCAAAGCCCAAAGCCAGATCGGCTACCATGCGGCATGCTCCGACCTGCCCGTTGCGTACCGCTCGGCTTCCTGATTCTTGTTCTCACCGCTGCCTGCGGTGGCGGCGACGCCCCGTCGGGCGACGCGCCGGCGGGCGACGCCGCGCAGACCGCGGCTGGCCCGGCCCCGGTCCGTCTCTACATCTTCGACTGCGGCACGCTGGAGATCGCCGATGTGGGGCGCTTCTCGCTCATGCCGGACGAGGCGTCTACCAATGAGCTGTCGGTGCCGTGTTACCTCATCGAGCACCCCGAGGGGCGGCTGCTCTGGGATGCGGGTCTTCCCGACGAGTGGGCCGAACGCTCACCCTTCACCCAGGAGAACGGCACGGTGACCACCGTCGAGCGCACCCTGGCAGCGCAGCTCGAGGAGCTGCGGCTCACGCCGGCCGACATCGACTACCTGGCGATGTCACACATGCACTACGACCATTCCGGAAACGCCAACATGTTCGCCGGGTCCGAGTGGCTGGTGCAGCGACCCGAGCACGAGGCGGCGTTTGGCGGAGCTGGCGGGTTCGTCGACCAGACGCTGTTCGGCGATCTGGAGACGGCCGAGACGCGACTCCTCGACGGCGACCACGACGTGTTCGGCGACGGCAGCGTCGTGATCAAGTCAGCGCCCGGCCACACGCCGGGGCACCAGGTGCTGTTCGTGAATCTGGCCGATCCGGGTCCGGTCGTGCTCAGCGGCGACCTCTATCACTTCCCCGAGAATCGCCAGCTGAAGCGGGTACCGCTGTTCAACTTCGACGAGGGGCAGACGATTGAGTCGATGGACTTGATCGAGGACTTCATGTCCGAGGTGGGCGCCCGGATGTGGATCCAGCACGACTCCGCCGCGTACGCGCTGTTGCGCAAGTCGCCCGAATTTTACGAGTGAGATCGCCTAGAAGGTGATCGGCGACTGCTTGTAGGTCTCGAAGCTGGGCATCTCGCGGTCGCGGGCCGACACGACGGGGTCGCTCACCGGCCAGTCAATCCCTACGTCCGGGTCGTTCCAGCTGATGCCCCCTTCGCCGTCGGGGTTGTAGGGAGCGTCCACCTTGTAAAGCAGGTCCGCCGAGTCCTCGCTCAGCACGGTGAACCCGTGCGCGAAACCCGGAGGCACCCAGAGCAGACGCCCGTTCAGGTCGGAGAGCTCGGTGGTAAAGATCTGTCCGAACGTCGCCGAGTCGGGGCGGATGTCCAGCACGGCGTCGAAGATCCGCCCCCGCGTCACCCCCACGAGCTTGCCTTGCGCCGGCGTGTGCTGGAAGTGAAGTCCGCGGACCACCCCGGGGCGAGAACGGGAGTGGTTGTCCTGCACGAAATCGACCGGCAGTCCGGCCGCCTTGAACTCGTCGAGATTGAAACGTTCGACGAAGAAGCCGCGTTCGTCGCCGTGGACGTCGAGTTCGACCAGCAGGAGGCCGTGAAGGTCGAGGGGCGTGATGTGCATGAGGTCGAGCGGTCGGGACCCGAGCCCGATGCCGGCCGACATCATAGCGCATGGGCGAAGGGGCGAACTGCCTTGACAGTCCTCCGGCATGCGGGTGTGATGGACGGGCTGTACGGTTGTCGGTGTCCGTTCATTGGGAGAGAGAGATGGCGATCGCAGACGCGTTTATTGGTGAAATCGATCAGGAAGCGGCGACCACCCGCCGCGTGTTGGAGCGGGTGCCCGCCGACAAGCTGACCTGGAAGCCGCACGAGAAGTCGATGTCGCTCGGGCAGCTGGCCTTGCACGTGGCGACGGCGCCGGGCACGGTGGCCGACCTCGCGAAGAAGAACCCCGCCCCGCCGCCCGAGTCGTTCGAGCAGACACCGGCGCAATCGGTCGACGAGTTGCTGCCTGCGCTCGATCAGGCGGTGGCCAACGCCAAGGAGACGCTGGCCGGGTTTGATGATGCGGCGATGATGGAGTCCTGGAGCGTCAAGGCGGGCGACAAGACGTTGCTCGAGCTGCCACGCGTTGGGCTCATCCGCGCCATCATGTTGAACCACTGGTATCACCACCGGGGACAGCTGTCGGTCTACCTGCGGCTGCTCGATGTGCCGGTGCCCTCGATCTATGGACCGAGCGCCGACGAGAACCCGTTCATGTAGGACGAAGAAGTCAGAAGACGGGGCGGACCAATGATGATGCGATGCGTCGTTGCCGTGGTCGCGGTGCTGCTGGTGGGAGCGTCTTCCGCCGAGGCGCAGGAGCGGGCCGACTTGCTCCTGCACAACGGCAAGATCTTCGCGGCCGACGAGCTCCTGTCGACCTATTCGGCTATCGCCGTGCGCGGCGATCGGATCGTGGCGGTAGGCGGCGCCGAGCTGGTCGGGCAGTTCGAGGCCGAGCGCACCGTCGACCTGGCCGGCCGACTCGTCACGCCCGGCTTCATCGATACCCACATCCACATCAGCGGCGATCCGGAACGCTGGGTCGACCTCTCGGGGCTCGAGACGATGTCCGAGCTCAAGGCCCGGGTCAGCCGCAAGGCCGAGCAGCTGGGCTCGGGCGAGTGGATCACCGGCTACGGCTGGTCGGAGGACGAGCTGGCGGAGCAGCGGCGTCCGTTCCGGTGGGACCTCGACGATGCGGCGCCGGTCAATCCGGTGGTGCTCACCCGTGCCGGGAGCCACAGCTCGGTGGCCAGCTCGCTGGCGCTCGAAGCGGCCGGGCTGACGCCCGAGTCGGAGACGCCGCCCGGGGGCATCATCGAGGTGGACGACCAGGGGCGGATGAACGGGATCCTCAGGGAAGGCGCCCAGGGGCTCGTCCGTCGGCTGGTGCCCGATCCCACCCCCGAGGAGCTGCGGGTCAGCTTCGTCCAGAACCTGCGCAACCTGCTGGGTCTCGGCATCACCGGTCTGATCCAGGCCGGCGTCGGGCAAGGAGGCTACGAGGACTGGGCGTCGGTCTACGACGAGTTCCGGGGCGAGCTGCCCCGTGCGGCGGTGCAGTTCCGGTTGCCGCCGAATCCCGAGCGGGCCATAGACATGCTCGACCGGTTCGGGCGGAAGACCGGCGACGGCGACGAGTGGTTCCGGGTGGGCCCGGTCAAGTTCTTCGTCGATGGCGGATACACCGGCGCGGCCGCCTGGACACTCGAGCCCTACAAAGGACAGCCGGACTACTACGGCACCGGGGCGTTGATCGACGAGGCGGGGCTCTACGAGATCTCGAAGGCCGCCCATGACCGCGGCTGGCAGATGGGCTTTCACACCATCGGCGACGCGGCTATCAAGTTGACGGTCGACGTGTGGGCCCGCATGCTCGGCGAGTCTCCGCGCTACGACCATCGCCACTACCTGAACCATTTCACCGTGCGTCCGCCGGCCGAGACCATGCAGGCGATGGCGAACCACAACATCCACATCGCCCAGCAGCCGAACTTCACCTACACGCTCGAGGGTCGCTATGCGGAACACCTGGACGGTGAGCGCTATCAGACCAACAACCCGCTGCGCTCTCCGATGAGCCACGGCGTCTTCGTCGCGCTCGGGTCCGACATCCTTCCGATCGGCCCCATGGTCGGGCTCTACGCCGCCGTTACCCGGAAGGGGATGAGTGGCGAGGTGGTCGGCGCGGGCGAAGCGCTGACCATGCCCGAGGCGATTGTCGGTTACACCCGGCTGGCCGCCCACCTGACGTTCGAAGAGGACGAGAAGGGGAGTCTCGAGGTGGGCAAGCTGGCCGACCTGGTCGTGCTGTCGCAGGATCTGCTCACCATCGCTCCCGACCGGATCATGGACACCGAGGTCGAGATGACCGTGCTCGGCGGCCGAGTGGTCTACGAGCGGTGACTGACGCTCCGCTCCAGCTTCGCCGGATCCTCGGCCGGCGCGACGTGCTGGCCATCGCTTTCGGGGCGATGGTGGGCTGGAGCTGGGTGGTGCTGGCGGGAGAGATGATTCTCCGCGCCGGAGCGGTCGGCTCGATTCTCGCCTTTCTCGCCGGTGCGGTGATGGTCTGGCTCGTGGGGCTGACCTACGCCGAGCTGACCGCCGCGCTCTCCCGGGCCGGCGGCGAGATCAGCTTCACCTTTGTCGGACTGGGGCCCACCGGGGCGTTCATTTGCGGCTGGACGCTCGTGCTGGCCTATGTCGCCGTCTGCGCCTTCGAGGCGGTGGCGCTGCCCACGGTCGCCAGCTATCTGTTTCCGGGCTTCGACGTGGGCTATCTCTACACGGTGGCCGGCTGGGACGTGCAGCTCACCTGGGTCCTGCTCGGCGTGGCCGGCGCGCTGGCGGTCGGCACGGTGAACTACTTCGGGATCAAGTTCGCCGCCGTGCTGCAGACCCTGGCCG
>MDTE01089670.1_pt1 | contig 10854 bp, 7 predicted proteins | sample 811231 | NCBI WGS metagenome assembly MDTE01 (sample SAMN05326651, study PRJNA326480) | marine metagenome | isolation source: seawater | place: Indian Ocean: Red Sea | collected 2010 | reverse complement strand
GCAGATTTTTTAGTTCTATATGAGACACAGCTAGTTATCTCCTCACCATTCCGAAACTAAACCCTCGAACAAGATGTTTGCGGATTATTATGCCGACCAGGATAAGTGGCAGGGTTATACCAACCGATAGGGCCGCTTGGCGGCCATAGACACGTCCTTCTGTTGAGCCTTGGTATTTGGAGAGCTCAATTGGGAGTGTTACCACCTCGGTCTTCGATAAGAGTAGTGCCATCAGATACTCACTCCATGTGAGTATCAAAATAAACAGGAAAGTTGCGACCAAGCCCGAACGAACGAGCGGGAGCACTACTTCCCAGATTGTTCGCCACTTGCTAGCACCCAAAATCTCAGCAGCCTGCTCCATTTCGCGAGGGACTTCATCTATGAAACTCTTGGACATCCAGACGGCATAAGGAAGGGTTGTGATGAAATAAAGCATCACTAATCCTGGAACGCTATCCAACAAGTCTAGAGCCCGGTACCAAATAGATATGGGGGCGATAAGGACGATCGGAGGAACCATCCGCAGCATAAGAAGCTGGAACATCCGTCCTTCTGAAAGAATTTGATAGCGTGAAACACCGTAGGCAAGAACAGATCCAAAAAGCACGGCTAATGTCGTTGATATTAGTGAAATTAGCGTGCTGTTCCCCAAGGCCTCCCATGGCCGTTGAAGGGATTGCGTGTGCACAGATTCTGAATATTCGGAGGCATCGGCCCAAACGACTAGGTAATTCTGCAGTGTGCCATTTTCAGTGATGTACACAGGAGGCCAAGCGAACCACTCGATATCCGGCTTGAACGAAGTTCCAATCATCCAAAAGATAGGAAAAGCTACTATCAGTAGCCAAAACGTTAAAACGGAGTAGCGGAATACCGAATAGCTTAATTGGCGCTGGGATTTAGTCATTGCCATTTCACGAAGCCTCCTGGGCAGGGGCTTGATACATGTCATCAAGGTTCTTTTTCTCGCGACGCAGCAACCAAATGGCACCCATGATGATGAAGATCATAAGGAACATGACAATGTACGACAGGACAGCGCCGTAGGAGATGTCAAAATATTGCCAAGCGTTGAGGAAAATATAGACCGGGATTGTTTCCGTTGCTGAACCTGGTCCGCCTTGGAGTAAACCCCAAGTTTTCGGAAATTCTGCCATTGCTTCCAGAAACCTCAAAATCAGTGCCAAAAGAATCACCGGGCGAAGTAACGGAACCTGAACCTCCCAAAATATTCGAATTCGGCTCGCACCAAGAATTTGTGCGGCCTCTTGAGGTTCCTTTGGAAGAGAGGCTAGGCCAGCCATCATGATGATGAAGCTGAAAGGCGTCCAATTCCAGGTCTCCAAGAACATGATAGTGGTCAGCGCTACCTCTTTTGCATAAAGGAATTGAAACATAACGCGCTGACCGGTAATCCGGCTCAGAATGTCGTTCAGAGGCCCATTCTGATAAAGGATCATCTCGCCGGTATAAGCGATAACAATTGGAACTGTAAGCATCGGCAGAATAAAAAATACGTAGTAAAAGCCCTGTCCTCGAAACGGGCGATACATAAGAAGCGCGAGACCGAAGCCTAAAATAAAGCAACAAACTGTTGTGCCTGCAGCAAACAGTAGGGATCGAATTATTGCGTGCAAAAATTTGGAATCAGTGAGGGCATCTTTCCAAAGGTCAAGGCCAACCCAGGTTGACGCCTTAAAGTAAGAAGAAAACCCCGTATTATCGCCAGCATCAAAGATCGAAAAGGCAAAAAACGAAAAATAACCCTGTAAAAGAAAAGCCGGCAAAAGCAGAAAGGCCATTAGAAGGACAAGTGGGCTCAGTACAGTCCACTTAAACCTTCTAATTCCCTGTTCGCGCGTGACTTGACGAGTGTTTACTGGCTTCGCGTCAGTAGGGTTGATTGACGTATCGATCGTGGACATGAGCGCCCTCACAGAAAACCGACATGATAACCCCAAGGTGCGAGGAGCACCTTGGGGTTACATTGTTTTTTAATACTTAATACTTACGCGGGTACGTCACGCGAAGGCATTAGCGATTTGTAGGTGCCAATTTCTTCTTTGAGACGCCGCTTGCCAATACGGCGAGCAGCACGTGCCCATGCGTCGGTTGTGTCTTTATTCACAGCCTTAGCAGATTTACCACCCGTATAAGCTTCGGACAGATTTCGCTTTAGCTCGGTTTCAAACTCAAGCATTCCCGTCACAAACAGGGCAGGGCAGGTTACCTGCAGGCAATCATTGATGCCTTGCACGCCGCCTGGGGTGTAAGCGGTTTCAGACAGCGAGCCCTTCTTAAAGGCCTCGACGTGCCAAGGATCATGGAAAGTATTTACCCGATCGCCCGTTACAACATCGGAGTTTTTCCCGGTAGCGGTGTACATCGCGAGATAAGCCATCGCCTCTTTTCGGGGGCTGTGCTTATTCACTAAGAAGGAGACAACAGGTGTCGATACCGACCGCTTGAGCAGCTTGCCAGAATGCCTTGATCCTGGAATCTGGCCATAGGCCCACTTCCCGGTTGTCTTAGACTTCTTCGGGTTTTCCGCCAAGGCAATGATGCCATCCCAGTATTGGCATGCGAACACGTTGCCACCCACAATCCGCGGAATCATCTGCGGTGTTCCCCAACCGGGTGCCTCGGCGTGAGAAACTTCCTTGTACTTCAAGTAGGTTTCTACCGCGTATTCACCCGCATCATTATCGATGTTGGGGTCTCCGTCATCCGTGAACGGGAATCCGCCGGCGCTGTAGAGGTACATGTACCACCAAGCCAAGGACGAGCCACGATCGCGGAGGTTGCCGGAATGATAACGAGGGTAGAAATGCTTGTAGAGTTCGAGTTCGTCTTCCCAAGTCTCCGGCCAAGCCATTTCCTTACCGTGCTTATCGGCGAAAGCCTTGCGCTCTTCGGGATCTTCCATGAGGTCCTTGCGCATAAACTGGACCATAACATTGCCATCGGTGGGAACGCCGTAGGTTTTCCCTTTGTAGGTCATGAGTTTGCCAAAATCGCCAACAGCATTGATCTTGAAATTGGCCTTCTTCATGTACTCGTCCAACGGGGCCAATAACCCTGCAGAAGCGAGCGATGGAATCATGTTCGAGTCCATGTGGAAGAAGTCAAACTCGCCAGACTTTGAGAGCGCTTCTGCCATTGCGCGAGCTGGAATATCGAACACCGAAATGTCCTGCATTTTCTTAATGTCGATATTGGTTGCGGCAGCAAATTCTTGGCGAACTGGCTGAACGGCACGCTGGTAGTTAGACCACATGATGCCGGTAAGGTCCTGCCCGTTCGGGAAAGCCTTCTTTGCCGCGGCGATAATCGCGTCTTCTTCAGCGCCTGCAATCGCCTGTCCCGGGACAGCAGTCCCGACAGCACCTGCCGCTGCCGCTGCTGCTCCCGCTTTCAACGCCTTGCGGCGTGAAATCTTAGTCGATTTTTCACTCATAAAACTCTCCTCCCAGTATTTGTCCAAACCAAACGGTTGGTGATCAGATTTTAGGTAACCGCAGAAGGGCGGACGATGACACAACGTTACAACACTTTTGTACGATAGGAAAATTTTTCTCAAAAAACGAAAATGTATTTTTAACCATACTACAATCGTCATTATACCTGTCGCGGGTCGCGGGCTTCAACGGCCTTTGCAGTGTCAGTCAGTTGCGGAGGGGGAATGCAAGTCAAGTCCCTTCAGGTTCACGTCCAGACGGAGATGATAGATGGATGAATTGGAGGCCAAAGGTGGAGTAATAAACCACCCAACTCTGGGGTCGAAGGTGCGTACTCTGCGAAAATCGCAGGGCAAGACCCTGGCGGGACTGTCTGATGCCAGCGGTCTGTCCATCTCCGCCTTGTCGAAAATCGAAAACAACCAGGTCTCTCCGACATTCGCCAATCTGATGCGCCTGGCCGAGGGTCTACATATCTCTTTGGGCGATCTCGTGACACTTCAGGGCGACGGTGCCAGCGTCTCCGCGCGCATGGCTATTAGTCGCCGCTCGGAAACCAAGTATCGCTCGACACCCAAATACGACATGTACGCATTGTGTTCGGATTTACGCCGCAAGCGGATGACGCCCCTGTTCGAACGTGTCAAGGCGTCGGACTCGGGTCGAATTGACGGCATGCTCAGCCATTCCGGCGAGGAGTTTTTCTACGTCTTGAACGGCGCCGTCGAGGTTCATACCCAGCATTACAGTCCTGTGCGCCTCGAAGCCGGCGACAGTGCCTATCTCGACAGTTCAATGGCGCACACCATGATCTCCCTCGACGGCCAGGATGCGGAGATTCTTATGGTCTGGCTTGGTCCGCAGGATGAGGGAGCCTCCGATGGCGCGATGCTGGCCGAGGCGATCCTCAACCAGGACCGCTGATCCACAGAATTTATTTAGTTTCCGGGAGTAAGAATATGCAAGCGCGCAAGCTAGACGTACCGAACGTTGACGTTGTTCAGGTCGGGGAGGGCCCAGACCTCCTCCTGATGCACTCGTTGCTCGCCGAGCGATCAGCGTTCGACCGGGCTCTCCCGGAGCTGGCAGGCGCCCACCGGGTTACGGTGCCCAACTTACCAGGGTACGGATCGACGCCACCGCTGGACAAGTCTGAACCGGAGGTGCGCGACTTCGCCGATTTCATCTTTGGCATCATGGACGCCGCGAAACTCCCGGCGGACACATCCGTCCTCGGTAACGGCGCGGGCGGCTTTATGTGTTTAGCGCTTGGAATTCATCACGGTGACCGTTTCGGTAAGCTGATCCTCGCCGATACCGGCCCCGGCTTTCCCGAGCCGGCTAAGAAGCCGCTGTATATGCTCGCCGAGAAGGTCGAAAGTGACGGCATGGAGGCTGTCCTCGACGCGGCGATCCTGCGCATGTTCCCCGAGCCTTATATCGAAGCCAATCCCGATATCGTTGCCGAGCGAAAGTCGGCGCTTGCGCCATGCAACCCGCAGGCGTTTGCGGCAACGGCGCGGGCGCTGGCAAATGTCGAAATGGCCGATCAGATCGGCGGGATCGGAAATGAGACGATGGTGATGGTTGGACTTGACGATGCGACGACGCCGCCGGACATGTCCTACGCGCTGCATCAAGGCATCCCCGGTGCGACCCTCGTTGAGATTGCCGATTGCGGTCACTGCCCGCAAATTCAGGCCAAGGATGAGTTCGTCAAGAGCGTGCTCGAATTCATCGACGCCTGACGCGCACTCAACCGAGGGTATCCGTCATGCGGATTTTGAGGATCTGCCGCTCTTTGGGTGCGGCTGCTACCCCTTGGTCGCGCGCTACGCGCGCTGTTAATCTCCTGTTTTGCCTGCAGAGCAGGCTGGGCGCCGGTTGATTTGCAGCTATAAAGCCGGAACCTAAAGGATGGGGGGAGCGATGCGTTTCGCAGTTGATACCGGTGGTACCTTCACCGACCTGATCGTCGAGGACGACGATAACGGTCTGCACATGTTCAAGGCGGCGACGACGCCCGACGATCCGATTCGGGGCGTGCTCGACAGCCTACAGGTGGCGGCAGGCGGACTTGGGACCAGCCTGAGGGACCTGCTGGGTAAGGGCGAACTGTTCATTCACGGCACGACCCATGCCATCAACGCGATCGTCACGGGCAACACGGCCAAAACCGCATTCCTGACCACCGAGGGTCATCGCGACATCCTGGTCTGGCGCGAGGGCGGCCGCATGGAGCCGTTTAACTTCACGGTACCTTATCCTCAGCCCTATATCCCGCGTGCGTTGTCGTTCGAGATTCCGGGACGTATTCTTTCCGACGCGTCCGAGATGACCCCTCTCAACGAGCCGCGGGTGATCGAGATCCTGGAGGAGCTGAAGACGAAAGAGGTCGAATCGATCGCCGTTTGTCTTCTTTGGTCGATTATCAACCCGGCGCATGAGGACAGGGTCGGCGAATTGATCGCACAGCATCTACCCGATGTCCCGTTTACGCTTTCCCACGTGCTGAACCCGTCCTTACGGGAATACCGACGAGCATCCTCTGCCGCCATCGATGCATCGTTGAAGCCCCTGATGAGTGCCTATATGCGCAACCTCACCGGACGCCTGTCAGAGCAGGGCTTCGACGGACGCGTGCTGATCGTGACGTCGCAGGGCGGAATGATGGATGCATCCGATATCGCCGAGCAGCCCATCCATCTGATCAATTCGGGCCCGTCGATGGCGCCGGTCTCGGGCCGCTATTTCGCGCGCGAGGATGAGGGGTCCGATACGGCCGTCATCGCGGATACCGGCGGCACTACATATGACGTGAGCCTGGTGCGCCGCGGCCGAATTCCATGGACGCGCGAGACCTGGATCGGCCAGCCCTATCGCGGCCATATGACCGGGTTTCCTTCGGTGGATGTGAAGTCGATCGGTGCGGGTGGTGGGTCCATTGCATGGGTGGATGACGGCGGTATGTTACACGTCGGCCCCCAGTCCGCCGGCGCGGTGCCGGGGCCGGCCTGTTACGGCCAGGGCGGCGACAAACCGACCGTTACCGACGCGTCCGTGGTTCTAGGTTATCTCGACCCCGAGTTCTTTTTGGGGGGCAGCATGTCCCTGGATATGGACGCTGCGCGCGCGGCGATTGAGCGTGGTGTCGCCGGGCCGCTCGGTATATCGCTCGAGGAGGCTGCCGCGGCGGTTATTTCCATCGCGACGGAAAACATGGTTCAGGCGATCATCGATATCACCGTAAACCAGGGGATTGATCCGCGTGAAGCCGTGCTGATCGGCGGCGGCGGTGCGGCAGGCCTGAACTCCACGGCGATTGGCCGGCGACTTGGTAGCGAACGGGTGCTGATCCCTGAGGTCGGCGCGGCGCTAAGTGCGGCTGGGGCGATGATGTCAGACCTGCATTCGCAGTACACACGTACCTTCTTCGCGACATCGCGGTCTTTCGATATCGGGGGCGTTAACGGGATTCTCGACGCGCTGGAGGCCAGCTGCAACGGGTTCATCGACGGGCCCGGGCAAGGCTCGATAGATCAGGCCATCGAATTCTTCGCCGAGGCGCGCTACCCGGAACAGGTCTGGGAAATTGAAGTGCCTCTGGCCGTGAACCGCTTCCAGAGCGATGCGGACGTGCGTGCACTCGTGGAGGAGTTTCATCGGGTTCACGAAGACATCTTCGCCATCAATGACCCGGAATCGGAGATCGAGGTCGTTGGCTGGACGGCATCGGTGAAGTGCCGACTGCGCGAGAGCGAGGCCGGCTCGCTCGCCGAGCGAGAAATCAACACTGCAGTCGATGGAAGGCGGAGCGTGTATTTCTCCGGACACGGGTTCGTCGATGCGACGGTTCGCCGGTTCGAGGGTATGAAGGAAGGCGAGGCGCTGGAGGGGCCGGCCATCATCGAATCACCATTCACCACGGTCGTGGTTGATCCGGGCGCGACGGCCGAGCGCCGTGGTTCCGGCAGTTTGTCGATCGTGCCGGGCGCGGCCTAGGGGGCGAGTGAGGCAGAATATGGCTAAACAGAAAATCGACGGTGTACAGCTTGCACTGCTCTCGAATCGCCTCGAAGGCATTTCGAGCAAGATGGGTAACACGCTCATGCGCACCGGGCGGTCGGGCGTCCTCAACATTGCCCGGGATTTTTCATGCTGCATCCTAACCGCGGATGATGAACTGGCGGCAGTCGCGGAAAGCCTGCCCATCCATGTGCTCTCGGGTCCTGACATCATGGCGGCTACCATGAAGGAGTATCACTCGGAGCTGAAACGGGGTGATGCGTTCCTTCACAATTCGCCCTATCACGGCTGTTCTCACCCCGCCGATCACACGATTCTCGTGCCGGTTATCGACGATGATGGCGTGCATCGCTATACGGTCGCGGCCAAGGCGCATCAGGCCGATATCGGCAACTCGATCCCGACAACTTATCACGGCACGGCGCGTGATGTTTACGAGGAGGGGGCCCTGATCTTTCCCGCCGTGAAGGTGCAGGAAAATTACGAGCACAACATGGATATCGTCCGGATGTGCCAGATGCGCATCCGTGTTCCCGATCAATGGTGGGGCGATTTCCTGGCGATGATGGGGGCCGCGAGGATTGGCGAACGGGAACTGTTGGCGCTCGGCGAGGAGGTTGGCTGGGACACACTGGAGGCCTTCAACGAGCAGTGGTTTGACTATTCCGAGGAACGCATGGTGGGTGCCATCAAGAGGTTGCCCGCGGGCACGGCAACCCGTACCTCTACCCATGATGCGATTCCAGGTACGCCCGAGGACGGCATCACCATCACCAGCACCGTGACCACCGACCCTGACGGCGGCAAGGTCACGGTGAATCTTCGCGACAATCCTGATGCCCAGCCCTGCGGTCTGAATCTTTCGGAAGCCTGTGCGCGCACGGCTGCGATGGTTGGGGTATTCAACTCGATCGAACATTCCGTTCCCAAGAATGCAGGCTCGTTTCGTCGCATCGAGGTACTGCTGCGCGAGAATTCGGTCTGCGGCGTTCCGCGCCATCCGACCTCCTGCTCGGCAGCCACGACAAATATCGCAGACCGGGTGTCGAACCCGACCCAGGCCGCCATGGCCGAGATCGCCGATGGATTCGGATTAGCGGAATGCGGTGCGATCATTCCGCCAGCGGTGGGTGTTGTCTCGGGCACTAACCCCGACAACGGCCAGCCGTTCGTGAACCAGGTGTTCCTCGGCCTGACTGGTGGGGCGGGTGCGCCGAATGCCGATTGCTGGCAGTCGATCTGCCATGTGGGCAATGGCGGGCTTTGTTACCAGGATTCCATCGAACTCGACGAACTGCGCCAGCCGCTGTTCGTTAAGACGCGTACTTTTGCTCCGGATACAGAAGGCGCGGGACGATTCTGCGGTAGCCGGTCGGCCTACACCGAGTTTGGTCCCCGGGTCGGCAACCTCGATGTTGCCTATGTAAGCGATGGCGGTATCAACGGTTCGAAGGGAGTGCGCGGCGGCCTTGGCGGAGCGACGTCGGGGCAGTTCAAGATCACGCGCAACGGAGAACACGAGGAGTTGCCAAATTGCGCGGTCGTGACATTGACCGAAGGTGAGCTTGTCGGGTCCCAGTCCTGCGGCGGCGGCGGATATGGAAGCCCGCTCGACCGGGATCCCGAAATGGTCGCCCATGACGTTCGCGAGGAATATGTCAGCGCCGATCGCGCGGCATTGATCTACGGCGTCGTGGTCGATGGCGATGGCCGGCTCGACCCGGCCGCGACGGAAAAACTGCGGGCTGGAATGGTCGGCGGATGATTTCGGGACAACCTAGGTCGGCAGACGCAGAGCCCGACGGCGTTCAACTGGCGCTGCTGGCGAATCGCCTGGATGGCGTCGTGCGCAAGATGGCAAATACGCTGCTGCGCACCGGCCGGTCCGGGGTGCTCAATACCGCCCGTGATTTCTCCTGTTGTCTAGTAACCGCCGATCATCAACTGCTGACGGCGACGGAAAGCCTGCCGATCCACGTTCTGTCTGGCCCGGACATGATGGCCCGCTCGATGGCGGGGTTTCATCCCGAGCTGCGCCGGGGCGACGCATTCCTGCACAACTCGCCCTATCATGGTTGTTCGCACCCGGCCGACCACACCATCCTAGTACCGGTCATGGACGATGGCGGCCGCCACCGGTTTACGGTTGAGGCGAAGGCGCATCAGGCCGATATCGGCAACTCGATTCCGACTACCTATCACGCGCGTGCCCGAGATGTTTACGAAGAGGGTGCGCTGATTTTTCCCGCGGTGCGCGTGCAGCGCGACTACGAGAATATCGAGGACATCGTGCGCATGTGCCAGATGCGTATTCGCGTGCCGGATCAGTGGTGGGGGGACTACCTGGCGATGGTCGGCGCAGCGCGCATCGGAGAACGCGAGCTAACAGCGCTTGGCGAGGATGTCGGCTGGGATGCGCTGGAGGCCTTCGCCGTGAAGTATTTCGACTATTCCGAAGCCCGCATGGCTGCCGCCTTGCATGAATTGCCGGGTGGTGAAGCGAACCATTCGAGCACCCACGATCCCATCCCCGGAACCCCGGGTGAGGGTGTAAGAATTTCGGTCTCGGTCAAGATCGACCCGAAGGCCGGGCGGGTGGCGGTCGACTTGCGCAATAACCCCGATGCCATGCAGTGCGGACTTAACCTGTCCGAGGCGTGCGCGCGGACGGCGGCGATGGTCGGGGTATTCAATTCTATCGACCATACGGTGCCCAAGAACGCCGGTGCGTTCAGGCGCATCGACGTGCATCTCCGCGAGAATTGCATCGTGGGAATACCGAGGCACCCGACCAGTTGTTCCGCTGCCACGACGAACGTCGCCGATCGGGTGTCCAACTCCGTCCAGGCGTCGATGGCAAAGATTTCCGACCAGATCGGCCTCGCCGAATGTGGTGCCTCGAGTCCGCCGGCAGCCGCCGTCGTGTCGGGTGTCAACCCTGAGACCGACAGGCCTTACGTCAACCAGATTTTCCTGGGCCGCACGAACGGGGCTGCGAGCGCGGGAACCGATGCGTGGTGGACGGTTGGGCATGTCGGCAATGCTGGCATGTGTTTCCTCGATTCCGTCGAACTCGATGAACTGCGCCTGCCGATCTACGTCCATGCGCGGGGGTTCGTGCCCGACAGCGAGGGCGCTGGTCGGACATGCGGTGCGCCGCAGGGGTTCGCGATGTTCGGGCCGCGTGCCGGCCGCATGTCGCTGATCTACAATTCCGACGGCACAATAAATGGGCCCAAGGGTGTTCGGGGTGGCCTTGATGCGGCCAATGCCGGTCAGCACAAGCTGACCGCGAACGGAAACGAGGAAGAGGTCCCGCGGGTCGGCCAGATCTATCTTGAGCCGGGCGAGCTGATGGTGTCGCGTT
>MDTE01045255.1_pt1 | contig 10854 bp, 15 predicted proteins | sample 811231 | NCBI WGS metagenome assembly MDTE01 (sample SAMN05326651, study PRJNA326480) | marine metagenome | isolation source: seawater | place: Indian Ocean: Red Sea | collected 2010 | reverse complement strand
TTAGGTTTTACAAAACAAAAACAATCATTATAATATTTTTCTATAAGCTCGTTAATAGGTAATGTAGAATTTTCCTTAACCCATTTTACTCTATCCTTGCCAAATACTTGCATTAACGGTTCTATAATTTCGTGATATTTAAAATATTCAGGTCTAAAATTATCAGGCCTTCCTAAATAAACATATATATTTTCACCTAATGGAGATGCTTTAAATTTAGAATAATCTTTATTAGGTATATAACAAGTTTTATGAGGTACATCAAATTTAGTTAATGTATTATCAAATTCACCTGGGGGTACAAAAGTATAAGCTTTTCCTTCTAATACTTTTTGTTTAACCGCCTTTATTTGAGGTTCATGCATATCATTACCACCCCAAACTACAATTATAGGAGCTCTATGTTGCATAAAAATATTATAATCAGGTTCACCATACATTCCAAAAAATACTAATGGTGCATTAATATCATTATAATCTTCTAATTTCCATTTATCCTTAAAATCAATTTTAAAATCATTTAAGGCCGGAGACATATAAACTTGATTGAAATCTCTATCCATTTAAAGTACTATAATATTCGTTTTGTTTTTCTTGCCTGTCTATATGTTTATGATGGTATAAACAATAATTTTCATCTGAGGGTAAAGTTGCATAATGAGCATAACCTGTTAATCTTTCATGTACTTTGTTTATCCATTTTATTTCAGGTACTCTTTTATATATTCTCCATTGATAATCAGGCCAGTTAACTCTATTGTTTTCATCTACTCTCCAACCCCATTTATTAATATGTTCTTGAGTAAGTCCCTTAACAGTATTTACTCTAGGAACTAACATTACATCTACTTTTTCATTACCATAAAGTATATCAGGCAAAAATTTTATAAATGTTTCATTAGGGATTTCATCAGCATCTATTTGAAATATATACTCACCAGAACATAACTCAGTTAGGTAATTTTTCCAATCTGCAAAATGGTTTTTGAATGTTTTAGCTCTTACAACAACGTTATCTTCATTTTTTAATTCAGATAACCTATTCCAAACCTCAGCAGTACCATTTCCTTTATCAAATAACACTACTATTTCATCCTCTTTTCTTCTATGTTTAAAAAGAAAATCTAGTAGTTTAGTAATTTCTTCTAGTTCATTACAAACTGTAATTGCATAACTAATTTTCATATTATTCCGGTAATACTCCAATATACGATAAAGCTTCTATATAATCACGTTCAGTGAAATTTTTAATTGTAGTCATATCCATTTTATGAGTTTGACCTTCTACTTTAGCTTCATCTTCTTCATTTAACTCAACTGCTTTTACTGCAGCCCAAGCCCATTCATTACTATTAGGACCATTAGCAAATACCATTCCTTTATCAGGAATATTAATAGTATTAGGTATCCATATTAAATCAGTTTTAGGATCTGTCCAAGCTAGGTCCTTATATAATTCAGGAAGAGTTTCTGTTTGTTCAATATAGAATTGAGAACCTTCTTTCATTAAGGAATTAGTCCAAAAACCACAAGATAAACTAAGAAAATTAGTTATATCCTTAGTTACTTCCATTTTATAACATAAATCACCTCCTGATTTTGGGCAATCTATAATAGTATCATATTGCATATTAACTTAATTTTTCTAATTTTGGTAAATCAATTTTAGGTAAATTTAATTCCACTTGCTTAGGGAAATCGGGTATATTAGCATCTAATATATTACCTACTAATTCTTTCATCTTTTTGAATGAAAAATTAGATTTAGAAAACGCGGCCTGTTGTTTAGATTTCTTTTTATAATCATTATATCTATAAAATACATCTTGTAATGTTTGTCCTGTATGGGCTTCACTAACTTTAAACCATTGACCCTCTTTAATTAACCATTGATTAGCAGCTGAAGGATGTATAGGTTCTAATTCCCCAGGTAATAATGTAGTGAAATTTTTATTTAAAAAATCTATATGTCCTGACCAAGCAGTGGCAATTACAGGTTTACCTGTTAAACTGAATTCTAATAATGGTCTACCATATCCCTCCCCTTTAGTTAAACTAATCATGGATTTAACTTTAGGATGATTATATAGTTGATTCATTTCACTATCTGAAAAGTCACCAGATAATAAGTAAATATTAGGTAAATCTTTAGAATTTACAGTTTTTTTAATCACATTTATCCTATCTAGTACTTCATCTCTACTAATATATGAATCAACACCAATAGAAGTTTTTAAAATTAGTCCAGGTTTACGTTTTTTATTCTTAAATGTTTCTAAAAATGCTTTTATTAAAAATGAAACATTTTTTCTGTCATGTCCAAATTCACCTTGCATCCAGTGTCCTACAAATAAATAATTCCATCCTTCTCTAATATCATTTAAATCTAAAGTATTTTTAGATTTTAAAGGTTGATATAGATCTAAATTAGCACCCTCAAATACTACATGAATAGGTTTTTCTGATTTAATTACTCCTACAATTTGGTTTGTTTTTTGATTTTTTTGCTCATAGTTCATAGCTTTAAAAACTCCCTTACTATGTTTAGAAGAAGTCCAAGTCATATCCATTCTATTTAATCCCTCTATCCATTCATGTCTGCAAGCAGTGGATTCAATACCTGCAGTACATCCTATATTATATTTTCCTACGGGTTGGAATTCATTAGGTATAGTAATTTGCATCCAAATATCAGGTTGAATTTTTTGCCAATTTTGGTTGGCTTGATGTTTATATAGAAATTCCCATTCAGGATGGTCTTTACAAAAACCCCAAGCAGTACTACCCCATCTTTGTGGTAATAATTCAACTTCATATTTATCTAATTCAATTATGGCTTTTACAATATCCCTTGATCTGGCACCATAACCAGAGTAAGTGTCAAAAGGACATGATATTACAAATCTTGGTTTGCTCATTAATATATAATTTTATGATTTAAAAATTTACCTTTATATTCAGTAGCATTTATAATTTGGTATTTTTCTCTAGGTTCCCATACTTTAAATAACTCATCAAATGCTTCTATTACTCTATTAGCTTGATGTGTAGATGTAAATCCAGCTTCATCACTTATAGCCCATTCTCTTCCCTTAGCTCCTAATCTATCTCTTTCTTCAGGAGATAAACTGTAAACTTCTTTTAATCTTTCAGTAATATCTTCCCACTTACATCTATCATCAAAGATATAAGGTGTAGGAGGTGAACCTTGAACTGATCTACTAGAAGGATATACTGGAAAAGCCCATTCACCATGTTCTTTATAAGTTCCTCTATGATTAGAAGGAACATCAGCACTAGGAGTAAACCATTTTCCATTTTCATCTATAAATCTCATTTGGTCCTGCATGCCTCCTGTAGTATTAGCAATTATAGGAGTTCCAGCTAACATTGCCTCTGTAATTGTTAATCCCCATCCTTCATTTGAAGTTAATAACACCTGTACATCTGCTAAATTATAATAATAATTTTGGTGTTGGATACTTAATTTATTAGTATCTATTAATACATTACCTTCATATTTTTCTCCAAAAAAGTATTCTATTACCTTATCTAAATCAGTACCCGCCTCAGTTGAACGTTCAGTATGAAGGATAAAATAACATTTTTTAGCATCCTCATAGGGTAATGAATCCAGAAATGCTCTAAATCCTAGTAAAGTATCAGGTATAGCTTTTCTTCTAATATTTCTAGAGTTAAAAAATACTACAAAGTTATAATCTCTATCTCCCAAAATATTTTTTTTCCATTTTACAAAATCGGAATCAAGTTTATCTATAGGTTTATAAAATTCATGATTTAAACCATGAGGTACATACTTAAATACTCTTTTACTATTATCGCAATCAGCTAATACTAATTTATTAATATTAACTGTTTGTTTAGATATACCCATTAATAAATCGCATGCTTCATAGTATGCCTTATTATACATTGGAGCTGGATAATCATCCCAAATATTTAAATAAGCTATAGGAATATTTTTTCTAATTTCAGACTCCATTTGAAATACATGTCTAAAATATCTAGGATCAGTTATCAACATTATAGCATCAGGTTTTTCTGCGTTTATTAAACTTCTTAAAATTTCCTGTGTACCATAACCATCAACTGGATAGATAAGAACATTAGAATCATCTATACCCCTTTGTTTATTAGTATCATGGCTAATATCTAACTTTTTACCTTTTTCTGGGTGTTTAATAGCTCCAGCTAAATTTACCCAATTAAAATGGTGACAAGTATGTAATACAATTTCTCTTGCTACTGTAGCTACACCTGAATGTACCCTTATATCATCGCAAACTAAAAGAATTTTTTTTCTTTTATCCTTAGGTATGTGTTTAAAACTTTTATTCATCAATTTAGTAATTTATAATTCAAGATTGGTGTGATTAGAAACCTTTTTTCTAAAATCTTCATCTGTTAAATACAAATGAACTGATCTATCAGCTAATTTTTGAAAAGAAAATTTTCTTCTTACACATTCAATCTTAAAGTTTTCAAATAAATCACTTTGAATTTTCACACTTGTTAGTGTCATTGGTTTTTTATTACTCATAATCTTTATTTTATAACATTATTGGTTATACATATATCAAAATATCAATAGATTATCCCCTCTCCACATAATTCTTGTTCTTCTTTAAATGGGCAAAAAGTACAATTCCATTTTGAAGGAGATTTAGGGTAATCTATATCTTTAATTTTTCCACTAGAATTGAAACAGCTACTAATAAAATCATTTATTGCCCTTTTAGCCCTACCTAATTTAATTTTTCCACTAGGAGGAGTAAATGTTTGAACTCTATATGCCTGATGGGGAGACATAATATTATCATCATCCCAACTTAATACTTTTCTTTTAACTATAAAAAATTCTATATCAATTTTATCTAAAGGAATGTTATACTGTTCAGAAAAAAATTGCTTATATAATAATAATTGAAATTGTTTATTTTCATCCTTTTTAGCATACTCATTCCATCCTTTAGTACTGGTTTTTATATCAATAATTTTGAAAGAATCATCATTTTCATTATACATTACAACATCTAAATATCCTGTATATAATATATTATTTAACATTTTATTTGGTGCTATCACAAGAGGTAATTCACAACCAACTAAAAACCATCCTTTTTTACTAAAATATCTTCTACGTTTTTTTCTAAACCAATCTAAAATAGCAACTCCATCCTCAAAAAATTCCCTCATTTCTTCAGCGGATGAAAAATGTTGGTCATTATTTTTTTTATATTGTGATTGGTATTCACTTATAAACCTATTTTGAAAATCTTCATTTAAGTTAATTTCCCTGTCTGCAGCAGCAAATGACTTTTCATAAGCCGTATCTAAATAATGTTGTATACTTTCATGTATTGCAGTTCCGAATACAGTATGAATAGAAGAATCAAACTTCTTAATTTTATCTTTATATTGAAGTTTCCACCTATGAGAACAACTTCTAAATATAGACATTTGAGAATAAGAAATATTCTTCTGGTAGGCAAAATTAATTTGCTCAGGAGGATTATTTCTAATTTCCTTTACAATATTAGGCAATTTTTTAGGCAAAATTTATTTTTTCCATTTATCACGTCCTACTAATAAACCAATTATTCCATAATTGGCTATATCAATAAACGTATCTTCCATTCCTTCTCCCTTAACATAATTTTTACCATTAATAAGAAGGTTTTTTAATCTAGAAATTTTATCAGTAAGTCTAATAGCTAAACCTGTAAGTGAAAATTTTTTATCTTCCGCATTAGTTAAATCACCACCTAAAGCAATATTATTCAAACCATAATCCATATGTTTTCTAGCAAACATCTCATACATTTCTTCTGAAATTCTTTTATATTCCTCAGATAATTCTGGGTATTCCTTTTCAAAGAGAGTTATAACATCCATATATTCTTCTTCCCAATTAGTATGCTTAGCTTGTTCTTCTAAAGATGCTCCCAAATCAGCTTTATCACTTTCAACTAATTTATCAAATTCTTCTTCACCTATTAGCTCAGCTTCCTCTTTTAATTCATAATACTTTTTAACACTATCACCCATTAACTTGTCCTTTTGGTTTAAAATATTTTTCTAGTATTTCTAATCTTTCCTCCGCTGAAGCTAATAACTTAAGAGATTCATTACAGTTGTCCCAATAATCTTTAGTTGAGTGATCACCTATACCAGCGGGATGATTAGTTAATAAATTAATACTTGCTAAAGCTTTATTTTTATCCGCTTCAGCTTCGGATTTTAAAAAATTGTATACTTCTACTTTCATTTTAATAATTGTTTTTGGTCTTTACTTTCAACCCCTATTTTATCCAATATACTAACTATTGATTGTTTATCCAAAATATTTAAATATTCTTTTGCCTCTCTTTGAGAACAAGTATAGTAATCACTTATTATTTTTACTAGATCAATATTAGGTTGTTTAACACTTGATTTAATATATTTATTCCACTTATTATTTTTTGGAATAAATTCCCTATAAATATTATAAATAGCTTTTTTTTCTTGAGGAGGATAACTTTGAACAAAATTAACTATTTCAAGGAATTCTTTATTCATAGATAAAAATCTATGGATCATATAAGAATTAAATACCTCCCAATCTTTATCACTAAATTTATCAGATGGGGTTTTGTATTGGTTAATATGTTTTAACCAATCAAAAATATTTTTCATTAAGCTATTTCCTTCTTCAATTCATCTCTTAAATCCTTAGGTACAGAACCTTCTAACATTTTTCCTGTACTTGGATCATAAAAAACTGGAATTGGTAATAATGCATCTTCCTCTGTACCTGCTACAAATTTAGATACCATTCTTAAAATTACACCTTGTTGGAAAACACTTTTTCCTTTAGATGTTTTTACCGCAGTAGTATTTTTTAAATCTATCTGTGGTGCTTGTGGATTGTTTACTTGATTATTCATAATTATTTATTATTTGTGAAATTAAACTCATTGCATTTATTTCCTTATCAATACGGAAATTAGCTCTATATTGTTGTTCATTAATTATTATAGCTACAGTACCCTCTCTACCTGGTAGATATTCTGATGCTCTTTCATATAAAGCTCTAAATAATTCATCAAAATCATCTACATTAGCATCAGCTATAATTTGACGTATTTCTCTGAATTTATTATCATTAAATGTGGGATTCCATTTAGCTGCTAATGCCTCAATAACTTTATCTATATAATTAGATGATACTAATATTGATTTATCTAATTTTAATACATTATCTTGCGTAGATAATTGTATTGTATTAATACATTTACGTAAATCAGGATAGTATTGGTTAACTAAAGGAACTAAATCATTTATATCATGTTTTATTGATTCTTCTTTACAAATCCAATTTAAATGTTTAGCAACTTCTTTTTTAGTTGGAGGTACAATTTTAAGTACTTGACATCTAGATTGTAGGGGATCAATAATACGTTCTACAAAATTGCAAGTCATAATAAACCTTGTAGTACGTGAAAATGTTTCTATTATATTTCTAAGAGATGCTTGTGCTTGTATAGTAAGAAAATCCGCTTCATCTAAAATTACTACCTTAATAGGTTTGAAAGAAGCTACACTAGCAAAACTAGATACTTTATCCCTAATAGTTTCAATACCACGTTCATCAGAAGCATTAATATAAAGAGAATCACAATCTAAATTTTTTACTATTAATTTAGCTAATGTAGTTTTGCCAGTACCAGCTGGACCGTAAAATATTAAATTTTGAATATCATTTTGATCTAGATATTTAGAAATAGATTTTTTAATATTCTCATTACCAACATAATTTTCTAATTTATTTGGTCTATATTTTTCTACTAATAAACTATTCTCCCGGTTCTGAATATTCTCCATATATAGAGTAACGTTTTATTGGTTCTGGTTTAATTTCAATTTCTTCAGCATCAATAGCATATAACTTACTGCTTAATGGTTCCAATCTATAATGTCCTTTAAAATCGGTTTTATGCATATATGCTTCTAAAGTATCAGTTAAATTTTCATATATTATCCCATTAGGTTCATCTGCTAATCTCCATCTATCACCTGGTGGGACTCGTTTAGCAATTAATATATTTTGTTCAACTAATTCTGTTTTAATTTTATCTACCATAATATACGAAATTATTTTACATCATCCCCATCATTGATGGATCTATTTGTGGTTGTTGTTTATCATCTTCTGGTTCATCTACTACAGTACATTCAGTTAATAAAACAGTACCAGCAATTGATGCCGCATTTTCTAAAGCTAATCTAGTAACTTTAGTTGGATCAATTATACCTGCTTCTTTCATATCAACTGTATTATCAGTTTTAATATCAAATCCTAACCATCCATCATTCCCTGAATTAACCATTCCATCCGCTATTATCTGCCCATTAACGGCATCATAACCAGCGTTAACTAAAATTTGATTAAATGGTTTTGCACATGCTTGTTTTACAATAGCAGCTCCCGTAGAATTAACTTCTAATCCCGATGATGCGTATAATAAAGCGGTACCACCTCCTGGTACTATACCTTCTTCAATAGCAGCCTTAGTTGCGTGTAATGCATCATCAACTCTATCTTTCTTTTCCTTCATTTCAGTTTCAGTGTTTCCACCTACATGAATAATAGCTACTCCTCCGACGAATTTCGCCAGCCTTTCTTGAAGTTTTTCTGTTTCAAACGCCGATGATGCTTTTCCGACTTGTTGTTGTAATTCTTCAATACGTGCTTCAATTCCTTCCACTTCTCCTTTTCCATCTACTATTGTTGTTTTTTCTTTTTCTACTGTTACTGTTCTTGCTTCACCAAACCAATCCCAACTAAATTTATCAAGTTTCATTCCTTTTTGTTTATCAAAAACTACTCCTCCAGTTGTTATGGCTATATCCTCTAATACTAATTTTCTTCTATCACCAAATTCAGGTGATTTAACGGCACATACATTCATTGTACCTCTCATTTTATTTACAATAAGTGTAGCTAATGCCTCATTATCAATATCCTCAGCTATAATTAAAAGTGAACGTGCTTGTGAAGATACACTTTCTAATATAGGTAATAATTCTTTAACTTGAGTTAATTTTTGATCAGCTAACAGAATAAGAGGATTATCCAATACTGAAGTCATATTAGTGTTATTGGTAACAAAATATGGGGATTTATAACCTCTATCAAACTGCAACCCTTCAACAGTTTCCAAGTATGTTTCTCCCGTTTTAGATTCTTCAATATGGACAACCCCCTCCATTCCAACTTTATCAATAGCTGTGGCAATTAATTTTCCTGTTTCGGAATCATTATTGGCTGAAATAGTAGCAATTTGTTCTAATTGCTCTTCACCTGAAATATCCTCAGATATATTTTCTTTAAGATTATTAACAACTTCTTTAACTGTTGAATCAATATCTCTTTTAATTTGTACTGCATTTTCACTATTATTTAGTGCAGTTAAACCACCTTTTATCATTTCTCTAGCTAGTAGAGTAGAAGTAGTGGTTCCATCCCCTGCTTTTTCTGCTGTTTTAATAGCGGCTTGTTTAACTAATTTAACACCTAATTCTTGATTAGGATCTTTTAGTGAAATAGATTTAGCAACAGTGACTCCATCTTTAGTAGACCTAGGAATTTCATTTTTATTATCAATAACTACATTCCTACCATTAGGACCTAAAGTAGATACTACTGCATCTGCTAATATATCTATACCTTCTACTATTTTATTTCTAGCTTCAGTACTAAATTTAATATCTTTACTCATTACTTATATCTTTTAAATTTTCAATTTCTTCCTCACTAATATTTTCTAAGGTATCAGTAAGTGCATCATTAAATGATTGTGGTTTTTTTATTTTAGCTAAAATTTGGTTTTCAGGACCAACATAATATTCTTCTCCATCATATGGAAGTTTTGTAAATCCCATTGTAGGTAAAACAACATTATCTCCTACTTTTACAGTTGTGGGTATAAATTCTCCACTTATAGTAGGTTTACCTGGGCCTACTGCTACTACAGTACCCATTTCATTTTTTTCTTTCCCCAAATCAGGGACAATAATATTACCATGCAGGGTTTCTTCTGATTCCCTGGGTTTAACTATTACTGCATCAAATAGTGCTTCTAATTCCATCTGTATAATTTTTAATTTTAGTTTGAATTAATTTGAATTCATCTAGAAATTCTCTAAGTGATTCATAATCTTTTCCAGTATTTAATTTTTCCTCAGATACTTTTTTTAATGCTTGAGAAAAATTAGGATAATAACCTTGTGGTTTTGAATATTCTTTACCTTTACCTACAGTTCTAAAATGTTCACTATCAGGAGTGATTCTTTCATTTACTGTATAACACATATCATCTTTAGTAATATAATAAGGTTCTAGTAAAGGGTCAGAAATAGTTGTAAATATTTTTGCTTTTCTAGCCATATAACTTTAATTTTTTTTGTAACATCAATATACGAAAAACAATGTGCTAGGGCACATATTTTTAATAAAACTTATTATTTAATTTTGATAGACTTTGGTTTAGCTTCCTCAGCAATAGGAACAAAAATGGCTAAAAGTCCATTTGCTAATTCGGCTGTTGAGCCATTTAAATCAAATTTAGGAGCTATCTTATATCCTAAATTAAATGACTTTTTTGATAACCCATTATAAATTGTTCCTTCATGAAATTCATCATTATCAGGTTTTTTATAAGAGATTTTCAAAATATCCCCTTCAATGTTGATATCAACTTCTTTTTTAGTTAATCCTGTACAGGCAACTTCAAAATGAAGTCCTTTATCATCATAAAAGATATTAACGGGATGTGGTTGTTTTGCTTG
>MDTE01202643.1_pt1 | contig 10855 bp, 8 predicted proteins | sample 811231 | NCBI WGS metagenome assembly MDTE01 (sample SAMN05326651, study PRJNA326480) | marine metagenome | isolation source: seawater | place: Indian Ocean: Red Sea | collected 2010 | reverse complement strand
AAGCTCATATGTTGTTTTACTTGAAGATTTATCACTAATATAAGTAGGAAGTATTTGCTCTAGTTGTACAGCATGTTCTTTATATTTAGTTTTTCTTGTAGCCCCTTGATCTCCTATCAGTTGATAAATTTCTCCTTCTTCTAACTGTAGAAACTTATTGTCTTCATCATCATAAAAATATTTTGCAGTTTGTGCTGTTTCAGTAGAACCATGTTTTGTGCTTTTACTGCTAAAAAAGATTTTATTTAATTTACCATCGATAATGTCATGGACAAAAAAAGTTGATGCTCCACTACTGGATGAATTAAACTTGCCTGGAGATACTTCCTCTACTCTTTCTTCATTTTTTAATCTATGTTCAAGTTTGCTTCGATATTCTGATGCTAAAGGTGTTAAATATAATGTAAATAAGGAAACTATGATGCTTACAGGCAATATAACCGGTATTAGAAGTTTGGCAAAATCTTCTGGTGAAACACCGGCTGAGGATATAACAGCCATTTCATTCGTATTGTATAACCTTCCAAGAGATAAAATAATGCCAAAAAAAAGACTGATAGGTATAAGATATATTAAATACTGCGCAATTTTAATTAGTATAGTTGGGAAAAGTAAATAAGTTGGAAAATTCCCTTCAGCTGCCTCTTCAATAAGCCTCATCATTGTATTAGAAGATAAGATAATTAATAAAATTAGTAATACAGTGATAATTGCATATGCCGTTTCGGTAATTAAATATTTTCTTAAGATTTTTAACATATTTGAAATATATAGTTAAATTTTACAAGTTTTATGAAAAAATGTTAATCTATTAAAGTATTTTCAAGCAAATTTATATATAGGAAGAATTATGGAATATTCGGTAATAAATAGAATTGATGCCAAACAACCCTGCGATTATCACATATTAGGGATATTTAATGATAAAAAAACTAACCATATTAAGACAGTAGTAGATAAGGATATTAATGAAAACATTGTCAATAGTATTAAAAATGCAGAATTTAAGGGTGAAATAGGAACGCATCAGATTTTTCATAATGCTAAAAGCAGAATAATTGTATTTGGATTAGGAGATAAAAAGAAATATAGTCCATCTTCACTCACTAAATCAATCTTCAGTATAATAAAAAAAGTTAGCGAAATTAACACCAAAAACATTTTATTGGATATTAATAATCTTTCTTTAAGTAATGATGAAATAACTATAAGAACTATAATAATTGGTGCAGAAACTGCTTTATACAATTTTTCACTGAAAAAAGATGAGAATAAAACTTCATTAAAAAAATGTATTTTATTAATGAAAAAAGCTTCTAATAAAAATAAATATAATGGTTTTGCCAAAGCTGCCAAATCAATATCTAATGGCATTAGTAAAGCTAAAGATCTTGGAAATACACCTCCGAATATTTGCACACCAACATTCCTTAGTAATGAAGCTAAAAAATTAAAAAAAATTAATTCCTCTATTAAAGTTGATGTTATTGATGAAGGGAAAATGAAATCATTAAAAATGGGATCCTTCTTGTCCGTCTCAAAGGGTAGTAAGGAACCTGGAAAACTTGTAATCATAAAACACTTGCCAATGAAAAATAAGAAACCCATTATTTTAGTTGGAAAAGGTATCACATTTGATACTGGCGGTATTTCTATAAAACCTTCCTCAGCAATGGATGAAATGAAATTTGATATGTCAGGTGCAGCAAGTGTGATTGGCGCATTACAAACATGCGCTGAAATGAAATTAAAAACAAATGTGATTGGTATTCTAGCCTGTGCTGAAAATATGCCAAGTGGTAATGCTTCAAGACCAGGTGATGTTGTCACAAGTATGTCTGGTATTTCTATTGAAATACTTAATACTGATGCAGAAGGAAGACTTGTATTAGCAGATGCATTAACTTATGCAAAAAAATTCAAACCAAAATATATTATTGATATGGCAACTTTAACTGGAGCGTGTGCAGTAGCATTAGGGAAATACCCAAGCGGTCTATTTGCGAATGATCAGAAATTAGCAGATTTAATAAAAAAATCTGGAGACAGAACAGGCGACAGGGTTTGGCAATTACCTCTCTATGATGATTACTTTGATGAACTTAAAACAAATTTTGCTGATATACAAAATATTGGTGGTAGATATGGAGGCGCTATAACGGCAGCAGCTTTCCTAGCTAAATTTACTGATGATATTAAGTGGGCTCATCTAGATATAGCCGGTACAGCCTGGGAAGTTGGAAAAAATAAGGGTTCTACTGGCAGACCAGTTAATTTGTTAACAGATTTTATTTTATCCAACCAACAAAATTGAAGAACGAAGCTTTTTTTTATATAATTAAAGAACCAGAAAAACTTAACCAAATCATTTGCCAAGTCATCAAACATTTTTATAAAAATAAATATAAGATTCTTGTAAATACTCAAGATGATCAACAGATAAAAGATTTAGATTCTTTGCTATGGACTTTCGAACAAATAAGCTTCATACCTCACTCAACTGATGAAAATATTGACATGCCAGCTCCAGTTGTTATTTGTAATAAAAATTCGTTATCAGAGACATTTGATTCATCTTCTTTCAAAGTTCTGTTTAATTTAAGTCATAAGATACCAAAAGATTGGGAAGATTTTGAAAAAATCGTAGAATTCGTACTTCCAAAGGAAAACCAAAAAACTATTTCAAGAGAACATTATCTATTCTATAAAAATAATAATTTTATTGTAAAGCATGAGACAATATAAATAATGGAAAAAAAGTACTCTCCTTCTAATCTTGAAAAAAAGATTTATGAAAAATGGATGGAAAATGATTGTTTTTCACCTAAAGAATTTAAATCTAATTACTCTATTGTTCTTCCTCCACCAAATGTAACTGGCACTTTACATATGGGGCATGCCTTTCAGCATACTATTATTGATATTCTTATAAGATATAACCGAATGCTTGGCAAAAGCGTTTTATGGCAGCCAGGAACTGATCATGCAGGAATAGCAACTCAAATTGTTGTTGAAAATAATCTCAAGCAATCAGGTAAAACAAGACAATCTCTTAATAGAGATGATTTTGTGAAAGAAGTTTGGAAATGGAAAGAAAAATCTGGAAATACAATTATTAATCAAACAAAAAGAATTGGGTCTTCGGCAGACTGGAAGAGAAATAGATTTACTATGGATGATGAATTAAGTGATGCTGTTCAAAAAGTTTTTATTAGTCTATATGATAAAAAAATTATATATAGGAAAAATAGGCTTGTTAATTGGGATATAAAGCTTCAAACAGCTATTTCAGATCTAGAAGTTTCTAATATTGAAAAAGAAGGTTTGTTATTTTTTATTGATTACGATGTTGTTGATAGTAAAGAAAAGATTACTGTAGCAACAACAAGACCAGAAACATTATTTGGTGATACTGCTGTCTGTATCAATCCTAAAGATGAGCGGTATATGCATTTAATCAATAAGTATATTCAGATACCATTTATAAAGAGGAAAGTTCCAATAATACAAGATGAATCAATTGATATGAGCTTTGGAACTGGATGTGTCAAAATTACACCGGGTCATGACTTTAACGACTATAAATTAGGAGAAAAACATAAATTAGACACCATAAATATATTAAATAAAAATGGAACACTTAATTCTGAAGTTACTAAAGATCTGGTAGATATTAATATTCATGATGCAAGAGAATTAGTTCTGAGAAAATTGGAAAAAGAAAACAGATTAGTAAAAAAAGAAAAATATAAAACTTCTATTCCTGTTGGAGACAGATCTGGAGAAATAATTGAACCTCTGTTAACCGACCAATGGTTTATGAAAATGGATGGCTTGGCTGAACCCGCAATAAAAGCAGTTAAGGACGGGCATATAAAGTTTGTACCAAAAAACTGGGAAAAGGTTTATTTTAATTGGTTAGAAAATATAGAAGACTGGTGTATAAGTAGACAAATTTGGTGGGGTCATAGAATTCCAGCTTGGTTTGATAATAAAGGCAATATTTATGTTGGGAATGATGAGAATCAAGTAAGGGAAAAATATAAACTTGATAAAAATCTTAAACTAACTCAAGACCAAGATGTTCTTGATACTTGGTTTTCTTCTGCACTTTGGCCATTTACAACGTTAGGATGGCCAGAAGAGACAAATGAATTTAAAAATTTTTACCCTACAAATGTTTTAGTTACGGGTTTTGATATCATTTTCTTTTGGGTTGCACGAATGGTAATGATGGGATTGAAGTTTACTAACAAAATTCCTTTTAAAACTATTTACATACATGGATTGGTAAGAGATTCTGAAGGAAAGAAAATGTCTAAATCACTTGGCAATATAATTGACCCTATAGATATAATTGACGGAATAAATCTCCAAGATTTACTAGATAAAAGAACATCTAATTTAGTTCAACCTAAACTCGAAGAAAAGATTATTAAAAAAACAAAGATAGAATTTCCTGATGGTATAAAACCATATGGTGCAGATGCACTTCGTTTCTGCTTTACTGCATTGGCCTCGACAGGTAGAGATATCAACTTTGATTTAAATAGAATCGAGGGTTATAGGAATTTTTGCAACAAACTATGGAATGCCTCAAGGTTTGTTTTTATGACGGTTGACCTCAAAGAATATAATCAGAAAATTAACTATGAATCTCTATCTCTATACGATAAGTGGATCTTAACAAGATTAAATGACATTATTTCTGACTATAAAAAACATTTCTCTAGTTTCAGATTCGATTTGATAGCTGGGTCCCTATATAGTTTTATTTGGTATGAATATTGTGATTGGTATTTAGAAATAGCAAAAATTATGATTGCTCGCGGTGTTGACTCCACAAAAGATACATTAATTAATAGTTTACAATTAATACTCAAATTATGTCACCCTATAATTCCTTATATAACTGAAGAAATTTGGGAGGAAATGCATAAACGAAATTATACACCTGATGAACTTCTAATTAATTCAAAATTTCCGTTACAACAAAAACTATTTCTAGATAATGCTGTTTCAATGAACGTAAATACAGTTATGGATATTATTAATTCCATACGTAAAACTAGAAGTGATTTAAATATACACCCTAAAATGGAAATAGATGTATATTTCTTATCAAACCAACCTAATTATGAATCTATAATAAAAGAAAATGATTTTATAATCCAAAATTTAGCAAAAGTGAATAAAATCTTTTGGAACGAAAAATCATATAATATTAAAGATTGTATAACAATTACATTAAAAGATTTAAAAGCTCTAATTCCAATAAAAAAGATAATTGATGTTAATCAAGAGCTTTCTAGATTAAAGAAAAACCTATCGCTATTAGAAAGTCTGTTAGATAAAGTCAATCAAAAAATTAATAATAAAGACTTTATTGAAAAAGCACCTTCTTCAATCATTAAGGAGAATTTAGATAAAAAAGATAATATACAAAAAGAAATTATTTCTATTAATGAATTAATGAAGTATTTATCTGATTAAACTATAAAATCTTTCTAATGTAAGGCGAAACGAACTCATATCTTGAGAAATAATTGCTTGAACATCATCAGCTAGTGAACGGTATTCAAGGGCCTCATGTCCAATCAAGACAATATTCTCTTCTTTATCAGCATTGTTTTTAATAGTTTTAATCTCATAGCTTTTTCTTGCTATATCTCGTGGATTATTTAAAGCTAAAACTAAAACTTGTGCGGAAATTTCTTTTGCTACATAAATGATTTCATCATGAGGAAGATTGTTTCCAACGTATGTCACATCCCAACCAATATTCTGTGCAACTATGATATGCATTAAAGTATCTAGGTTTTCATATTCTGCAATTAAAGACCCTATGACTAGTTTAGGGCCACGATCCTTGGGGGATCTGTACTTTGAATACAAGTTATTTAAACAACTACGAATCGAAACTTTTGCTATTTTTTCTTGAACATAACGCAGAGTTCCTCTTTTACACTCATCATTCACATGATTATGTAATGGTTTTAAAAATTCTAATAAAAAGTCTGTTGTGTTTAACATTGCTACTGCATTTGAAAGCGTGATATCAAGTTGAAGAGCATTCATTTCTTTTATATTTGTAATTGCTTCATCAAATAGTTCCATAATTGTTCCAGTGCTTGGTCTTGTATACGTAACAGATTTATTTGATTCATCCCCCATGACTAGTTCAAACAGATCATCATAAGATAAACTTGCTATATCACCAATTCTTCTGCCTGAATTAACTGCCCGCTTCAAAAGAGATAGTTTTTCAATATCTGAATCAGAGTATAATCTTCGATTAGTACTTGTACGATGCGAAATAACGGCATTGTAACGTCTTTCCCAAGCTCTAATAACGTCAGAACTTATACCTGTGCGTCTGTGCACGACCTGTATTAAGTGCCTAGGTTTTTTCGCTAATTCTGCATCTATTTTTATCATAGTTATTAGTGTCAAATATATTTGTACATATTTTTATGTTTTTTGTTAGTTTTGTCAAGTTTTTGTCTCAAATGTTGCGAACAGTCATCATTTATCTGCATTTTGTTCATATTTTGTACATTTTTTTCTTGACAAGAAGTGCTAATACATACTATTGTAACAGACATGATATAGACACATACTGTCGTATCTCCACCCCTTTATAATAAAGGCCGATTCTTACCCCCTTTCGGCCTTTTTTTTATATAGACTTTCTGTGTCCCTCTGGTCTCCATGAAGGAGAAATAACATCTGGGTTTTCTAATTTATTAATAATCCGAGCACGGGCAATAGTAAATTCACCAAATCTTTCATTTATTTTATCCATTGCTAAGTCCAGAGCTTTATTTCTATTGGAAGATCCAAAAAAAAGATCTTGTTGCATATTTATTGGTCTTGGCTTTAATGCTGTTACTTGAACCTGAAATATTCCATGCCTAAAATTAAACTCCCTAATCAGCTTCATACAAATATTAAAAATATCTTTTCCATGACTTAAATAATGCTCAATTTTAATTTTATTTCCAAACCAACCTTTGGTTGTTTTTAGTCCAACAAAAAATAGATTGCTTTCGTATTTATATAATCTCATCCTTCGTGCAACTTTCTCGCTCATATAATGAAAGATTTTCTTAATCTCATCTCTATCATATGTGTTGGGTTTAGTAACTTTTCCATGACCAAATGATTTTGGTTGATTTATTTTTGAATTTACCTTATCAATATCTTTTCCTTGAGCCATCAACCAAATCTTTCTGCCAATATTACCAAATCTATCACCTAAAATGCTTATTGGTATTTTCTTCATATCACCGCATAAAAAAACACCATGGAGATTTAAAAATTTTTGAATTCCATATGACACTCCACATAATTCAGTTACTGAATAATTTGATAAAGTTTTTTCAGCTTCCCATGGATTAATAATTGTTAACCCATCAGGCTTATTAAGTTTAGCTGCAAATTTTGCTATTGCTTTGTTATCTGATATTCCAATTGAACATGATAAATTAAATTTATTAGATATGTTTTTTTTAACTAGCTTAGCCACAAATATTGGAGAGGGATAGATTTTTTGACAATATGTTAAATCCAAGAATGCTTCATCTACAGAAAATATTTCTAGATCTGGAGAAATATTATCTAGAATTTTCATAATACCTTTTGAAATTTCTATATATCTTTTTGGTCTAGAAGTTCTACGTATTAATTTAGGACATAATAGCTTTGCATCTTTAAATTTCATGCCAGTTCTAACACCAAAAGCACGTGCCTCATAAGAACATGTAATTACGCATGAGCCTTTAATCCCGTTAGTTACTGCAATAGGTTTATTTCTAAGATCTATAAAATCATTCTGCTCAATAGATGCAAAAAATGCATTCATATCTACATGCATAATAATTCTAGACCAACATGATGTTGAAAATTCAGTCATTTTGATATATCCAGTCCACTTTAGAGTAATATTTTAATTTTTACTCTAATTTTATATAGTATTAGGGTTTGATCTTGCTACCAGCCTTACCAATTTACATAAAAACTTTTATCAGCACAAGACCTATCTTTCAAATGATAAATAATATATAAGACTTAGTTTAAAAACGGTATATATTTAAGCCAGCTTTTAGTTGTTTCTTTATCTGCTTCCTTGTCAGTGTCAAGCACTGCAGGCTTATTATCGCATGTGAATGTTACAAAAATAACACTACTCTTCATTTTACTTATACCTTGGTGCCTTTCATGAATTTTAAATCCAGAGCTACAAAAATCTTCAATGTTTGCCATACATGTCTTTTCTTGAGGTAAATCAAATTTTTTATCATGGAGGCCAGTAGAGTATGGACATTGTATCTGATAAGCATCAAGACCATTTATATTGGTTGCCAATATATCATGATGAATTTTAACAGAACAGGAGCCAAGAAACAGACAAATTATTGCTAAATATTTTTTATGCATATATTTATAAAATCACTCCTATTCTATATTAGTTTTAAAACATTTTTTGGAGGACGCCCAATAATTGCTTTATTATCCTTAACCACAATAGGTCTCTCTATCATTTGTGGAAAGCGTATCATTAAATCAATTAATTCTTCATTTCCAAGATCAGGGTTACTTAAAACATTTTCTTTATACTCGCTTTCTCCTTTTCGTAAAAGTTCTCTTGGTGATATACCTAATTTTGAAACAAGATTTCTCAATTCTTGCTTAGATAGTTTTTTTTCTAAATAAAGTATTATTTTTGGATTCAAGTTTTTATTTGTTATCAATTCTAGTGTCTCTCTGGATTTACTACATTTTGGATTATGATATATAGTTATGTTAGACATTCTGTATTTACTCCCACTCAATAGTTCCAGGCGGCTTACTAGTTATATCATACACCACTCTTGCAACGCCAGATACTTCATTAACAATTCGTGTTGATATTTTATTCAATAAATTATAATTAATTGTGCTGACAGATGCAGTCATAAAATCTATTGTATTAACTGAACGTAATGCAACAACATAATCATACCGTCTCTTATCACCCATGACACCGACCGTTTTAATTGGGAGAAAAACAGCTAATGCTTGACTAACCTTGTTATATATTTTATTAATTTTTAATTCTTCAATAAAAATATTATCTACTTCTTGAAGAATTTTTACTTTTTCTTCTGTAACACTTCCTAAAATCCTAACTGCAAGTCCTGGACCTGGAAATGGATGTCTATTCAAAATGTTTGTAGATAAACCTAATACTTTACCTATCTTCCTAACTTCATCCTTGAAAAGTTTTCTGATTGGTTCAACCAATAAAAATTTTAAATTTTTTGGAAGACCACCTACATTGTGATGCGATTTAATTACATCAGACTTTTTATTTTTTGCTGATGACTCGATTACATCAGGATAGATTGTTCCTTGAGCTAAAAACTTAATATTCTTCATTTTTTTTGATTGTTTTTCAAATTCTTGAATGAAGGTTTTTCCTATAATTTTTCTTTTTCTTTCTGGATCAGAAATATTTCTTAAGTTTTGAAAAAAAATTTTCTTTGAGTTTACGGTAATTAGATTAATCCCTAGTTTTTTTGAAAAATTATCCTGCACTTCTTGAACTTCATTTTTTCTCAATAACCCAGTATTTATAAAAATACAGGTAAGTTGTTTTCCAATTGCTTTATTTAATAGTGCAGCAACAACTGATGAATCTACCCCACCTGATAATGCTAAAATTACTTTTTCTTTTTTAATCTGACTTTTTAACTTTTTAGTTAAATCTTTAATAATATTTGTTGTTGTCCAAGATTTTTTACATTTACAAATTTCTATAATAAAATTATTTATAATTACTTTTCCATTATTAGTGTGAGTTACTTCTGGATGAAATTGTAGTCCATAAATATTTTTCTTTTCATTAGAAATTGCACAAATACTACTATTTGTGCTTTCTCCAATAATGTTAAAGTTCGTTGGAAGTGATTTTATTTTGTCCCCATGACTCATCCAAACACTAAACTTTTTTGTTCTAATATTTTTAAAGATTTTTGAATTCTTCTTGATTAAAAACTGTGAATTACCAAACTCTTTCTTCTTAGCGCTATCAACCTTTCCTTTAAAACAGTCCCCTATTAATTGCATTCCATAACAAATTCCTAATATTGGTATAGATAAATCAAATATTTTATTATCTATTGTTAATTTATTTTTTGATCTAACGGATTCAGGTCCGCCAGTTAACACTATTCCTTTTGGATTAATTTTTATAACATCCTTTGCTTTTAAATTATTTGGCTTAACTATACTATAAACACCACATTCTCTAATTCTTCGTGCAATTAGTTGGGTATATTGCGATCCAAAATCAATTATTAATATTGAATTAGATAAATTATCTGACATATTTTAACGTGGTTGATAGTTGGGCGGTTCTTTTACAATTGCAACATCATGAACATGACTTTCTTGTTTTGCAGATGAAGAAATTTTAATAAAACGTGTATTTTTTTTCATTTTATCAATATTGCTGCAGCCAACATAGCCCATACTTGACTTAAGACCACCTGTTAATTGATGTAAAATTGTTTTCATCGTTCCTTTGTAAGGCACTCTACCTTCAATTCCTTCAGGGATTAGTTTTGAGGTAGATTTTTCACGATCTTGAAAATATCGATCACGAGATCCTTTTTGCATAGCCCCAATTGACCCCATGCCACGATAAGATTTGTATGTCCTTCCTTCATATAATTCTACATCACCTGGTGCCTCATCAGTTCCAGCTAAAAGGCCTCCTAACATAACTGTATCTGCTCCAGCAGCTATTGCTTTTGCTATATCGCCTGAATATCTAATACCTCCATCAGCAATCAAAGGAATTTTCATTTTT
>MDTE01169744.1_pt1 | contig 10855 bp, 9 predicted proteins | sample 811231 | NCBI WGS metagenome assembly MDTE01 (sample SAMN05326651, study PRJNA326480) | marine metagenome | isolation source: seawater | place: Indian Ocean: Red Sea | collected 2010 | reverse complement strand
CCATGGAATGAATGGGCACTCACTGGTATCCAAAATGGTCTAGCAAATATTAATAGATAATGAAAATAGAAGTTCTCCTTATATTACTGAGGAGAACTTCTATTTAGTTATTACTTCAAACTAATTCAAAGATTTTTTCAAGACCCCCATAGGATTACCCATGGCGGGAAGAAATACGCCTATCGCATGTAAAATTGCTAATCCCAGTATGGGCGTGAATACTCGTATCAAAATATCAGTATCAACTAACAATCCAACCATAAAACCTATAGTCCCTACGGATAGCCCCCAAAACATAACATGATCGATAACATCTTTATATGTTTTAAGGGTATAACGACCTATAAAAGGAATCAGTGCAACAGTGAGAACACCTATAAAAATTGAATGATCAAGAGCTAACATTAGTCTACGAGGTATAGAATCAAAATCATCTTGAGAAATATAATTCACTATCAAATAAACAAAAATACAGAGATTCACAACCACAAAAATACTTGCAATTACCCCGTAGCGAGCATTCCCTGTCTCAAAGAATGAAGTAGTCCGTATGTTAGGAATCATTCTTACTACAAAAATAGCTATACCAATAATTTCAAAGGGTAGGCTCAACATTATCAGTGGTATCAAATCCAATAACAAACCAACAACTACAGCAACACCTCCAAGAAATGGAAGTCCTATCTGTAGCCATCCAGCACGACTTGCAGGTTGTAAAGTAGCATCTTTATTAAGCACCCATTCTGAGAAAACCATACCAACAGGAACAAGAAAACCCACAACCATTGCTGCAGGATGCGCTTCTCCAAGTCTAGAGGGAATGCCGCTATCTGGATTTGCAATGATAATTCCATAGAAAACCCCGAATACAGCACCGATGACTGAGGTAGCTAATCCTGCAAGGATTCCAAGATGAGGGACACTAAGTGTCGTTCCACGTGCTTGTCTAAATCCCCAAAAAGCAAATCCTAAAAGAATAATCATCATGAGCGTTCCAAGGATTGGTCGAGCAAGATTGGTGGTCGTGAGGAAGGCCACATTATAAGCAGCTGCAACTAGTGGAGCTGCAACGGCTAAACGACTTATTGTTTTGTTATCAGGATCTTTAGATCCAAATAACACTAATGCACCAGCAAAAACACCGCCAGTAATCCAAGCTAGAGTACCTATGTGAAGGTGTGTAAGAAGGGCTTTACGTTCAAAATCAACTAAATCAAGACCGTTCAAAATACCTACAACAACTGTATAAATAAATAGCAACATACCTGCTTGCAGAATCCAACGGATTTCACCTAAATATGGAATAGATGGACTTTCAGACGACATAATTCTCTCCAATCACTCATATTCTACTATAAACATGCTGAGTAAAAATTGACCACTATTGCAACGGGGAAAAATCAGTCATCGTAATGAGACGATTTTCAATATGATCAACTAAAGGACCGTTAGCTTCTGACTCAGACCTTACCTTATTCCAATCTGGATCAGAACCAAAATCTGCCCAAGATTGCGTACGTTGATTTGCATCTTCAAATGCAAGGATGTACCAAAGCTCGTCATTACGACCACCAATAGAATTACGCCAATATGCAACATTTTGGATACCATGTTTTTCGAAAAGTGCCATCGTATGGTTCTGGAAGCGTGCCATTAAATCGTTCATCCGGCCATTTGCGGCTGTATATATTCTTAATTCGTGAATCATTTAAATCTCCTACAAATATTTGCATAGGATAATAACAAAAAACATGAGACAGTTAATATGAGGTGAACATATGAACAATGTTGATCAACGTCAGGAATTATCGAATTTGATAAAAACTAAAGAATTCGAAAAAATACGTGCACTATATGGGGTACCACATCCAGAAAATAACAAAGAGCCTCTCACTTATGAAGAGGTCAGCATACTTTATGACAATATGTTCATCGAAATAGCTACAGCATATACAAGGCACGGTGGTACTGACGATCCTCACCAATCACCATCACTAAAAAAATTAAGAATTCTTAAAGAATATCTAGAGTTTTATCGCGAAATTTATTAAACCTCAAAGCCATCAGTAACTTCATATAGTTTCGCATCGCATATACCAATATCCAATGGGAAACTATATGCCATGACAAATACAAACAACACTCAAGAATTTGAAAATGTACAAGATCGTCTTGCAATACCTAGACAGACAGTACCCAAAAGAACTCCAACTGAACGTGTGAATAATTTTGAGGAAACATACCTGCCACTTCAAATGGATATGGCTATCGTAGAGGCATCCAGATGTATTGATTGTCCATCCGCACCTTGTATTTCTGCATGCCCTGTTCATAACGATATTCCAGGAGCCTTAAAATTATTAGAAACGGGTGACATCGTAGGTGCAGCAAATAAATTTCGTGAAACCTCAACACTTCCAGAAATGTGTGGAAGACTCTGCCCCCAAGAATCTCTCTGCGAAGGAGATTGTGTAGTTGGATTTGCTATTAGACCAGATGGAATCAAACAACCACCTGTCGCTATAGGAAGATTAGAATCTTTTGCAACAGATTCACAACGTAAAGAAATAGGTGGATTCCCAACACCAACACCACAACAGACAACCGGTTTCCGAGTTGCAATTATTGGCAGTGGACCTGCAGGTTTAACCGTAGCTGAAGAACTGCAACTCCGAGGTCACCAATGTACTATTTTTGATATGTGGCCTGAACCAGGTGGAGTCCTTCGATATGGTATACCCAACTTTAAGATGAACAAAGAATTACTAGAATCAAAGCTAAGTTCTTTACAAAAATTAGGCATTCATTTTGTCAACAACACCAAAATCGGAGTTGATATAACCCTAAAAGAACTTCATTTAGATCATGGATATGACGTTATCTTCATTGGCACTGGTGCAGGGGTAGGGAATCTTATGCGCCTTGAAGGTGAAGAGCTTCAACATGTATATCAGGCCACAGACTTTCTTGTACGCGGAAACTTAAAACCATATGAACTCCCCCAAGAACAACAAGAACAACCATATATAGGGAAAAATGTAGTTGTAGTGGGCGGTGGAGATACATCTATGGATTGTGTACGTACTGCCATTCGATTAGGTGCTGAAAGAGTAATTTGTGTTTACCGCAGAACTGAAAACGAAATGTTGGGAAGAGCTGAAGAACGTGTACATGCAAAAGAAGAAGGAGTTAAGTTCCTTTATCTTACAACACCAGTTCGTTTTATCGGAGATGAGAACGGTCAGGTGAAACAAGTAGAACTTATTCGTATGGAACTGAGTCAACCTGATGAAAGCGGCAGAAGAAGGCCTGTACCTATTGAAGGATCAAATTTCATGGTTGATGCTAGTTCTGTAGCAATTGCAATTGGATATGGTCCTGATAAAGAATTCGTAGAATCTGCACCTTTTGAATCAAATCAATGGCATCTGGTAGAAGTAAATTCACGTACAGGTCAAACAAACATTCCATATGTCTTCGCAGGAGGAGATGCTATTAATGGTGCAGACTTAGTTGTGACAGCTATTGCAGATGGAAAACGTGCATCAACTTGGCTACATTCATACCTCTTAGGGCTAGAGAAAAAATAATACCCTTTTCGATCTCCCAATTCATTTGTGACATAGGTAAGATGATATAAATTAACATACCTATTGAAAGTGAAACGCATGAAAATTACCAATATCGAAACATTTATTGTTGATGCAGGTTGGCGTCCCTGGGGATTTGTCAAAGTGGAAACGGATGAAGGTATTACCGGATGGGGAGAGTGTAGTGATGGAAGATCGCCTCAAGGAGTAGCAGCAACAATAGCTGATCTCGAACCTATACTTCTAGGTCAAGATCCTCGTGAATTTGAAACACGATTTTGGGATATGTACCGTGGAACACGACAAAGTCTTGGAGGAATCGCGGCAAAAGCAATGGCGGGGTTAGATTGTGCATTTATAGATATTAAGGCTAAAAGTTTAGGTATATCAGTAGCAGAACTTTTTGGTGGTCCAGTGCGGGAAAAAGTACGTGTCTATTGGTCTCATTGTGGCTCTTCAAGAATCCAAAATTACGAGTTAATTGGGGTGCCACAACTTCGGACATGGAATGATATATCAAATCTTGGTAAAGAAGTGGTAGATAGAGGATTCACAGCGCTGAAAACAAATGTCATTGGCCCTGGTGATTCTCCAGTACGAATTAGCGGAGGATTTGGTGGACCAAAAGGAACTACTGATCAAGTTATTACCAAGGGTGGATTACGGCACATCGAAAAGTTAATCGGAACGTTTCGTGATGCTGTTGGGCCAAATGTTGATATTAATCTAGACCTTAATTTTAACTTCAAAACAGAATCATGCTTAAGAATTGCAAAAGTATTAGAACAATTCGATTTACTTTGGCTGGAAATAGATATGTACGATCCTGAAAGTTTAAGACAAATAAAAGACTCAACTACCACACGTATTTGCACTGGGGAAAATCTATTTTATATGCGAGGGTATCTACCTTATTTCCAGCAACATTCGGCAGATATTTTCATGATTGATGTTCCTTGGAATGGCTTTAGTCAATCCAAGAAAATTGGAGACCTGGCTGAAGTATTTGAACATAATGTGGCACCACATAATTATTATAGCCATCTTTCAACTTTCATTAGTGCAGCACTTTGTGCAACTCTTCCAAATATCCGTATCATGGAAATAGATATAGATGATGTCCCATGGAAGGATGACCTAACAACTTCTACACCAGAAATTATTGATGGTTATATGACTATCCCCAATGGTCCTGGGTGGGGCATTGATATTAATGAAGAAGTTGCGCGAGCTCATCCTTGGGATGGAACAAAAGTTGGATATCAAGGAATGATCTCTGCACCCGAAGACGTGCTTTTTGGAATGCCAAGTTAAGCATCGGAGTACCCTATGACTCAAGTTAGTGGAGCAAGTTTGTTAGCAAAACAATTACATGTGATGGGCATAGACACCATTTTTACTGTACTTGGTGGTCCCATGATTGATGTGCTAGCACAAGCATCGAATGAAGGCATCAAAGTTATCAATTGCCGACATGAAATGAATGCTGCATTCGCTGCATCAGCTTGGGGGTATATTAATCAAAAACCAGGAATAATGGTGGCTGCATCTGGCCCTGCGATGACAAATACTATCACACCTATGTACGTATCAACAAAAAGTGCAATGCCTTTAGTCATTTTAGGTGGTTCAGCTGCAGAAGGTACTCTCGGTCTAGGTTCATTCCAAGAGTTAGATCAGACATCATTTGCAAATCCAGCTGCTAAATGGGTCCAGCGTGTCGATAGTACACATCATATTCCTGAATTACTCTACCTAGCTTTTGGTAAAGCACAAAATGGGCGTCCGGGTGCCGTATATTTGGATTTTCCTGGGAACATACTGTCTGACACAGTCGATAGCAATGACATCGAATTGAGAGAAAAAAGTCCAAATATACCTCCTCCACAACCTGATCCAACAGCTATTAAAGATGTAGCTAACATGCTCACTACAGCCGAACGACCTCTGGTCATTATTGGTAAAGGTGCCGCATGGAGTGATGCTAGCCTCGCACTTACTGATCTTATAGATAAAGGTATCCCTTTCATCGCTTCACCAATGGGTAGAGGTGTTATCCCTGATGATCATGAACTGAATATGGGTGCTGCACGATCAAAAGCAATGTCAGAAGCTGATGCAATTTTAATGGTAGGGGGAAGATTCAATTGGACTTTTCAGTTGGGAAAACGTTTTAAATCAAATGCAAAAATCGCACAAATTGATATCCAAGCCGATGAATTTTTTTCTGCAGCGAAAACAGATATCGGAATAATTGCTGATGTTAATACAGGTATCCAAGCATTGAATGAGACAATGAATGATGTGAATTCTCTTAAGAAAAACAATACATGGATAGAGGATTTGTCGACCAAATGCACAGAGAATGAAGCTTCTATCCAAGAACAAACCGTCAGTAACCAAGAACCTATCAATCATTACCGACTTCTAGCTGATATCCGTGATTCTGTGGAACGAGATGCAATAGTCACTGAAGATGGTGAATTAACTATGGCTATCGCAAGGCAAATAATGCCGACACATATCGCTCGACATCGACTAGGTGCTGGGACAACAGGTTGTATGGGGACTGGCTTACCGTATGCTTTAGGTGCAAAACTTGCAAAGCCTGACAGGCAAGTAATCGCAATACTTGGAGACTACGCTTTTGGAGCTGCCGCAATGGAAGTTGAAACTTGTGCACGATGGAGTATTCCGATCGTTATTATCGTTTCAAATAATGCTGGTATCGCAGCGCATACTATACAAGACAGAAGTTTTAGTGAGGATGCTCCACCAATTGCCGCACTACTCCCCATACACTATGAAAAAATGGTTGAGATGGTTGGAGGTTATTCTGAGAGAGTAACAAACCCCGATGAAATAAAACCTGCAATAACTCGAGCACTTGCTTCTGGAAAAGTATCCCTGCTCAATATAATTACTGATCCTAAAGCGCAACGCCGTGGCGGTGGATATTTATAATAGTTACAAATATTCATTATCGTATATATCCACTTCTTTCTGGGTAAGTGGTCTTTCTCCTGAAGGGACATATATAACGGTAGTGGCTACAACTTTATCCCACAATGTCTGACGATCTTTATCCCAAAGAAGCCAAGCAGCGGCTACTACTGGAACAATGTAAAATGTAATCGATGATGCGATACCAAAAAATAAAAGCCCCTTGATAAGGTGTTCACGTAAAAACATGTACCAGCCACCTGCCCGCATACTATTTGAGCGAATAACATATAAGTTAAGAATCTTCTTTCCTGGTGTTTGTCCGTGGCGTAAACATATTATCACCCAAATGGCATAAGCCAAAAAGATCATGAATGCTACTAGCCCTAATAGAAATACAAAAAAACCATCCACTACAAAAAATAACCCCAGTACTAAGGTTGCAAAAATTAATCCGACAATGCCGACCAACACTGCATCTAAGGCATACGCTCCTAATCGGCGTAGTGGTGTAGCAAGTACAATATCTTCGGATACAATTTCAGATTGATGCATTATGCTTATGTCTTCTGTGAATGAGGCCAAAAATGGAACATCACTAATAAAGGTGTCATTGTGGCAAGTAAAACAGTTGTAGCCATTATCAGGCGGAACGGTCCAGGATCGTGCTCATCAGATAAAGCTATCACACCAAAAGTAAAACCAACCATACTTGCAACCAAATATACAAGAACAACGTAGACATGATTAACAGAAGCTGTTTCTTTTAAGATGCTGAATAAAATTCCAGCAAATATGCAATAGGCAAGTAAAGCAACAAAAAATGCTACTAAAATAGGACCAAAACCTTCAGCTAATGTCGTTTCACTGCTTATATCACCGTGTAACCACAAAGCTTCAAGTGACTCAATTGCTGCAACCAATGTAACTAAATACAAAACCCATCGTAAGGGACGCCATTTATTTGCAATACGCCCAATGCCAATAACAGAACAATATGCACCTGCTAAACCTAAAGATAAACAACTAAAAGTGACTCGTAGCAACGTTTGACTTGCGTCATCAAAACCTAACCACAAAAAAACAACCAACAAAACAATCCCTGGCAACGTAACAGCAGCACATAGCAATGGAAGATATTGCGCAAATGGAGCACGGTGAGGATTATCGCGAGCAGATTGAGAAATTTGCAAACTCATTACAGTAAGCACTACCCAAAAAACAATAAGTATTTCACTCCAAAAAATATCAAACAGTACATCATTATCAAAGGAAACTCTAGCAGCAGTTAACCCCATAACGATCCATGAACAAAGAATAACCAGTAGGAAAATTACACCAATACGAGGCCATCCAGATTGTGGTATTAACGAAGTGATACCATCTGTTTGATCAACCATTTAAATACTCCTAGTCATCAAACACAATAACACAACGACCTCTTGTCCCACCTGCTTCAAGTCGACGATGAGCATCTGCTGCTTGTGACGAAGAATAAGTTGCAGCTACTCGAAGTGCTATCTTTTTTTCTTCGACATGAATTCTAAGTGTCTCTAGCAAATCTGCACGATGATCATAGTTACGAACCATAGTCTGGTAAAAATGTATACCACGTTCACCAGTGCCTTCCCATCCACGTACTGAGGCAAAACCTCCCCCATCTCGTACGGCACCAACAGCAAATTCTCTTTGGACTGCACCATCTGCAAGTCCATCCACACCTTCAGGCAGAACTTTCCGTATTTGCTCCGAAATATCGTCTCCACGTGGCACAACTACATCAGCTCCTAAATCATATACAAGTTGCTGATCAGCTTCTGAAGAATCAGCGATCACACGTAGACCTTCAGCTTTCGCTAATTGAACGACATACCCCCCATAACATCCCGCGGCACCTGTCACTGCTAATGTTTGACCTGGTTGTAATGCTAATTCATCTAAAGACAAACGAGCTGTAAGCCCATTCATAGGTAAAGTGGAGGCCTCAATTAATGTTGAACCTTGAGGAATTTTCACAACAGAGTCTGTCTGTAAAACAATACTTTCACGATATGCCCCATGATCACGTACAGGAACCACCATAGCCATTACCTGATCTCCGACCGATAATTCACTCGTAGTGTTTGGGCCAATTTCATCAATAACACCAGCGATATCCATTCCAGGAATATATGGTGGAGGATCTTTTTTCAATGCCTCAGCACGGGAACCGTTGCGTAACATTGTATCTGTTGGATTAACAGTAGCAGCGTGTACACGTATTCGAACTTCATCTTGAGCTGCATGGACTTCAGGAAGTTCAACAATTTCTAGAACATCCGGATCGCCAAAATTAACTACGCCTATACCTTTCATTGAACACCTCTCTCTAAAATATAATTATCGATTAGCAACAAAGTCATACCGCTCTGCAGCTTGATCCAATACCACGTACAAATCTTCTTCTAGTAAATATCTATCGCGAATTAATATTGTAACTGCATCTTCAACTTGTCTTAAATATTCTTCACGACTTGAATATCTTGATTGAATAGATGGACGTGCATCATCATTCGATAATCGTTCATCTTCAGAAAATGCAAAGAAATGGGAAGATCCAATCATAGGAACAATTTGTTCAGGAGCACCACTATCTGGATTTCGTAAATTCCATGGGAAATGAGTGGCAACAGGTACCGTTAAATCTGGTAATCGTATACCTGAAGTTTCATTACCATCTTCATCTACTGCGGAAACAAACGTAGGATATCGTTCAGATTCAATTACCGGATAACGGCCAATACCTTCTGATGCATCTGGGCCAAGATCCGTAACCCGTAAAACCCATAACCGATCAGGATCAGGTAAATCAAGACCAGGGATATCAGGCAGTGCATCTAGCACTTCATCACGGAACATTGCTGTATTATCTTCGAGTTTTGGATACTTACTCTCAGGAGGTTCTACATTATTAGTAACCCATTTATCTAAATTAACTAACGCTGCTCTCAATAAAGGTCGATAATCAACTACATTCGTCCCATAACGTGGTCGAGCACCATCACCTCCTGTGGCAGTATTAGGTGGCATCGTACCAGCGACATGCTGCGTCCCCGCATAATAGTAAATTCTGACTTCTTCTGAAGTAGATAAATCCTTGGAACCAGATGGATCAATATGAAGCATTGATCCATCACTACGCCAATATTCGGCTCCTGAATTTGTATACATCACTTTTGGAAGTGCTTCGATATCAATAATATAATCCAGCAAACCTTCAGATTGTTCACTATAAGGATCTACCGTTGCTAAATCAGCGAATGGAAACAAATGACCAAAGCCTGGTAAAGATTGCTGTGATGGTTGGCCGAATCGATGGTTAAATTCCCCACGACGTGCACCTGCAACATGTGGCAACAACCCATCAAAAGCTTTATTACCTGATTCATCAAGATTAAGACCGAGATACAAAAGGTGGCGTAATATTCGACCAGTCTGTGAAACACCATATCCATAGACATATTCAAATCCGGATGTAGGATTAAGTTCGGACGGCAACCGTAAAAAGGAGGCTATTTCTCTAAGTGAGAGTAACCCTGTCCCTACAACAGGGGTATCTTCTGTTTCGTATACAACTTGATAAATTTTCCCAGGAATAAAACCATCTTTCATATATACATGTTCATTACTCGATTCAATATCACCATCAGTATCACGAGCAAAACTCCACTGAGATCTTTCTATTTCTTCATCAGGACCATCTTCCCAATCACGAACTAATAGCCGGGCATCGCTTTGATTGACATCTGCTACACGATAAACAGTATGTAATCGATTAGCCAACAACGCAGTATTCGATGGGATACTGGGTCTGATTTCAACAATAGTCTGTCCTCTAATTGGAAGTCCGTTATCTGTAGCAAACGGAGCTTCTAGTCGGAGCAATGTTGGATCTACTGGAACATCCCATTGCCATCCAATCGAAACAATTGAATAACCGTGACGCATAAGAAAACCATCACCTACCGGATCATCTACTTGAGCGTCTCCAGCGACCATATTAAAAGTATTCACTACACGCGGTCGACCTCGGTTCACAACATCAACAATCACTCTGCCATTCGAAGAACTCGCATTTGTAGGAGTAAGTAAAATGAAATCTGATTTAAAATGGACTTTCGAATCTGTATCACGTGGTGCAAGGTGTAAATCAACAATTTTGTTGTTAATATCATGTTCAGGATCTACGGCAAATTCTATTACACCTTCTATCCGATCATACGTACCCACATCACCAAAAGATTCACCTGCGGAATAAGTACGTTTATTATGAATATCTACTG
>MDTE01077181.1_pt1 | contig 10855 bp, 10 predicted proteins | sample 811231 | NCBI WGS metagenome assembly MDTE01 (sample SAMN05326651, study PRJNA326480) | marine metagenome | isolation source: seawater | place: Indian Ocean: Red Sea | collected 2010 | reverse complement strand
CGCACAATGAAGGTTATCTTTACACTAAGGCTAAGAGAATGGGGCATATACTCCCATTTGTTTTTAATGAATAACTCTACACATATTTGAGGTGGAACGATGACAAAAGAATTGATAGGCCAAACCGCACCCAATTTTACTCTCGATTCTAGTACTGGAGAAAGCGTTTCTCTTGCGGATTATGATGACAAATGGAAGGTGTTATTCTTTTATGCTAAAGATGGCTCTCCTACCTGTAAACGTGGCTGCTTAAATTTCAAAGAACAATATGATTTATTTCAATCATTAACACCGCCTGTAGAAATAATTGGGATTAGTGAAGATTCTGTAGAAGATCACCGTCGTTTCAAAGAAGAATTAGATTTGCCATTTCCATTATTAAGCGATCCTGAAAGAGAAGTTTCAAACGCTTATGGAGTTCCAGTTTTCTTGGGCAAATTTCCAGGTAAATCCTCATTTCTAATCGGCCCCGATAGAACAATTCACTATTGCTATGATTGGTTATTTAGGCCTCGTAGACATGTTGCTAAAATACTGAATACACTCAGTAAATTATCCGGTAGGTGATTAGGTGGATTGGATAGAATTATTCGAAGAAGCCGGCTTAACCGATAGAGAGGCTCGCTCACTGGTCCTACTTTCCTCCTCTAAAGAGTTGAAAGCTAGTGACTTGGCTAAAAAACTTGGAACCAATCGTCTCGATGCTTACAATTCGCTTTCAAGATTAACTCAAATCGGCCTTGTCAATGTTACTGCAGATAGGCCAATGAGATTTTCTTGCTCATCTCTTCCAGTGCTATTTAAGAAATTGATTAAAGACCAAAAATCACGAATAGATAGAACCACAAAAGCATTTGATAACATTATGTCAGGTGCTTCGGATGATGCACTTGAATCTGACAATTCCGAAGAAGCCTCAAGTGCTAAATTTGCAGTATTGAAAGGTCGAGAACACATCCAAAAAAGAATTGGTGAATTAGCGAATGAAGCTGAAGGTCAGTTGATTTTATTCCTTGGCAGATATGGAATTTTACATTTGTGCAGGTCGCCCTCGATAGACGAAATCAACTCTGCAGCAGAACGCGGAGTGATAATCAAGGTCTTGGCTCAATTGGATAGAAGAACATTGAAGTTTTTCGACCAATTACATGATTCAATAGAAATCCGTCATTCTGATGAGGTAAATTCCTTGGGAGTTTTGAAAGACCAAAGTGATGTTATACAATTTTTATTTGTTGAACAAAATCCAGTTGGCAGAGGTAGAGAAGACGCTGCTTTAGTAGTATCTTCGGAAGTTTTCGCATCATCACATTATGAATTCATGATGGCTATTTGGAATAGAGCTGTTGATTTCAGTAGTGCTAAGAAACGCTTTACTGAAGAAAGAATTGTTGATCCATTAAGATTAACTATTGGTGAAGGATCATTCCTCGAGCAGTTTAGAGAAGCCTTAGATTTTAGTGGTGAACTTCCCGATGAAGACACGCCGTTTAATCCTGATTCTTTCCTTGCATCTAGTAATGAAATCAATCAAGCTAGGGCAGCATTACAGGACGGGACAGTGTTTTCTCTACATCAACTCGGTATCGATATCAAAACTATGTTAAGACAAGTAGGTTATCGAATAGGGGCTGAACTCGCTTTTAGTTTACGTAATATCGAAGGACATGTTGAGTTTCTTAGTGAACTAATGGATTGGTGGGAATATGCCGGATTAGGTGAATTAGAATATGATACTGTACCTTTCTTCCATATCAAAGTAAATCTAACCCATCCACCAATTGATAAAAAAGAAGTTTTGCCTCTATGGGAATTGGATGATGGAATCATAGAAGGTGCACTTCGCTCAAGATATCCAGAGGACAGCAATGTTAGAATCAGACGAGAAGAAGATCAAGGCGAAGATGAAATGTGGCGCTATACTTTAATTTTCATTGAGGATAATGAAGATTGAGATATACATGTATTGATAAACTCAAGTATGTCTTTTCAAATTATGCGAATGCTGACCTTCTTCCGGTTCATGAGACAAATCATGCGTAAGAAACCAGCTGATTTAGAATGGATTCAAAGTAAAGGTTTGATTGCTGTAAAATTAGCTCAAATCTTTGCCCTTAGGCCAGATTTGTTGGGTGAAGAAAAGTGTAAGCAATTACAACAATTATATCAGCATGCAGCATCTATTCCGCCAGAAAATTGGGAAGAAACTCTCAAGAGTAAAGCAATTCCAAACTTCTTTGACAATTTTAAAAATATAGATTCAAAGCCTCTTGCAGCAGCATCTGTTGGTCAAGTACATCGTGCGACTTTGAATAATGGAGATGAAGTAGTAATCAAATTTGTTAAACAAGCAAACGCTGTAAAATTTAGAAAAGAAGTAGACCGTATGAGGTCATGGTTGAAGATTTTTCTTATTTTTTCTCCAAGACTTAGAAAGGTAGGTAACCCTATTGCTTTACTAAATCACGTTGCTGATTATACAACTAGGGAACTGGATTTGAGGAATGAAATCTTTGGTGCCGAAGAATTAGCAAGAATACAAGCAGAAATTGCTGATGAATTCCCAACACCTAAACTGAGATTTCCGAAGTATTATCCAGAATTATCAAATGAGAATGTTTTGGTTTCAGAATTTATCGAAGGAGAATCACTTGAAGAAGGTATAGAAAATAAGTCATTAGAATGGTCTACATTATTGGAACTATTCCGTATTCATGGTGCTTATCTATTTGGAATCGGAACATTCCATGGTGATCTTCATCCAGGAAATTGTATTATTGACAAAGAAGGCAGATTTGTTTTCATCGATAATGGGGCAATTTGCCATGCTCCCTCATTCGTCAACCGTTCGTTATTCAATTTCTTTGAGCATCTTTCACGCCAAGAAATGCACTCTGCATTTATGTCATTACTTGATATGGCAACCAAAAAGCCAACTGGCAAGAAGATGCAAAAATACCTCAAACGAATGAATGAGATATATGTCGATTTTGAGAAAAAACCTGTCGGCGAACAGAGTCTTACTAGAATCATGATGCAAACTGTTAGAGCCGCTGTTGAACTTGCCAACGCCGAGTTTGGCGAAGAAGCATTCCCTATAATTAGGGCACTAATGTATCTTGATGGCCTAGTTATTAGAACTCATCCTGAGGCCTTACTCATAAGTTCAATGGGGCCATATCTCGATGAATTTAGAGTTAAATTAGGTTTAGATGCAACAACGGCTTGAGTGATTTGATGGTCAAGAAAGCAGCCGTAATTGGCGCAGGAATTTCCGGCCTGTACACTTGCTTGCTGTTAGAAAGACATGGATATACAGTTGATTTATTTGAAAAAAGCAGTACAATCGGCGGCAGAATGGCTAGTGAAAACAAATCAGGATTCATATTGGATAGTGGATTTCATGTATTGCAAACCGGTTATCCTTTAGCAAGTTCAGTTTTTGATTATGAAAAGATGGGATGTAAAGCCTTTGAACCAGGGGCATTGATAATTAGACCGGACAAAAATAAGCCAAAGGTATGGCGATTTGCAGATCCATTTCGAAGGCCTTTGAAAGGAATTTTAGGGGTATTCAGTTTGTTCACAACGCCCCTTAATTTGTTAAGAGTGGGATTGTTGAGAATGAAATTAAGTCGTATCAAAGATGCAGATGTTTTCAAGCAGAAGTCGCAAACAACCCTTGAATTTCTTCGTTCAAGAGGTTTCAGCGAGTCATTTATTCAATCATTTTTCTCACCCTTATTTGGTGGTATTTTCCTTGAATCTGAACTTAGGACCGATGCTCGTATGTTTAGATTTGTTTTCAAAAATATGTCACGGGGCAATATGGTGTTGCCCAAAGAAGGAATTTCAGCTTGTCCAAAACAGCTATTTGAACGGCTAGAAAATACTACGTTGAATCTAAATTCTAATGTTTCATTACAATCTGAAATTGAATTAATTAATGAGGGTAAAAGTCTCAGCTATCAGGCTATTTTCAAAGCATTTGCGCCAAAAAAGCAACCATCTAGAGGTGTTTGGACAATACACTTTGCAGCACCTAAATCGCCTTTAAGCAGCAAATATATCATGCTCAACTCAGCCTTAAAATCGGGAAACAAACTGATTTCTCACCTTGCAGTTCCATCTGATATACAGCCTAGTTATGCGCCAGAAAACCAAGCATTGGTGACTGTTACAGTAATTGGTGAAGATGCCAAAAAGCATGATTTAACCGATGGTAAAAGTGTTGAAAAATCAGTAATTGCTGAACTATCAACATGGTTCCCCAAGCAAATATCATCTTGGAAAACTATTGATATACAGTATATCGAAGCGGCATTGCCTGAATTGAGTAGTCAACATTTCGATAACTTAAACCAATCAAGTAATATGAATTTATGTGGTGATCAAACATATCATGGAAGCGTTGAGGGCGCCTTAATCTCTGCTCAAAGAGCAGTCGATGAATTTTTGAAAAATGCTGCATAGGGCTGAAATACAAATCTGTTTTGTAAGATGGAAAAAAACTCTTCTTTATATGTCAGTCTAGTTGATTTAGGCTTATGCAAGCGAAGACAAAACCTACCGCAATAATTGTTGGAGCAGGCCCGGGAGGGTTAGCAAGTGCTATCCTTCTCGCTTATTCTGGTGTAGATGTAACAGTGATTGAAAAAGAATCTGAAGTTGGTGGCCGAACAAAATTAGTTCACAAAGATGGCTTTACTTACGACCGTGGACCAACTTTCTTTCATTTTCCAGAAGTTATTGAAGAAATCTTTCAAGCGGTTGGCTTAGATGCTCATGAGGAGTTAGAATTGATACCTCTAACTGACCCGTCATATAGGCTGGTCTTCGGTGCTGGTGGACAAATTGATGCTACTAGTAATCTCGAATTGATGACGGAAAGAATCCGAGAGTTGTCTGGAGATAAGAATGCTCGCGGGTTTGAAAAATATGTAAAACAGAATCGCAGGAAATTAGATTTGTCAAAAGCGTGTCTCCAAACTCCTTGGACTGGCCCCTCAAATTTGTTTACCAAGCGTGCATTAAGAGTAGCTAAAGTCTTGAAACCATGGGCTTCAGTTGCCAGCGATTTGAGAAAGAACTTCGATGATGAGAGGATTAGATTAGCAATGTCATTTCAAACCAAGTATTTGGGTATGAGTCCTTTTCATGCCCCCTCACTATTCACCATTCTTGCTTTCTTAGAATATGAGCATGGTATTTTTCACGCAAGAGGGGGACTTGGTTCTATCACGCCAAAACTTGCTAAGATTGCCCAAGGATTTGGCGCTAAAATCAGAACATCATCTCCAGTTAAAGAGCTAATTTATGACGGTAAAGCCGTTGTTGGTGTAAAATTAGAGGATGAGACAATTTTTGCAGATAAGGTCGTAGTTAACGCAGATTTTGCTCATGCAATGACTACTCTTGTACCTAATGAAAAGAGAAAGAAATGGTCTAACAAAAAGCTGGAAAAGAAAGGCTACTCATGTTCAACTTTCATGTTATACTTGGGTATGGACAAAACCTACGATGATCAACCTCATCACCAAATTTACGCATCACAACGGTATGAAGAGAATTTGAATGACATCACCAACCATAAAATTACGTGGGATGATCCTTCATTATATGTTCAAAATGCCTGTGTGACAGACCCAGATCTAGCACCTGAAGGATGCTCAACACTTTACGTATTAGTTCCTGTACCAAATACTCATGAATCAATTAATTGGGAGGATATCAAAGACGAGTATCGTGATATAATTATCAAGCAGATGGCTAAATTAGGTTTTGATGACGTTGCAGATCACATAGTTTCCGAAACTATTGTTACTCCCGATGATTGGGGAGCATCAGACATTTACCGAGGAGCAGTGTTCAATCTTGCACATAACCTTGGACAAATGCTTTGGAAAAGACCTCAAAATAGGTTTGAAGAAGCCAAGAACCTGTACATAGTTGGTGGAGGGACTCATCCAGGTAGTGGACTTCCAACAATCTTTGAAAGTGCTAGAATCAGTAGTAAATTATTACTGGCCGATTTAGGATTAGATCCTGATTGGAATGGTGTCAGTAACTGGTTTCCTGATGTGAATAAGCCTAAGATTAAGAACAATAAATCCAGTTCAAATAAGAGAAGTCATGCTTCCGGTGAAGGACATGCAGCATAGATTTCTGTCAATATTGGTCAGTTTTGTTATCCTTCTTTCAGGATGTACTACTTCTGTTGAAGAAATAGCATCAAGTGAACCACCGTTACAGCTTTCATTCAGTGCAAAAACACTCGATAGAGCTGAAGATGGAGGTTCAGAATTTAATCTAAAGCAAACTCTTGAAGACAAACCAGTTCTTGTTCTATGGATTGCTGCTGGATGTTCCGGATGTCACGATTGGACGAAAATGATTCGAGAATCAATTAGCAACGGAAGCATCAATTCTTCTTTTGTTAATGTTATCAGTATTCATCGCTGGGCTGAAATCGAATCTGCAGATCAAGTAATGGATGTCTTTGGGATTGAGGAAAACAATTCGTATTATTCTCCATGGCCGATTGTCTTGCCAAAAGAAACCGATATGATTGTTGATTTTGAAACAGGTATCGAAACGGATTTTTCTGTAATTGAAGGGTTTAATAGCCCAGGAACTCCAACTGTACAATTGATTGGTCAAGATGGGATAAAAATGTGGCAATCAAAGTCTTATTGGGCGAATTTTTCTGTACTTAAAGAAGCATGGGATGTTGCAGAAATGATTTCAATTTAGTAAGCCTGTAATAATCAACCTCAAAGACTGTGCGCGTTAGGGTACATTTGTTCGCCCCCTTGTGGGGAGGCGGTGAAATCTTTGGGTGAAGGAATTAAACTGCCTGTAATCAATGGACTGGGACGCACAAATCGAGTAGATAATTGGTGGTCACAGCCATTGGCTATGGGCTTTGCATTGACATTAGCACTACTGTACACTTTTTGGCGACTATTCTTGCACGATTCAGGAATTTCGTACCAACTCGATGGTAGTACAGTTATGTCACCAATATTTTCTCCCAATGTTTTGGAGTGGGAATTATTCGGTTTAGCTGATTGGGATCATCCACATTGGGTTAATGCAGCAATATTGGTATTATGGATTCCTTTTGGTTTTAGAGGTACATGTTATTACATGAGAAGAGTCTACTACAGAACTTTCTTTGCCAGCCCAACAGCATGCTGGGTTGATGAACCAGATATCAATAAGAAACTCGGTTACAAAGGTGAAAAGAGGATATTCATACTCAATAACTTACATCGATACTTTTTGTATGCAGCAATGATAATCATTGCTATCAAGTGGTGGGATGTAACTCACACATTGACTTTCGAAGGTGGAGCATATGGTTTCTCAATAGGTACTTTTGTAATGGCTATTGAAGCATTCTTGCTGACAATGTATGTTACTTCTTGCCATGCTCTAAGACATCTTGCCGGAGGTATGCTTGATCGTTGGACTACGGGGATTAGCAGAATTAGAGGGAAAATTTTTGGCAAATTAAGCCTAACTAACCGTTCACATGGGTTCTGGTTTTGGACCTCCCTCGCATTTGTTTTCATTGGTGATCTATGGGTTCTAGCAGTAAATGAAGGGTATTTTACTGGTCTAGCTGACTGGAAACTAATTTTGTTTTGAGGTGATATTATGGCTGAGGATTTCAAGAAATACGAATATGATGTCATTGTGATTGGTGCCGGAGGAGCGGGTTTACGTGCTGCGATTGAGGCGGCACGAAGTGGTGCAAAAACTGCAATTATCACCAAATCATTACTCGGTAAGGCTCACACTGTTATGGCTGAAGGCGGCTGTGCCGCAGCGCTTCAGAACGCAGATCCAAGAGATGGATGGAAAGTCCACTTCCATGATACAATGAAAGGCAGTAAGTGGTTGGCAAATTGGCAAATGGCTGAATATCATGCCAAAGAGGCACCAGATCGTGTTAGAGAATTAGAGCAATGGGGCGCAGTTTTCGATCGTACCAATAAGAATCTCATCAATCAGAGGAACTTTGGCGGTCATACATTCCCTAGGCTAGCGCACGTTGGAGATGCAACAGGTTTGGAAATTATCCGAACTTTGCAGGAGAGAGGTATTCATGAAGGCATTGATATTTTCATGGAATATACCGTTAGACATTTACTCAAAGAAGGTGATAGAGTAACTGGTTGTGTTGCATATACCAGAGTAGATGGGGATTTCCATGCTTTCTCAGCAAAATCAGTTGTTTTAGCGACTGGAGGGATAACCAGAGTTTGGTCGGTTTGTTCAGGCTCCTGGGAGTACACTGGCGATGGTCATGCACTTGCACTCTGGTCCGGTGCGGAACTTCGAGATATGGAATTTGTTCAGTTCCATCCAACTGGAATGGTATGGCCACCTTCTGTTCGTGGTATTCTAGTTACAGAAGGTGTAAGAGGTGAAGGAGGTAGATTAACAAATTCTGATGGCGTCAGATTTATGTTCGATTATGTCCCTGAAATGTTTGCAGGAGACCACGCTGAAACAATAGAGGAGTCAGACCAGTGGGTTGAGGAAGTAGTTTCAGGAAAGTTAGCGACAGTCCGCCGTCCTCCTGAGTTGTTGACAAGAGATGTAGTCGCTAAGGCGATAAATTCTGAAGTTAAGGCTGGAAGGGGTTCGCCACACGGCGGGGCATTCCTTGATATTTCTCACCGTGGCGAAGAAGCGATTCTCAAGAAATTACCTTCAATGCATCATCAATTCAAAGAATTAGCTGGCGTCGATATTTCGAAAGAACCGATGGAAGTTGGCCCAACAGCACACTATGTTATGGGAGGGGTATTGGTTGATGCAGAAACTCAAGAATCTACAGTTCCAGGTTTATTTGCTTGCGGTGAAGTAGCATCAGGTTTGCATGGTGCCAATCGTTTGGGTGGTAATTCATTATCTGACCTAATTGTATTTGGCAAGCGAGCGGGTGAATTTGCTGCTAAGCGTGCCAAAGACCTAGCACAACCAGTTATTGATGAAACTCAAGTTCAACAAGCAATTGAGGTTATGCTGGAGCCATTTGGCAATGAAGGCGGTGAAAATCCTGGACTCATCTATGATGAATTAAGAGATATGATGCAAGCCAAAGTTGGAATTATTAGAACCAAAGAAGAACTAGATGAAGCAATTGAAGATTTGAAGAATTTTGAATCAAGAAGATTAGCATCCTATCCAGGTTCTTCAAGAAAATATAATTCAGGTTGGCACCAAGCACTTGATTTGAAGAATATGGTTGACATATCATACGCGGCAACTTTGGCTGCCTTAACTCGTGAAGAGAGTAGAGGAGGTCATACTAGAGATGACTTCCCTGTCCCAGATGACGAATACTGGGGTAAAACTCTGAATATTATTTACATGGAAGATGGCGAGATAAAAATTCGTCAAGATCCAGTCATTGAGATGCGTGAAGATTTGCAAGACGCAATTAAAGAAGTGAAGCAAATGATTGCAGAAAGAGCCGCAGAAGCAGGAGGTGGTAATTGATGTCACTAAAAGGCAAGAAGCAGAATTTCAAGATTACTAGAGGAGAAGGTGAAGATTCTTCAATGCAAGATTATGAAATTGAGTTAGATGAAGGTATGGTTGTACTAGATTGCGTACACAGAATACAATACGAGCAAGAGCCAGATCTAGCGGTTAGATGGAATTGTAAAGCAGGAAAATGTGGTTCTTGTTCAGCAGAAATCAACGGCAGACCTCGGTTAATGTGCATGACAAGAATGAGCGATGTTGTTCAAGAAGTTGATGAAGGTGAGCCAATTGATATTCGTCCAATGCAGACATTCCCTCATATCAAAGACTTGGTCACTGATGTGTCATGGAATTATGATGTTGCTCAAAAAATCAAGCCAATTAATGGTCCAGAAGAAATGAATTGGGAGTTCAATCAAATGGAAGCCGATAGAGTACAACACTTTAGAGAATGCATAGAATGCTTCCTATGTGTAAATACATGTCACGTACTTCGAGATCACGAATTGTTTGATGATTTTGCAGGTCCAAGAAATTTGGTAAGATTGGCACAGTATGAAATGCACCCACTTGACTTGGAGGATAGGATTCCTGAAATCAAGAAAGAATTTGGTGTTGAATATTGTAATATTACCCGTTGCTGTACAGAGGTATGTCCAGCTGGTATACAAATCACAGATGATGCTATAATTCAACTAAAGGAGCGAGTGGTAGACAGGTATTATGATCCATTACAAAGGATTTGGCGAACCTTAACACGACAAAAAGTCCGCTACTGAAGGAGATAATAGATGGCCAAATATATGTTGGTAAAGAGTGTCTTAACGACAATACTTGGAATTTTCTTCATCAATGTAGGAATTGCTCATTTTACTGATACTGAGTGGTTTGAACCAATAGTTCCAGAGGTCCTTGGTGCTCCTACATTTTGGGTTCTAATTACTGGGGTGTTTGAAATTGCTCTAGGAATAGGAATTGTTATTCCACAAACTAGACGCTACTCTAGTTTAGCAATGGCTTTTTTCCTCGTGGCTGTTTATGCGGGTAATCTCAACATGTGGGTTAATGATATCCCATTAGATGATAGAAAATTTGCTACAATTTGGCATGTCATGCGTTTAATTGGGCAATTAGTAATGATTGTAGTTGCTCTTTGGATTGGAGAATGGCTAACAAAGAGTAATCAACAGGATTACTAAATTTGATGTTAAATTATGTTTATTTTAAATTAAAAAAAGCCCCCTCGAAGGCCTAAACCTTCGAAGGGGCAGTTATATTCCGCAGAATATATCAGTTCATAAGGTGTCTAAAGACTTGGAATTGCAACTCAAAGGTGCTCGATTCCAGTTTT
>MDTE01116008.1_pt1 | contig 10856 bp, 12 predicted proteins | sample 811231 | NCBI WGS metagenome assembly MDTE01 (sample SAMN05326651, study PRJNA326480) | marine metagenome | isolation source: seawater | place: Indian Ocean: Red Sea | collected 2010 | reverse complement strand
TCACCGGTGGTATCGTCATGGCCGACGGAGGGTATAGGGCAATTTAAATTTCGACTTCTAAATCGAATTCTTGGACGACCGCGGGATGGATGGTATCAGCGAACAGTGTCAACATAGCAAGCTTCGCATCTAAACTTTCGCCGTTACGGATTGAAAGACGCAGACGGAATTTGGCAGCATCAGTTTTTGCCCTGCCATTAGCCTCCATAAAACTGTCACTGCCCAGCATGCAGTAAGCAAGAAGTAAAGCAGCATCCATACAACTCTTAACGGCATCCAACATTTTGCCGCCCTCAGCTTCCTTGAGCAGCTTAACCGCAGCCAACTTCACTGAATCTGGAACCCGAGCCGGATGCAAACCTAACGCCTGGAAGGCGTCATCTAAATGATGCACCTCTTTCGCCCGGCCGCGAATACCAAAAACCCCAAAGATATCCATAAACCGCAGCATGGCTTGGTTTTAGCCAGAAATCCACCCACCTCAAATGATCGGGCCGAGCTCCATGAATTGGGCATTCCGCTTTCAGTGGAGCGATCTAACGGAATAGCCCGTCCGACCTTGCGACTTGGGAATACAGCCGAATTGAGTTGTATCTGAAACTTCTTTTGTTTCTGGAGAAAAATGAGCCTCAAGAGACCGCAAACAAAAGCACGGGGCGCTAGAATTATAGTTAAGCTGACTACTCTGCCGCTTTAGCCGACTTTTTCGACTCCTCCAGAAGCATCGGCCCACCTTCGGTCAACGCATGCATGCCGAGGACACTAACGCATTGGAAAATTTCCATAATTTCTTCCTTGGTAGCACCGTGCTCCAAAGCATTCCGGATGTGGATGCGTGCACCCTCCTTGTGTAAATGGGTGGTCGCAGTATCGATTGCGATATAAATGAACTCCTTTACCTTGGGTTCGAGCGTACCTGTCTTCCACGGTACGGAAGAGAACTCCAAATAAGCATCAAAAAAGTCGGGACTAAGTTTTAACAAGTCATTCCAGAAGGGGCTCCAATACCCACGGTTTTCTATAAATTGTTCTTTCATTTTCTCCTGCTGGGCAGTGTATTCAATACCATCGACCTCATCACCACGCCCCATCTCCCTTAATTCCTCCATCAAAATAGGAACGCCCAGCGTGCAGGTGTGAATACCGAGTACGCTCGTCAATTCGAGCACCTCCATGATTTCGTCGCGCGTCGCACCAAGCGAGAAGGCATTCTGCATGTGCAGGCGCAGACCCCTCATGTATAGATGGGTCGTGGACGCATCGATCGCGATGTAGATGAACTCACGCACCTTTGGGTCGAGTGCGCCTGTCTTAGATGGCACGGAGGAAAACTTCGTATAGGCAGAAAAGAAATCGGCATCGAGCTGGAGGACGTCCTCCCAAAACCCACCCCAATAACCACGATGTCTAATGAATTGGTCCTTCAATTCCTGTTGCTTCGGCGTCAGATCGGCCATGTCGATACCCCCCGCTTTACCGTTGCTCCAGCAACGCTTTAGATTACCTCTTGATACAATTACAACTATACGAATTCAGGCCAAGTGAAGGGACACGGCAAAATGCCAAATGCAGGTGGCGGTTCCTTGTTCGAACGAAAGAAGAGAGAAATAGCGGGTGTCGAGCTAGAGATTCATGAAGCGGGCGATGGACCGCCGCTTCTCTATTTGCATTCTGGCGGTGGTTTCAGGCCCACCCATCCGGCGATGCCAATGCTTACGAGACGGTACCGCGTCATAGCGCCCTCACACCCGGGCTTCGGCCGTTCAACTTTGCCAACTTGGGTGAACTCCGTTGACGACTATGCCCATCTCTATCTCGAGTTAATGCAGCGCCTTGACTTATCGAACACGGTTTTGGTTGGCGCCTCCATCGGCGGTTGGGTCGCGGCAGAAATTGCAACCAAGAATACATCACGCCTTTCCAATCTCGTTTTAATTGGTCCATCGGGCATCAAAATCGGCTCGCGCGACGAACTCGACATCCCGGATATTTTTGCCATGACCCCCACAGATCTCGAGCATCGTCTTTTCAGAGATCCGAAAAAGTTTCATCCTGATTTTTCTAAAATGAATGATGAAGACCTCACCATCGTTGCCCGCAATAGGCAGACAATGGCTCTGATCGCCTGGGAGCCATATCTTCACAATCCTAAACTAAGGCATCGCCTCCAAATGATCGACATACCCACTTTGGTCGTCCGAGGTGAGCACGACGGCCTAATAAGTGAAAGCTACGCCAAATCCTATGCCGACTTGATACCGGATGCTACCTATCAAGAAATTTCAAAAGCAGGCCATGCCCCCGACGTGGAACAGGCCTCGTTATTCGTCGAAACCATAATTAATTGGATGGAGGTTTAGGATGCGCTTATGGCATTTCTCCGAAACCGCTTACCCACACCTACCGCCCGAGGAGGAGTATGATTCGGTTCGCGTCTCAATGCCGAACCGCCACTTCGATCCAGATATTGGTCATGAATTATACAACCAGAGGATAGACGAATGGTGTCTTGCCGACGACCTTGGCATTGACATCATGATCAACGAACATCACCAAACGCCAACCTGTATCGATCCATCTGCGCCTGTTATGACTGGTATATTGGCACGGGTTACAAATAATTCTCGGTTACTAATCCTCGGAAACCCAATCGCCAACCGCCGCCAGCCCGTCCGCGTCGCCGAAGAAATGGCAATGATCGACGTTATCTCGAAAGGCCGCCTTGAATGCGGCTTTGTCCGCAGCGTTCCCTACGAGATCGCGCCTGCGAACAGTAATCCCGTACGCATGTCAGAACGTATGTGGGAAGCGCACGACCTGATCGTGAAAGCGTGGACTAGTCACGATGGCCCGTTCACCTTCGAAGGGGAGTTTTTTCACCATCGTATGGTGAACATTTGGCCCCGACCCTATCAACAGCCCCATCCGCCAATATGGGTAACTGCGCTAAGCACTGGCAACGCCAGCGAAATCGCCCGCAAGGGCTACAATCTTGGGACTTTCCTGGGTGGCTATGAGAAGACGCCGCCGGTCTTTAAGTCTTATCGGAAGGCTTACAGGGAAGCCGGACACGGCGATGAGGTCCCACTAAAAAATCTTGGTTACAGCGGCCTTATCTTTGTTGGAGAAACTGAAGAGGAAGGCCGGCGTGGTGGCCAGCATTTGCTCTGGTACCTTAGCCATAACAAATTGCCAATGCATTTCCGGAATCCACCAGGCTACGCCAGTATTGAAGCGAATGTAATGGCATTGAGGGGGGGGCAAATCGGCGTTCGACGAGAAGGCTGGGTCCCTAATCTCGATGAAGAAATTGAGAAAGGTATTGTGTTCTGTGGAACCCCCGATCAGGTTTTCGACCAACTGAAGAAGTTCTACGACCACGTTGGAGGCTTCGGCCACCTGTTGTCAATGGGTCAAGCGGGACACCTGTCACACGAAGATACCTGTAAAAGCCTGCGGCTTATGGCACGCGAACTCTATCCACGTCTCAAAGAACTCGGCCAACAAAAAAGTATCGCCGCTGCCTGACACTTTTTACAAATGACCGGAGAAACAAACGATGCCCGACACGATTGAGCGCCGCTACTCGCCACTCATACCCCCCGATATGACGGATGAATTGTTTTGGAAAGACGGGCTAGACCCCGAGGATGAACGTATCTGGGTGCCAGGTGGATCGGGACGCTTTTCGCGGCCGCTTTGCTATAATGTGAGCCAGGGTTATTGGGTTCATATCACCAAGGTAACGGAACCCGGCATCGTCTCCCGACATCGTCATCCCGCACCAGTACACGGCTTCGTTATCAAGGGTTGTTGGCGTTACCTTGAGCGCGACTGGGTCGCGACGGCAGGCAGCTATCTTTTCGAGCCACCTGGCGACGTGCATACCCTCGTCGTCGATGAAGGTGATCAAATGACCACTCTTTTTCATAACTCCGGTGCGCTCCTTTATTGCGATGAGGACGGAAAGACAATCGGCTCGACCGACGTCTTCGACCGGGTCAAAGCAGCGCGCGAGCACTACGAGGAAGTAGGCTTAGGTGGAGATTTTGTAAAACAATTCATTCGTTAGACTGTCGGCATGATTTTATCGGCTAATATATCGAACTGTCTGGTCTGTTCGGCCACGTCAAAACCCGGATAACGAAAAATTACAGAACGGTAACCTTGATCGCGAAGACGCTTAAGGTCTTCGGTGATCTCATCGGGCGTACCCGTTCCCATCTTACGGTTACCCGAAAGGTCTGACTGCGCTACGCCGATCGAGATGAAAAGCTTATGACAGAGCCACAGGTCGTCGAGTTTACGGTCGTTCCGCTCGCAAAGGTCAGAAAGGCGTGCCATCCGCTCCGGAATATCTTTCGGCGCCAAAGACACCGAAATCCAGCCATCTCCCTTTTCTGCTACTCGCCGAACAGCCCGATTGGAAACACCGCCGATCAATACTGGTGGATGCGGTTTTTGAACCGAACCCGGATAACACTTCACTGGCTCCAGATTATAATGCGTTCCCTGATGAGTGACCTCTCCACCTGCAGAGACCTTTTTGAAAATATCGATGTATTCATCAGTCACCGCGCCACGCACCGCAAAATCCGCCGTCTGCAACGCACGGAACTCTTCCTCCATCCACCCACTACCAACACCCAGCACAACGCGCCCGCCGGAAAATACATCGTATGTTGCCAGCATCCGACCCAGCAGGACTGGATTACGATACGGCATCACCAAAACCGCAGTGCCTATCTTGATCTTTTTTGTCGCGCCAGCGAGCACGCCCATTGTCGCGATTGGCTCCATCAAGGGGTCCGTATCCGGAGCCGGAAAGTCACCCGTAGGGCTGTATGGATATCGTGATTCAACCTTAGACGGAAATACAATATGATCGGCCAGCCAAACCGAGTGGTAGTCTCTTTCCTCTGCAAATTGCGCCAAACCTAATATGTTTTCAGGCGTCGCAAGTGCCCCATAAACGCCAACGTCAATCCCAACTTCCATTTCGAGCTGTCCCTATAAGTTTCGCACGACTCGAGCCTAAACATAATTTCAATCGAAACGACTAAATCAGATTGAATTCTTTAATGCCATCTCATCTTTGGCACAATTTAAGAAATCTTTATGCTCCGCGCGTATTAAGTGGACACAACATTGTGATCAGCGAGAGGCGTCATAACTTCTGTATAGACATTTGATGGAGTTCAAATTGTTGCTCAAAGATAAGATCGCATTGATCACGGGCGCCGGCGACGGCATCGGTAAGGCTATCGCACTCGCCATGGCACAAGAGGGCGCTCAAATTGTCTCCGTCGATATAAACGGCGACGCAGCGAAACGGACAGCTAACGAAGCAGCCACATATCAAGTGAAAGAACTGGCACTTGAGGTGGACGTTGGAGACGTCGGGCAAATCGACAATATGGTCGCTAAGACGATCGCTAAATTCGGAAGATTAGACATTATCGTTAATAATGCCGGGGTAACGCGCCGCGCAGGCATCATGGAGTTAACTGAGGAAGATTGGGATCGAATTCACCGAGTTAACGCAAAAGGCGTTTTCTTTTGTCTGCAGCGCGCCGCGAGCCACATGATTGAGCAAGGAGGGGGATGCATTATTAATATCGCTTCAATCGCAGGCCGCGGCTACGCAGGAGCATCAAACGCGGCGTATGCAGCTAGCAAGGGCGCCGTGATTGCCCTGACAAAAAAGGCGTCGCAAGAGCTTGGGCCAAACAATATTAACGTCAATGCCATTTGTCCCGGCGTCACTCTTACTCCACTCGGCGAGCGCAACCGTATCATCCGAGCGAAGGAACAAGGCGTAAGCGTTGAACAGGCATTAGACAACTCAATCAAACCAATTCCCATCCGCCGTGCAAACGAGCCGGAAGACATCGCAGCCCTCGCGGTTTTTCTTGCATCGCCAAGTGCACGCAACATCACCGGCCAATCGTATAACGTCGACGGCGGCTTGATACCGAGTTAGGGCAACAATCATCACGCAAGTAGTATGGAGTTATAACAAATGATCGCTGGATTCATTGGTACGGGCAGCATGGGACTGCCACTCGCTGCAAAAATTTTGGACCAGGAACAATCGCTGGTCGCTTTCGATATTAATCCCAAAGCGACGAAATCGCTTGCAGACAAACAGGCACGCATCGTTGATTCTCCAGTCGCGGTCGCAAACGACGCCGAAATTGTATTCGCTTGTATGCCGAGTATTGAAAGTTTCCGGCATATTGTCTCAGGTAAAGACGGCGTTATTCACGGCACACAAATGAAGACGTTTGTAAACCTAGGCACTATGGGGACAGAAGCACTTGCCGAAATTGAAGCAGTGTTGAAAAAAAAGGGCATTCCAATGCTCGATTCACCAATTACCGGAGGTGTCCAACGCGCCTGGGATGCGGACATCACAGTGATCACCTCCGGACCGCAAGCTGTTTACGACAAAGCCGAACCATTCTTGAAGTCCTTCGCACGAGATATTCACTATATTGGGGAAAAAATTGGACAGGCGCAAATTGCAAAGATTTGCAACAATATCATGTCGTTTACCAACATGATAATCGGCTTAGAGGCCTTGTTAATGGCTGCGAAGGGCGGCGTCGACCCAGAGAAAGTCTTAAACGTAATCAATTCCGGCTCAGGCCAGAATAGCGCGACCCTTACGAAAATCCCGAACTATGTAATGAAAGGAAATTTTGAGATGGAAGCGCCGATGCATATCATTGCAAAAGATGCGATGCTATGGCGCATGGAGTCAGAACGCCTGCAAACGCCCACGAATGTCGCCAGCGCCAGTTATCAAACTTTACAGCAGGCGCTCGCCATGGGTCTCGGCGACGGCGATTTTAGTGAGATCGTGAAACTGATGGAGCGCGCATCAGATTTCGAATTGCCAAAAGGCTGACGGTTAAAAAACCAAGGAGTAAACGAATATGCCCAAGTATATACCACCCGCTCTGGAATGGGTTCGAGAACAAGTCGAACTTTATGAAGGCAGCGGAGGCACTGAGGGCACCACCCTTCGAGACACTGGACTACCCTGCATCATCGTTACACATACGGGAAACAAGACGGGGGCAATCCGCAAAATTCCCTTAATGCGCGTGAAAGTAGATAACAGCTACGTGCTAGTGGGCTCCTACGGCGGACGACCTAAAGACCCGGTTTGGGTTCACAATATTCGAGAGCATCCTGATGTCGAAATTCGGGACGCAACGGAGGTCACAAAGATGCGCGTGCGCGAAGTATCCGACAACGCGGAGCGAGAGCGGCTATGGAATATCAGTGCCTCGGCATTTCCGCCATATAATGAATACCAATCCAAGACGGAGCGCACGATCCCGGTGTTTTTAGCGGAGCCTGTCTAGAAGCCAAGCTCAGGCCGCTTCCTCAGCAATTACGCCGTCGACGACGGCATCTATAAATGCATCGACTTCATCCTTCGAATTTACCGTCGAGAGGCAAATTAATCCGTAGCTCGCCATATAAAATCCAGCATTCAACAAATGCCGGTGCAGCGCCGACATTCTCGATGATTCCTCCGACGTCGGGTAGATAGTACGATAATTTGTGAGTGCCCTCTTCGTCAGATGTAACCGCATAAGCGACCCCTGCCCCGTCACCTGAGCCACAATTCCGGCTCTGGAAAAGGCTTCGCCAAACCCTTCCCTCGCATATTCACCCATTGCATTCAACGCATCGAATGCTTCGCGCGTCATACCTTCCATCGTCGCCATACCGGCTACCATCGTCACGGGATTGGCATTGAATGTACCTCCGTGAGGCAATCCATTCCCAGGCTCAAAGACCTGCATGACGTCGTCTCTCCCAGCTACAGCTCCAACCGGAAATCCCCCACCAATGATCTTACCAAGTGCCGTGAGATCAGGCGCAATGTTCCGAACACCTTGGGCTCCCTCATATCCAAGGCGAAAGGCGATGACCTCGTCGAAAACAAGTAAGACGCCATTCTCGCGGCAAAATTCGGCCAGCATCTCAAGATATTCCTGACTTGGCGGCACCATCCCTACCCGGCTCGCCACCGGGTCGTAGACGACTGCAGCAAGTTCACCCGCATGGCTCTTTAATAATTCTGCTGCTGCCTTTTCATCGTGGTAGGGGATAACCACAACATCGTCGAGAACGCCTTGCGGCGTGCCTTTGGAGTAGGCTTTCGCGCGTGGCTCATTTTGTCCCCAATCGTCCGGGCCCGTGTTCAGGCTGACTTCGGCGAAATCGTAACTCCCATGATAGGCGCCTTCACATTTGGCTATCTTGGGGCGGCCAGTGAACGCCCTCGACGCCTTGATCGCATTCATAACCGCTTCACTTCCCGAATTCATGAAGCGAATTTTGTCGAAGCCCGGCACTCGGCCACAGATCAATTCTGCATGCATTACTTCTTGTTCGGTACCAAATGAAAATGCCGTGCCATTGGGCAGTTGTTTCGAAACCGCTTCCGTAACCGGCGGATAGGCATGACCATGGATGAGCGACGTGAAGTTATTTATAAAGTCGACATATTCATTACCGTCGACATCAGTCACTTTGCTGCCCATCGCCCCCTCTACGTATATTGGGTAGGGGTCAAGGTCTATGGTGGATCGACTATTGCCACCAGGTAGTACGCCTTTTGCTCGCTCAAAATATCGCGCGGACTGGGAACTCGGATTAGGGAACATGTTGTTAATCTCCGTCAGGGCTTTCGACCGGGTCGGTTCCGGCTATGTTCATTCCAGCACGAAACTACGCTTTCGAAAAGATGAAGGGGACCGAGCCAATGACCGAAGGTTTCATGACTGAACGAAAGGGAGCATTCCTCCATGTTACAATCAACCGAGCGGACGAGGGCAATCGGGTAACAGACCCAATGTTGGAAGGACTGGCCGCAATCGTTGACGAGGCTTCCGAAGACGAAGGTCTGAGGGGCATCGTATTACGTGGCGCGGGTGATGACTTCTGTCACGGTAGAGTTCAAGGCACCCCACCGCCTGAAGGCCCTCCGAAAAACGCGTTCGAAATTCATGAACGAGTTATGTCACGTATCCTTGGGGTTTACGCCGCCTTTCGTCGCTGCCCAATGCCAATTATTGCAGTAGTCCGAGGAAAGGCTCTAGGCTTCGGATGCGCGCTGGTAGGCGGAGCCGATATTGCTATCGCCAGCCGCGATGCAACCTTTGCACTGACTGAAATGCCTCACGGGACAGCCCCCACTCTCGCTCTTTCCGCGTTGTCGCACGTTGCTCCTAAGACTCTAATGGACATGGTATTATCGGTTGAGGAACACGACGCAGAACACGCGCTCGCTTCCGGAATTATCAGCCGTATCATCGACGATGCAGAGCTCGAGGCAGCGGTCACGCGTATACTTGAGAGCATCGGTGATTTTGATCGTACCAACATCTCCACATGCAAGCGCTTCATCCAACGGGGGCTTAGTCTTGATGCGGATACGATGGCCGATCTAGCTGGTTACACACTGGCGACGGTCCGGTCGCGCGGCTAACATTCCAAGAGCAATAGACCGGACCGCGGACACCTTTTAACTAATCGTTGACCCGTTGCGGCCCTTGCCCAAATGACTGTCCGTCTGTTTTAAGATATGCCAATTCCTCAGCCGTACTTTCTCGGCCCAGGACATGATTGCGGTGTGGAAAGCGTCCAAACCTTGCAACGATGTCGCGATGCCTAGACCATCCCGTAATGCTGCGCTCAATATAGGAATGCCACTCTTCCGGTGCATCGTTTCGAACTTCGCGTAACAGGTTAATTCCTCTATCCTGCTCAGCAGGATTTTCCGAATGATGGAACGGATGATAGAGCCAGATTCGCTGGACCGGATGAAGGGGGTGATCGAGACTATTAGCAACGGCCTCCGTCACGACCTTGAATGCGAGCACGTCTCCCCGATATGCACCTTGTGTATTTCGATAGAGGTTTCGCGTGAATTGATCCAATAATAGAATTAGTGCAAACGATCCCTGAGAAGTTTGGCACCAGTCCAATAAATTCTCGTTGCATGCCTCCACCACCAACCCACCAAAACGCTTTCCGATTTCTTCGTCAACTTCGGGGCCGCCATGATACCACCAATCTCTTCTACCTGCGGCAGCCGCCGGTCCCATAAGGCTGGGGCCTAACCAAAATTCAGAAATTTCTTCAATTACACTGTTAGACATATTTTTTACAGCCAGCGCGAGAGAATACACTTGCTTGGACCTTATGTCGAAATCGTTTGAAACGGAAGTCGAGTGTGTTTAACGAAGACATAATTGCATATGCTGACCACCATGGGTCAATGTAGCCATTCAAATAATTAAATCCGCAGCATCCGTCGTAAAAAATGCACGCCGCGGTATACGGAAACAGGCAAACCAATGAACCGCGTTGGAAGCAATTCATGATCGATGATTTACAGCATATTCTCACGTGGCATAACGGGGACAAGACTTACTCGCCGTTCAGCGATGACGAGATGGTAAGGCGCCAACGTGCGATGCGAGTCCACATGGCTGAAGCGGACGTGGATGCAACAATTTTCACCTCTTACCACAATATCTGCTACTTCTCAGGATTTATGTATTGTGCCTTTGGACGTCGCTTTGCCTTCGTCCTAACTGCGAAAGACGCCGTTACGGTCACGCCAGCGATCGACGGCGGGCAACCCTGGCGACGTAGCTTTGGCGATAACGTTACATACACTGATTGGAGGCGCGAAAATTACTTTCGCGCTCTGCGTCAGCGTATAGGCACGGTAAAGCGCCTCGGTATAGAGTTCGACCATGTAAACCTTGATCTGCGAAAACTGCTTGAAGAAACTTTTCCGGAAGCTGAATTTGTAGATCTTG
>MDTE01000279.1_pt1 | contig 10856 bp, 11 predicted proteins | sample 811231 | NCBI WGS metagenome assembly MDTE01 (sample SAMN05326651, study PRJNA326480) | marine metagenome | isolation source: seawater | place: Indian Ocean: Red Sea | collected 2010 | reverse complement strand
CTCCCCTACTCTTGGCTTCGCATGTTCACTAGCTAGTTTGGATAAAAACTTATTAACGGAGACGCCAACACTGCAATTAAGTCCTTCTTTCTCATATATCGCACTTCGAATTTTGTAAGCAATCGATTCAGGACTCCCGTGAAGTTTTTCGGCTCCTCCTATATCTAAAAACGCTTCATCAAGGGAAAGAGGCTCAATAAACGGAGTGAAACTTTCGAGAATGCCCATTATTCGTTGACTTACTTGCACATAATATTCATAGTCGCCTGAGATGAATATCAAATCCTTACATAATCTTCTCGCTCTTCTAGAAGGCATAGCGGAATATATGCCATATGAACGTGCCTCATAGGAAGCTGCGGCTATAACACCACGATTACCAGTGCCACCTACAACAACAGGTTTGCCAATAAGTTCTGGGTTTCGAATCAACTCAACTGACGCAAAAAAAGCATCCATGTCAACATGGAGTATAGATGCCGTCACAGCTTGCGTTCCACAATCAAATTCTTGTCCTTGTCAGAAGTTACCCGGTAACTGAACGATTTTCTTGTGGGTAACTGATCAAATAGGTAAGAGCTAACTGGTTCTCTAACCCAAATGGGGGAAGCGTCTAACTTTGCCTTGGATTCTTCTCGAGAAAAAAATCCACCATCTTCGACAATGCCATCCGGATCATTAAAGAACAAAGAACCGCGCCAATCTATAGCTTCAAAAACTTCAACATGTAAAGACATTTCTAGTGTTTCGAAATCTACGTCAACTTCATAAATCAACTCTGACCAAGCTGATGTTCTTAAGCCAGTCTCTTCAAACACCTCTCTTTTTAGGGCACTAATTGCATCTTCACCGTCATCGATAACACCGCCTGGTGGACTCCAATCGATTCCGCCCTTTTTGCCGAGATGTAAATTACCTTTACGTCGATTAGCCACCAGCAAAATATCAGAATCCCTTAAAATAAGTCCGCCAACCACTGACCACTTCCGAACAGAATTATTCTTCATATGACTTTGTTCCGTTAATTAGTTAATTTCGACTTGTAGCCTAAAGTTAGCATTACTCTCTAGAACACAGTAGGAGTATTTCTGTGCCCCCTTCTTCAGTTCCATCCCTAAAAGCAAGGATTCTTGCAGTTGCTGCAATAACTATTTCTGGATTATCCGGCGGATTGGTTGGATACGCGGTTACAGATCTTCAGTGCGAAAATAGTTGCAATCCACTTTCAGGATCTATTGCGCTGGCTTCAGCCATATTTGCTGCCGTGGGTGTTTCTATTGTTACTAATCTTGCCCTTAAAGCTATGGCTGAATGGAAAACGAACGAAAAGCAGCAATCAATTCGAGAAAGATACCCAGTTGAGTAAGAAATCAGATGAAGAAGATTTAAGAGTTATTGCATCGAAGATAGCGCAACAAGTCGGTAAAGATGTCGAAAAAAAAATCGGATCCCCCCATTACATAACTTCCAAGAGTTCCACAACAGACTTAGTCACTGAAATTGATGAATGGTCTGAAAAAACAATAACAGAGTACATAATTTCCCTGAGACCAAATGACGAGGTCGTATGTGAAGAAGGAACCTACGTTTCCGGAAACAACAATGTGCGTTGGTTGATTGATCCAATAGATGGAACAACAAATTTCATCTATGGCCATCCTGGATTCTCAATATCACTCGGGATTGAAATTGATAATGAAACCAAAGTGGGCGCTCTCTATGTACCTTTACTTGATGAACTATTCGCCGCCTCACCTGCTCACGGAACAACCAAAAATGGAAAAATAGTCGAAGTTAGCAAAACAAAAGAACTGAATAAGACTTTGATCGCAACAGGATTTTCTTACAATCCTAAATTTCGTGAAACGCAGGCGAGGAATTTAATTGGTATTCTGCCCAACGTTCGCGATATCCGTCGAGTTGGAGGAGCTGCATTTGATCTTGCTTCCGTAGCATGTGGACGTGTCGATGCGTTTTTTGAATACGGTTTATCACCATGGGATGTTTCCGCTGGTCATGCTCTAGTCAAATATGCTGGAGGAGAAGTTATGACTATCGATCAACTCGAGTCGAACGATTTTGAAGTCAATGTACTTAGATGTGCTTCAACAATTTCAGAAAGTACAATTACAGTGGCAGCTTCAGAGCACCTAATCGATCAAGTAGTTGAACTAATAATTAACAGTCAAACAAGCTCATAATCGATAATTAAAACAACTAAAAGATGGATTATTGCAATGAAATAAGCAATATGAAAATTTCAATCAAACCAAAATGCCGCAAACACCCAAGAAATAAGGCAACATTAAAGTATGAGTGTAAGAATTCTTACAGTAGAAGATGACGAGCGAATCAGAACAGCAGTCAGCCTAGCCCTTCAGGAAGAAGGGTGGGAAGTAGAAGAAACCTCAAATGGCGAGGATGCCTTAGCCTCATTTTCGCGCCATCCCAGTGATGTAGTACTAATTGACATCATGCTTCCGGGAATTGACGGCTTCGAAGTATGCAGAAAAATTAGACGTTTGGGAGATGTGCCAATAGTAATGGTTACTGCCCGATCCGACAGCCATGATGTAGTCGCTGGGTTAGAGGCAGGAGCAGACGACTATCTAAGAAAACCTTTCGATCCAAAAGAACTATCAGCACGTGTCCGGGCCCTATTGAGAAGATCCAAAACTGTGGGAGCCCCATCAAATTTTACATTTGACCAGCTCGAAATAATAGCGGATGAGGGGATGGTCAGAATCGGAGGTAAAGAAGTCCATCTAACACGGACAGAGTTTAAACTTTTGGTTGAACTTGCGAGCAACTATGGAAAAGTGCTTAGTCGTGAGGATTTACTCGAAAGAGTTTGGGGCTACGACTACTTTGGGGATAGCAGACTTGTGGATGTTCATGTGAGAAGACTCCGAACAAAAGTTGAAATAGATCCTGCGAATCCAAACTATGTAGTAACTGTTCGGGGAATGGGTTACAAGCTTCAAACCCAACTTTAGTAAGGCTAACAGGACTGAATAACCCATGTTAGACGAAGAAACCGAAATTAGAGAAACCACCTCTTACAGACCCAGACTAGGTCTTCAAACTAGAATTTCTCTGTTCTTTGCCGTAGGCGGCTTGCTCGTATCTATTGGCTTAGCAGGAGCGACCCTTGTGCTTACGAGGCAACAACTAATTGACAGTCGTGAAAACGCTGCATCAGCTTTCGCTTTGACTAACGCTACTCGACTCTCAAACCAGCTGACGCCTGACTCATCCGTAGAAGATTTGCCTTCAATAGTCGACTCCATGACGAAAATAGAAGGTAGTCAAAGACTAATAAGAATCCGCAGTGACTGGCTCCCTTCACAAGAGTTGGACAGAGAAGACTTACCTGAAAATATCTTAGACCGTGTTTCCCAACTTGAGGCCGGTCAACTAAGAGCAGAAATTAATGGCAAGACAAGGCTGGTTCTAGGCATTCCTCTTCAGTTATTTGATGCAGCCTATTTTGCTGTTGTTGATCTATCTGACTTGGAAGAAACTCTGGACGACCTTCGTATAATACTTTTCGGTGCAGGAGCGGGAGTCACTTCTCTAGCCGCACTTGTAGGTTGGTGGATAAGTCGCCGGACACTTCGCCCTTTGAGGAGAGTTGGAGAAGCCGCGCAAGCCATTGCTGGTGGTCGCTTAGATACAAGACTGATTCGACAAAGTGATCCCGATCTTAATCGTCTATCTGAATCATTCAATGAGATGGCGAAAGCTCTCGAGGAACGGATTCACCGAGATGCCCGTTTCGCCTCAGAAGTAAGCCATGAGCTAAGAAGCCCTCTAACCACCCTGAAAGCTAGCGTTGGAGTTCTTGAATCAAGAAAAGACGAACTATCTGATCCATCTCAAACCGCACTTGATCTCTTATCGAGAGATCTGGAAAGATTTAACCGCTTAGTGTCAGAACTCTTAGAGATATCAGGCTATGACGCAGGTGCAGCCTCATTGGAGTTGGAAGAAGTCAACCTCTATCAATTCATTAGGGCAGCTACAAGAAATGATGATTCAATAGAATATGCACTTCCAGAGAACGCTGAATCCTTAGTTATAAATGTCGACAAAAGACGTCTAGCACGGGCTCTTTCAAATCTTTTAGATAACGCAAATCGTTACGGAACAGGTCCTACCGCTATAGAAGTTTTCACTACCGAAGATTCGATCAGGATCGCAGTAGAAGATAACGGACCGGGTATTTCCAATGAAGAAAGAAAGATTATATTTGACCGCTTTTCAAGGGGTTCAGTTGGCGGACAACGTGGAGATGACGGAGGAACGGGTTTGGGTTTGAGCTTAGTTCAAGAAGATGCCCGCCTTCATGGAGGAAAAGTGTGGGTAGAGGACCTAAAAGTTACGAAAGCAGAAACTGGTTCTAGATTTGTTATCGAGCTGCCTCTCGAAGGAGAGGAGACCCTATGAAAAATACATTTATCACTTCTCTGCTCCTAATTGCGACTTTGACAACAGCCTGCAGTATCCCGCTCGATGAAAGCCCGCGGGAACTATCTTCAAACCTTCCTGACGCTCTTCTACCTCCTGCGTCAACAACCACTCAACCGCCGGCTCCCAAAGAGACTGTAAAAATATTTCTCGCAAAAGCTAATAACAACGGAGAAATGAAACTTGAACCTGTCAATCGAGAAATTTCAGGCGATGGGTCGATAAACGTCATTCTCGACCAAGTCCTAGCTGGTCCAACTTTGGCAGAACAAGAAACACAACTGGTCTCGCCATTTGCTGAAGGAAGTGAAGTGATAGGTGCAATTCTTGAAGATGCACTATTGGAAATACATTTAGACAGTCTCGATGGTTTCCCACAAGATGACTCAAAAAGCAACCGTCTTGCGTTCGCTATGCTCGTTTGCACTGCTTCAGAACTTATATCAGGAGCAGAGATATCCTTTGTCCGAATAATGGTCAGACAAAATGACTCCCTTGAAGCCATAAACGCACCTGTAACTGACGGCGATCCTCCTGAAGAGGGAGCAGCTGTATTATGTAGCAATTATGCAAGTTTTATGGAAGAAGATTATTTTTCCTAAGTGGAAAGGAATTGAATGGACGTAGTTCTGGCATTAGACGCAGGTACCACAAGTGTTAGAACTCTCGCAGTCGACTCATCGGGTAAAATTCTCACAAGTTCACAACAGGAATTTTCACAGAATTACCCTGAACCTGGTCTTATCGAACATGATGCTGAAGAAATTTGGCTAGCTGCAGCAAAAACCTTAAAAAACGTTTCAGTTGAAGTCGAAAAAACAGGACACACAGTTGTAGCTATTGGTATAACTAACCAGCGCGAAACCGCGGTTATTTGGGATTCAGTTTCTGGTGAACCCTTACAGAATGCAATTGTTTGGCAAGACCGCAGGACAACCGAACGTTGTCAAGAGTTAGAAAAAGAAAACTATCTTAATGAAATTCGATCTAAAACTGGCTTAGTTATAGACCCATATTTCTCTGCTACAAAATTTGAATGGATGATCAACTCGCTCCAGAATAAGACAGACTTTTCTCTGGGAACGGTAGATTCCTGGTTGATTTGGAAATTGACTGATGGAAAAGTTCACGCAACAGAACCATCTAATGCATCTAGAACGATGTTATTTGACATAAAAAAAGGGTCATGGTCTGAATCCCTCTGCAACCTCTTTTCTGTACCAATCGAATCCCTTCCAGAAATTCGTTCGACTTCCGGCTATTTCGGTTCAACTACGACCGATGGACCTTTGGAGAAAGAGATCCCAATCAGAAGTGCTATCGGAGATCAACAATCTTCGCTTTTTGGGCAAGCATGTTTTAATTTAGGTGACACAAAAAACACTTACGGAACTGGTTCTTTCATGCTTACGAACATCGGAGAGGCGACCCCTCCAGTAAATGATGGTCTTTTAACAACCGTAGCTTGGCAACTGAAACCTGATTCACCACTTACATACGCGAGCGAAGGTTCCATTTTTTCTACGGGAGCAACAGTTCAATGGTTGCGCGATGAACTGAAAATTATCGAAAAATCATCAGATCTTGAGCCACTTGCATCCTTATGTAAAAACAGTGCCGGGGTTGTTATTGTTCCAGCCTTCTCTGGTCTAGGCAGTCCATGGTGGGATCCCGACGCGCGAGGGATCATTACTGGTCTTACACGTGGAGTTGGAAAAGCTGAGCTTGCTAGAGCAACAATCGAGTCAATGGCTTTCCAGACCCGTGATGTCCTAGAAACACTGAAGAGAAATGGGATGCCCACTCCAGAGAAATTAAAAGTAGACGGAGGAGCAGCTGTAATGGACTCACTAATGCAATTTCAAGCTGATCAACTTAAAATCCCTGTGATTCGTTCAGTCAATACAGAATCCACTGCAATGGGCGCTGCTTATTTAGCTGGGTTAGCTGAAGGTGTTTGGAAAAACTTGGAAGAAATTGAAAACCTCTGGATGGGAGACGAAGCATTTTTGCCCAACATTAATAACAAAACTTCAGACAAAATGTATGAATCCTGGCTCTCTGCATTAAATAAAAGCAGAGATCAATAACTTATAGTCACCTCGTCAAATTCCCAGCCTCAAGTCTTTCTTTCAAGTCATCGACGGCTGCATGAACTATTTTGCTCTCTGCCCTACGTTTTACAAAACCTGGTAAGCGAACTAGAAGATCCACATCTAAATCATAAACAACTTCGGTTTCCTCACCATTAGGACCAACAGGGTGAAACTCATAATCCCCATTCATTCTTTGTATCAGATCGCTTTCAACCAAGCGCCAGGAAATTCTAAGAGGATTTGAACCATAACTGTATCTAAGTATGTAGTTCGTACTTCTTCCCATAGCTGCTGCGCGGAAAGAAACGTCACCAGGACGACCATCTTCGTCTCTAACTAAAACTTGCACCTCTTTAATATCATTAGTCCACTCAGAAAGTTTTTCCACGTCAGACACCATGTTGAAACAGCTCTGTGGGGAAGCTTTGATTATCCTTCTCTGGTTTGCGTGGTCGCTCATTTTTTACTCCTCTCGAACTCTACTTCAAAATTGCGGTGTCTATTGCATCTATAAGATTTTTCGAAAGTAGGTCATATGAAAAACTCTTTTCAACTCTCAGACGAGAATTTTCTCCCATACGCTTCAACTTGTCTGGATCCTTTAAATACATTTCGATTGCTTGTGCCAACTGACGGGGATCATTCGGATCGTCAACTATCAACCCTGTTTCATCATGCAACACTGCATCTGCCGACCCTCCACTCCTACCAGCAATTTGAGGAACACCTGAAGCAGCAGCTTCTAGAAAAACTATACCGAAACCTTCCTGCTCGAGACCTCCCCAACGTGAACGGCAAGGCATGCAAAACACATCTGCCGCTCTGTACAAATCCGGCAATTTCTCTTCAGAAATTTCACCAAGAAATCTAACTGAATTCTCAACATCTCTAGAAAGAGCTTCCAAACGATTTCTGTCTCTACCAGTACCTGCAATCAACAAGAGTAGATTCGGATAATTTTCCTGAAGTGATTTAACGGCCTCGATCAAAACATCCATACCTTTTCTGGGAACAAGACGCGTAACTGCAAGCAACACAAACGCACTCTTCGAAATTTCTAGATTTTTACGCACTTTTTCTTTCGCATAACAATCTTCAGGCTTGAATCTCTCAATATCCACACCTGGAGGGATTACCGATATAGGCAAATTTTCTCCTGCGATATTCGCAGCTTCCTGCGCAGGGTAATTTCCGGCACAAATCACTAAAGATGACTGTCTAAGAACTTTAGATAAACGCTTTTTTATGATCGGAAGCCTGCCAGGTATTGCCAATTCTGCTCCATGAAGGATGAGAGCATAAGAGGTCTGACTTTTAGGAGCCGAAAAAGCAAGTGGAAAAGCCGGATCCCAAACCACTAAGTCAGCTTTAAAATCTTCTGCTGATTTCTTAGCAATTTTAGTCATCTTGCAACTCGGTAGTAAAACCTTACTCTCGGATCTAAATACACGAAAATGTTGTTCAGAATCAAATTCCTTTGCACCAGTAAAAGGAGTCGTGTAAACATAAAAATCATCACTGGGCAACCGTCTCCACAGTTCCCAAAGGTACGACTGTATTCCTCCAACTTTAGGAGGAAAGTCGTTTGTAAGAAGTATGTGCTTTCTCATAAATAGCCTTCTGCCTCCGCCAACATGATTTCATCCAGCACTAGTTGATCAAAGTCATCCTTTACAATATGTAAGAGATCTTGATGACCCAGATGGACGGCGGCCCATACTGCATGGCTTCTAAGTAAAGGGTCGGGATTAGACAAATACTTCTCTAAAAGCGATTTGAACTTTTCATTTTCCTTTTCTTGGGAATTGCCGACTGCGATAAGAGCATTCCGCCTGAGATATTTTGGATCTCTTTGAGCTATATACCAGTGACCAAACCTTTCCAAAAGTTCCTCATCATTAGTTTCCAAAATTTCCAATGCAAAATGGTCTGCATCAGGATCTGATTCCCCTTCAAGAAAACGCTCTTCACGCCCCTCGGGGCAAACTTCCTGACAATCATCACAACCGTAAATACGATTTCCGATGCTTTTTCTATATTCATTCGGAATCACCCCAGGAGCTTGAACTAACCACGCTATGCACCGTCGCGCATCCACAACTCCGGGTTCAATAATTGCGCCTGTAGGACAATTGTCGATACAACGCTTGCAGGTTCCACAATTGTCTTGTACTTGCTTACTGGCTGGCAGGTCAGCATTTGTAACCACAGTACCTAAAACAAACCAACTCCCCTTTCCTGGAATCAAAACATTCCCATTCTTGCCATGCCATCCGATTCCGGCTCTTATAGCCGCAGCCCGATCTACTAATGAATTTTCATCAGCAACAACTTGTGCTTTCCAGCCATCAGCTTTCAGTCTTTCTGCAATAACATTCAAAGCTTTTCGTAGATTGCTGTAATAATCTTTTCGTGCATACGCTGCGATTCTCAGTTTGTCAGCAGAAGCTTCTTCAAGTCGCGGAGAGGGCGTCCTAAGTGCTCCTACAATCAGTGATTTCGCGTCCTTCATTATCATCTTTGGAGTTGTCGAACGCTCGGGGTTTCTAAAAGTAAACTGCATGCCGCCGTCAAACCCTTCACTTTTTCTTCGTTCTATTTCACGACGAGTTTCAACAAAAGGCTCTGCGTTAGTAACCCCTAAGGCACTCAGACCTAACTCAGGAGCTAAATTTGATATTTCTCGAAAATAATCATGTTTTATTTCATCGCTCACTTCAAGATTCATTTAAGAATTTTATGAGATTTAAACTAGTAAATGACTTAAATCGATTCTGAATAACGCAAAGGCGGAACTAGCCCTGCAGCGGCGATCTGTTTGATGGAACGATATTCATCTAAATTAACAACCACCGCGGTCGAGTTCATATCACGACACAAAAAAGTAACTACACAATCATCACAATACTGCGAGAATTGTTTTGCACACTTTTCGCAATCAATTAGCAAATTATCTTCTCTTTTCTGAAAGTCCATATTTATAGATTGCCAAGCACCTGTGACATTGGATCTGTTTTGCCTATTTCAAGTAACTTTTCTTTCATTGAGGTACGTTTTATATGTGAGGATTAAGCTGATTTTTAGCTTCTTAACTTCCCTTCTCTTGTTATCTACTCTCAGCTGCAGCTCAACCAAAGAAACGCTTAATATCACAACACACAGAATTGAGAAATGTCCTGGGGAAATAGTCCCAACTAATCTAAAAGTTGATTGCTACCGCTATGAAAACGGTGATTCAAGCACAGCTTTTGCCTTATTAAAATCTTCAAAGAAAGGAAAAGAGCCTGTTCTTTTCCTTCATGGTGGACCCGGTGGAAGGGCGCTAAAAGACCGACACATCTGGCTATCTCCTAAATCCAAGATACTTGACTCGCATGATCTGATTTTGCTTGACCAGAAAGGTTCCGGGGAATCCGAGCCTTCACTAGATTGTTTAGAAACTGACGATGGACTAAACGGTGAATCCATTTCTGCATGTCGAGCGCGACTATCAGCTCAGGGAATTAATTTTTCTGCGTACCAAATAGAAAAAATTGCCGAGGAGATAGTCGACCTTAGAGTTTCCTTAGGGATAAAAAAATGGAACTTATATGGAGTGTCTTTCGGATCACGAATTGCACTCGAATTGATGGATATAGACGGGACCTCTGTCAATACCGTTGTTCTTGACTCACCATTACCTTCTCATGTGCCAGCATACGATTCACTGCCGCAAGCGTCTGAACGTGCAATAAACCTAACTTTAGAAAAGTGTGAAGAGAGAAAGGAATGCGATTTTTCTCTTTTAACCCAACCCATCTTCGATTGTTCTTATATTAAAAATCAAATATCAAATTGCCTAGAAGATCTACTTAGGCAACTTGATGAAAGTCCAGTTACTTATTCCGATGGTAATGCTGTTATTTCTATTGACGATTCGGTATTCGCGCTTGAGCTAGTAAATACACTGGCCCATCCAGAAGGGGTATCCGTCGTTCCCAGAGCCGTAATGCTAGCTCTAGACGGGAAAATTGCAGAAGCCATGAATTCCCTTTTCACGATTAATGTTGAAGGTTATTCTAAAGGCGACAAGTTAAGCGAAGGGGCACAATTTTCATCTGAATGTCTTGACGAACTGCCTAAAAACAACCCTTCAATAGAGAGCTACCAAACTTCTTTAGCATCAGCTTTAAGTGAACGAGAAAGAGTTCTACAGGAGATATGCAAAATTTGGATTAATGTTTCCCCCTCTTCGAATGAACCTTCTGTGAATCCAAAGTCTTTTGATACGAAAGCCTTGATACTGTCCGG
>MDTE01196707.1_pt1 | contig 10857 bp, 9 predicted proteins | sample 811231 | NCBI WGS metagenome assembly MDTE01 (sample SAMN05326651, study PRJNA326480) | marine metagenome | isolation source: seawater | place: Indian Ocean: Red Sea | collected 2010 | reverse complement strand
AAAAAGGGTCTCCAGCATGCGAAATAAATGCTGCAACATACATAGTTATTATTGGGAAAATTGAAAAAAATCTAGTTTTTAAACCAATAATAATAAATATTGGAGCAATAAATTCACCAAGAACAGCTAGATAAAGGGATAATTCCTTTCCAAGTCCAATTGGATCAGAAAATTTAATTTTATCTTCAAAAAGGCGAAGAAACTTTCCGTATCCATGGGTTAACATCAAAATAGAAAACCCAACTCTTAATAATAGTAGTCCAAAATTATTAAAACTCATTTTTTATTGTTTTTAATTTATCAATATAACTTTTAATTGTTTCCTGGAGACCTTCATTAAAATTTTTCATTGGATTCCATCCGAATTCATTATTTAATTTTGAAAAATCTACAGAATATCGATAATCATGACCTTTTCTATCTTGGACAAATTTTATAAATTTTAACGAACTATTTTCTGGTCTGTCTAAAAGTTTGTCACATATTTTGATTATTTGGTTAACAAGATCAATATTTCTAATTTCATTTTGCCCGCCAATATTATAATTTTCTCCAATTCTGCCATTTTTGAAAATTAATTCGATAGCTCTTACATGATCCCCAACATAAAGCCAATCACGAATATTTTCCCCTTTTCCATATATTGGGATTGATTTTTTTTCAAAAATATTTTTTATGACTAAAGGAATCAATTTTTCATAATCCTGATCAGGTCCATAATTATTAGAGGAATTAGATATTATAATTGGTAATCCATATGTATGGAAATATGAATTAACAAAATGATCTGAAGAGGCCTTTGATGCTGAGTAGGGAGATCTAGGTTTATATGGATCAATTTCTTTAAAAGAACCTTCTTCTCGCAAGCTTCCATAAACCTCATCAGTTGAAATATGATAAAATAATTTATCATTAAAATTTTTACTCCAAAACTCTTTTGCAATTTCTAATAGATTGAGAGTCCCTAGAACATTCGTTTGAGCAAAACTGAATGGATTAATGATTGATTGATCTACGTGAGATTCTGCTGCTAAATGTATTACACTATCAAAATTATATTTTTCAAAAAGGATTTTAAGTAAAGATAAATCTGTTATATCTCCATGTACAAAATTATAATTAGGTTGATTTGAAATATCATCAATTCTTTTTAAATCACCAGCATAGGTCAAAGAATCGAAATTGACAAAATTGGTTTCAGGGTATTCATTTACTAATAATCTTAGAAGATGAGATCCAATAAAACCAGCTCCACCTGTAATCAAAATTGATTTTTTCATAATTTTTATTTTATCATTTTAGAAAGACAATCTTCAAGAGCCAACTCCCATGATCTTGGTCTAATATTAAATTCTTTTTTGAAATTTTGACTAGATAAAACAGAATACTTAGGTCTTTTTGCTAAAGATCTAAATTCATTTGTTTGTATTGGATGAATATTACAACTTAATTTAGATAATTCTTTTATTTTTAGGGCAAACTCATACCACGTGGTTTGACCATCGTTTGAATAATGAAAAATTCCAGATTCATTATTGGAAATCTTATCTGAAAGTATTTTTAGAATATCTCTTGCAAGATCAAGAGCATATGTTGGGCTTCCTATTTGATCTGAAATGACATTAATTTTATTTTTTTTCTGTAAAAGAAATAGAATTTTTTTCACAAAATTTTTTCCAAAAGGACTGAATAGCCAAGATGTTCTTATGATCCAAGAATCTGCATTAGAATTTAAAATAACCTTTTCTCCTTCAGCTTTTGTTTTGCCATAAATTCCTTTAGGTGATACCTTGGAATTTTCAACATAGGGTATATTTGAATTACCATCAAATACATAATCAGTTGAAAAATGAATTAGCTTAAATTTATACTCTAGAGATAAATTTGTTAAAATTTCAACAGCACTAGTATTAATTTTTTTCGCCTTTTCAATTTCTTCTTCTGCATTATCTACATTAGTATATGCAGCACAATTAATTAAGAAACTAATTTTTTCCTTCTCTAAAAAGTTTCTAAGTTGATTTTCATCACATATGTTTAATTGAAAAAAATCTTTATAAAAAAAATTAAATTTCTGATATTCTGAAGAACAGAATTTGAATGATCGACCTAATTGTCCATTTGATCCTGTTATTAAGATATTACTCATAAAGATTTTTTTTGAAATCGAAATGATTGACTTGACTAAATAAAACTCTCTGCTTCCCCGCATTTATATCAATTATTTTTTCTTTTGATATTTTCCAGTCAATTGCTAAATCTGGATCATCTGGAGAAATGGTTACCTCTGATTCTTTCTTATAATAATTGTCAACCTTGTAAGAAACAATAGAGATTTTTGAAATACAAATATATCCGTGAGCAAAACCACGTGGAATAAAGACTTGTTTTTTATTTTGCTCACTCAATTCAAGTGAAATATGTTTGCCAAAATTTGGTGAACCATTTCTGACATCAACAATAATATCTAAAATTTCCCCAGATACAACAGAAACTAATTTAGATTGAGTAAAGGGAGGTTTTTGATAGTGTAATCCTCTTAAAACACCATAAGATGAATTGACAAGATTATCTTGACAAAACTTAAGATCAAAACCAATAGCTTTCCCCAAAAGATCTAAACGAAAGGTTTCCATAAACCATCCTCTTCTATCGCTTAAAACTTCTGGCTTAATTACAAAAATCTCTGGAAAAATTGTTGGCTCAATATTCATTTTTACTTAAGATTAAATCTTATATTTTTTTAGAAGAAATTGACCGTATTCAGTCATGGATAAAGAATTAGCGCGTGATAAAAGTTCTTTATGACTTATCCAACCTTTTTTAAAAGCAATCTCTTCAAGACATGCTATTTTAATTCCTTGTCTTTTCTCAATTGTATGAACAAATTGACCAGCCTCAATTAATGATTCATGAGTTCCTGTATCAAGCCATAAAAAATCTTCATCTAAAATTTTTGCATTTAAAATTCCACGTTCTAAAAAAACTTGATTTACAGATGATATTTCTAACTCACCTCTTTTGCTAGGCAGAACATTTTTTGCTATTTGAATTACTTCATTTGGGTAAAAATATAATCCAACAAGTGCTTTATCACTTTTAGGCTTTTCTGGTTTTTCCTCAATAGAAATAAGATTTCCATTAGAATCAAACTCTATTACACCGTGTCTTTGGGGATCTTTAACTTTATATCCAAAAACAGTTGCTTCTTTTGAAGATTCAATAGCTTTTTTCATCAAAATATCTAATCCCTTACCATAAAAGATATTATCTCCTAAAATCATACAAACTGGATCATTACCCATAAAATTTTCTCCGATAATAAATGCTTCAGCAAGACCATTGGGTTCATTTTGTTCTGCATATTTTAGATCTAATCCATATGATGACCCATCGCCCAAAAGTCTTTTATAAGATGGAAGATCTAGTGGTGTGCTTATTAGTAAAATTTGGTTAATTCCAGCCGACATAATAACTGAAAGAGGATAATAAATCATTGGTTTGTCATAAACTGGAAGTAACTGTTTAGAGACGCCCTTAGTAACAGGAAATAAACGACTTCCATGACCGCCAGCAAGAATAATACCTTTCATGATTTATTTTTTTCTCAAATATAGCGAGTTATGGTTGAGAGGAAAATTAAATTATTGAAAATCAAAAAATGATTTTTAGAATATATCTATATAATTATCAGAAATATCATCCCATTTTCTGTTTTTAATAATCCATCGTTTTCCTCTTTCCCCCATTGTATCAAGTTGTTTTTTCTTCATTTTGGATATATCTAAAATTATTTTTTTTAATTTTTCATCATTATTTGACTCAACAAAAAATCCACTCTTAGCTTCATTAATCATGGAGCGATAGCCATTATATGAAGCTAATACAGGTTTCCCTGCCATCATATAGTCAGTCATTTTATTTAGTGACCATCCATAATTCCATACTTTACTTGGAAGTGCAGAAAAATATAATATATCAAAAAGATCTAAATAATACTTAACCATTTCTCTTTTTATCTTCCCTGTGAAAAATACATTATCACAATTAATCAATTGTTTTTGGTATTTCCTCTTATATGCTCCATCCCCTAAAAAAATAAAATTTATCTCTTTATTAGTTTCATTAAACTTTTCAATTAGATTAATTATACTATTTAATCCATTTGATAATCCAATACTCCCGGCATAGCCAATGGTAAATTTACCAGCTAATTTTGCTTTTAAATTAATTAAGTCTCGATCTTTTTTTAAAGATTTTGAATCAAGTTTATAATCATTAGGTTCAAGTCCAAAAGGTATACAATAAACAGGTAGAGATTTATTATTTAATAGATTGTGTACGTGTTCTTTAAGGTTTGGCATTGTCCCCACAACTACGTCAGATTTTCTATATCCAAATTTTTCGATAATTGACAAAAAAATTGAAAAAGGATGGTATTTAGAATACCCTCCTTCTTCGATCAATGTTAATGGCCAAATATCTCTGATTTCACAAATAAGTTTTGCATTATTAAATTTATTTTTTAATAATACTCCATTTAAAATTGAAAATGGAGATAAAGATGATGTAATTATAACATCAGGTCTTAAAATAAATTTTCTACAGTAAATAAAAAACTTAATTTCAAAATCAAACCAACTCAGAACTCTTCTTATTGATCCAGTTCTCCTATATTTTAATGTTTTTATCCAATAAACATTAATCCCATCAATATTATCCTTATTGATTAATTTCTTGTAAGTAGGAAATTTTGCTAAATGATTTGAATCAGACGTAAATATATCTACTTCATGACCTTTTTTAACAAATTTTCTCGCTAATGCAAATGTCCTTGTCTCAAATCCTTCTTGCTTAGAACAGGCATATTTGGCAATAATAATAATCCTTTTACTCATTTAATCATTGTATTTTAATAAATAGTAGGAATAGAATTAATTACTTTTAAAGTATCGTAAAAGTCTAAGTTTATTGTATCTAAATACCACTTAATGTTTGCATATCTTGGCTGATTCTCATCTTCAACAAGAATTAATGCTTTCTCTCTTGATAATTGGCCTTCTCTTATCTGATTACTTCGAAAAGTATCGTGCTCAGTAAAACCTGCTAACTTAAAATAAATGTAATTATAAAACGCTGCTGTTCCATCACCTATTCGCCAGGTAGCATTGGTGTCTGGTGCTTTTTCCCAGTCATATAATTCAAGTGTCTCATTTACTTCTTTTTCATCCCATTTCCAATAATCAAATATGTGAAAATAATCTGTTTTCTTTTTAAAGCTCCTATAATATTCCCCCGAAAGAGTATCCCATAAGGAGTTATTAAAATAACCTAAGTCACTAAACATGGCCTTAAATCTATGTTTGTGGTATCTCAACTGTTTTTGAATTCCATTGAGATAGACATGTTCCTCATGGAAATCAGGAGGAATTCCAAGAAAACCGTTTTTAAAATGTGTTACCTCAAGCGGATTTATTCCCCAAAGATTAAGATTTACTCCTGTTTGCCCTTTTATGGTTTCAACATATTTGAAAAAGTGTTTGTCTCCTGCAGTAAATAAACTAATTAAACCCAAATGCGGAGCTTTTAGCCAGGTACTAACATTTTTTCTAATATTTTGTCTTTTTTTATGAATATCAGCCGCGACTATGATATTTTCTACTCCCAATTCAGCAGACATTCTTGATATATTTCTTCTACCTAAATCTGTAACCATGCCCCAATCATAAGTATAAGTTATGGGCTTAAGTTGTAATTTTTTAACAATTAAATGTAAACTAAAACAACTGTCTCTTCCTCCACTGAATGGTACAATAACTTCTGATTCTCCACTTTTTTTTCGATATGGATCAATGAGATTATAAAGGTCTTCAAAAGGTTTTGGCTGATTTCTTTTTTTATAATTATTACAATAATTACAAATACCATTTATATCAAATTTTATAAAGGGCATTGTTTCCGGCATTATGCACCTTTTACATCTTCTTAAATCAGGTGGTTTAAACTCTAAAATTCTAGACTCAGGTGATTTTAAATTTAGGTTAGGTATTAAATTTCTTTTTTTAGTTATAATGTCCTGAGTAGAAATAGAATTAGTCTTTTCTTTTAAGTCAAATTTTTTTGAACCAAACACTTGAAAAATCTTTTGACAGCCAATCGTAGTTAGAGCATATTTCTCAGATGCAAAAAAATTAATGCCATTTTTCATCGAGGTATATAAGCTCCCATTATTAGAAACAAGAATTAATTTTCCTTTTTTTGGTAGAAATATTGCAGCAGAAACTACCCCCTTGCATTTTGATAAAATTAAATCAGGAATATTATCTATTTTGATATTATTTTCTATACATTCCTCTGCCAAGGCATTAATAATTTCAGTGTCAATTTCAAGCTCTCTTGATCTGTTAATTTTAGGCCATAGTTGATCATGATTTACAATTATTCCATTATGAAGTACTACAACATTTTCAGTAACTACAGGCTGATTATCATACATTCCATCTGTAACTAATCTGCTATGACCTGCAATTAGTGAAGTTGATTTAAATAAAGGTCTCCTTAATAATTTTTTTAATCTAAAATCAGCTTTAATTACTTTAAAATTTGAATTACGGATAAAACACAGTCCACTAGAATCTTTCCCTCTTTGCTCGGATTGAATTGCCAATTTTTTTATATGACTTTTATTTATACTTCCAATTGTGAATGCTCCAAATATTCCACACATTTTTTTTGTTTTGAATTATAAATGCTCTTTTAATATTCTAATTATTTGTTCTGAAGAATTTCCATCTCCATAAAATGATTTTTCAAAAGAAACATTTAATTCATATCTATTATTAAAGTTGTTTAGAATATTTTCTTTTGAATAACCACATAACTTATTATTCTTATTTTCTGTCAATTCAGTCCACTCTGTTTCCTCTCTTATTATTAAACAATTTTTTTTCATAAAATAAGACTCTTTTTGAACTCCTCCTGAATCTGTAATTACTAATTCACAGTTTTTGATATGTCTAATAAAGTTAAAATATGTCATAGGCTCAATAATTAAAATATTTTTATTTAAATCTAGATTTAAATCATTAAGTTTCTTTTTAGTCCTGGGGTGAACTGGGAAAACTATTTTCATAGTTTTAGAAATTTCATTAAGTGCTCCAATTATTTCTCTAAATCTAAATTGATTATCTATATTCTCTTGTCTATGAAGTGTAGAAAGAATATATGGAAAGGTTTTTGTATTACTAAGATCAAGCTTATCTGAAAATAACTTTATCCCCTCTAACATTATATCACCAACTATATGAATTTTAGAATCAAAACTTTTAAATCCTTCCTTTATTAAATTATCCACAGCAAGCTGAGAAGGGCAAAATAAAAAATTACTTATTCTATCTGTTAAAATTCGATTAATTTCTTCTGGCATTTTCATATTAAAACTCCTAAGACCTGCTTCAACATGAACAATACTTAAATCTAATTTTGATGCAGCTAATGCTCCAGCTAATGTGGAATTTGTGTCTCCATATAAAACAACATAATTTGGATTTTCTTTTAAAAGTATTTTTTCAATCTCAGCAACCTGGTATCCTAACATAGCTCCATGTGACATTCCTCCTGAATTTAAAAGATATTTAGGTTTATTAATACCTAACTGATCAAAAAAAACTTCCGACATATTTTGATCATAATGCTGCCCGGTATGAATAATTATTTCATCTATATTTTTTTTCTCTTTAATCTTATGAGATAAAACAGAAGCTTTAATAAATTGTGGGCGAGCACCAATTACTGTAACTATTTTCATTATTAAAGTAATTTATTATATAATTCAATCAATTTTTTTTCCTCAAATATCCAATTATATTTTTTTAGAATAGCCTCTCTTCCCTTTTCCCCCATTAAGATAGCTTTTTCACGGTTCTTTTGAATAAAATTAATAGCTTCTGCAATCTCTTTTGGGTTATTTGGGTTTACACAAATTCCACATTCATTACTCTCAACAATTAATTTCCACAATGGAAAATCAGATGCAATAACAGGTATCCCACAACACATGTATTCAAATAACTTATTAGGTTGAGCCCTAATATGGTTTGGAGCCTCATAAAAAGTAACTAATCCTGCAAAACTTCTACTAATAAATTTAGAAGACTTTTCTCTTTCACAAAAACCATGATAATTCACAAATTTCCAGCCATCAAGCTTTTCAAGTTTCTTTTTAAAGTTCTTCTCTAAAAAATTACCGACAAGATTTAATTTAACTTTAGCATACTCTAAGGACTTGACTAATGTTTCAATACCCCTAATAGAATTTATACCACCTAAAAAAATAACTTCATCAAATTTATTATTATTCCTTAGTTTTTTATCCAAATCACCCACAATCGGAAAATTATTAATTACTTTAGAATTAGAATTTATATTGGTGAAATTTTCTTTAATTCCAGGTGTTGCAAAAATTAAATAATCAAATGCTCTGACTGATAACTTTTCAAAAAATCTAAAGCATATAGATATTAGATATCTCAGAATCTTAGGAATTTTTTGTTTTGATAAAATTTGGTCAGCAGTATTTTCATGGATATCATAAATTACTTTAAATTTTTTCAATTTTAAAAAAATTCCCAATAGGATAAGTTCAGGGTCGTGAAAATGTATCACTTTAGGTTTTAAAAGTTTAAGTTTTTTGTATAACAAAAATGGCCCAAAAAATAATCTTCTAAATACACTTAGTCTTTTTTTACTCAAATTAGCATTTATAATTTTTACTCCTCCTTTTATCTCATCTTCCATTGAATCCAAAACAATAAAACTTGTTTGAAATCCAGCCTTTGATAATGAAACAGCTTCTTTTAAAAAAATTCTTGTGTCATTTCTGTAATGAGAAGAGCTTATATGACAAATACTATTCATGTTTTTAGTTTAAAATAATTTTCCCATTTTAATAAATTAAATATCCTCCATTTCATTCTTGCAGAATATCTTGAGTAATTTAATTTGAGTTTTGAAATATTAAAAATTTTTTTTGCCAATTTGCTATTATCTATAAGTTCAAATATTTGATTTTCAATTTTGTTAAGTAGCTTTTCTTCATTGAGCTCAAATCCAATTTTTTCTTTTCTCCATACAATTTCATCTGATAATTTTTTATCAAGTGATTTTCTTAAAATATATTTAGACCAACCATCATATATCTTAAATGAATCATTTACTGATAAATTAAACTCTAGTAATCTATAATCTAAGAAGGGAAGTCTAGTTTCAATTGAATGATGCATTGAATTTTTGTCTTCGTAACGTAATAAATGAGGTAATTGATAATTAGTAATTTCAGATTTTTGAAGATCAAAAATAATTTTTGAAGAAATAAAAAATTTACTTGAATTTAATTTCCAATTTCTTAATTCTTCTCTGTTGATTAAAAACGATGTTTTCCTATACAAAAAAAATTTCCTTATGCTGGCAAATGAAAAGTAGAAATAATATTTAATTAAGTTCAAAAAGTTAAGTTTAGACTTTTTAGATATTTTTTTAAATAAATTGAATTTTTTACTCCACTTTTCATTGAAAATTACTTTTGGATAATATCTTTCATATCCTAATAAAGTTTCATCTCCTCCTTGCCCATCTAAAAGGACTTTACAATTTTTTTTCTTCGCTTTTTGCATTATTATAAGTTGTAAAATTACTGATGGACTTAAAAAAGGTTCCTCCTGAATCAGTATCGACTTATCAATATATTTTAAAAGTAATTCATCATCAATTTCAATAATATTAGAGTTAATTGGGAAATTTTTATCTATTAATTCTACATATTTTGATTCATCTGATGATGGATTATTTAAATATTTGGCATGAAATGTTTGAAATTTATTATTAGAATTTTTATGACTTTTTGATGATGCAATTGATACTATTGAACTACTATCAAGTCCACCGCTCAAACAAGAACCTAATTCAATATCTGAACGCAATCTTATTTTTATTGAATCACTAAAAAGTTTGTAGAATTCTTTAATAGACTTATTAAGACTAAATTCCTTAATAGTATTATCTTTTTTTATTGTATAATATCTTTTTAATTTAAACTTTTTAGTTTTTAAACTAAGAGTAAGATTATGAGATGCAGGAACTTTATTAATTTCTTTAATGAAAGATTCTTCTTTGTGTTCATCTTGACTAATAATCAAATAATCATATACCCTATCTATATTTATTTCCCTATTAGTAAAATTTAATAACTGTTTAATTTCAGAACCAAAAATAAAATTTGATTTAGAAAAGTAATAATATAGAGGCTTGATCCCAAAACGATCTCTTGATAAAAAAACAGTTTGTTTTTTTTTATCATATATTGCAAAAGACCACATTCCGTTAAATTTTAATACGCATTTTTCATTCCAAAAATCATAGGCGGCTAGAATTACTTCAGTATCTGTTTGACTTTTGAATTTATATCCTTCTTTTTTTAATTTATTTTTTAATTCGATATAATTATATATTTCTCCATTATATGTTATGGTGTATCTATTCATATAAGTTAATGGTTGACTACCTCTTTTACTTAAATCTAAAACAGAAAGGCGGGTATGTCCAAAACCTAACTGTTCATTAATATAAATATTTGAATCATCAGGACCTCTGTGACTAACCTTTTTGGTCATTTCCTTTAATTTTTCTGTAGGAAATGATTTTTGCCTGAAATTAATTATTCCTGATATCCCACACATTATAATTTTATTTAATAAAAAATATTTTTAATAACATATTATAAAACATATCATTAACTGTAAATACTTATTTTTTGACCAGTTATAAATTTATATACCCTATTAATAAAAAAAATTATTTTTT
>MDTE01158712.1_pt1 | contig 10857 bp, 12 predicted proteins | sample 811231 | NCBI WGS metagenome assembly MDTE01 (sample SAMN05326651, study PRJNA326480) | marine metagenome | isolation source: seawater | place: Indian Ocean: Red Sea | collected 2010 | reverse complement strand
TTCCTGAAATGCGGTCGGGGAGACTTGAACTCCCACACCCGAAGATACGAGTACCTAAAACTCGCGCGTCTACCAATTCCGCCACGACCGCACATTTTAAATTTTAGTTTAACAAGGTATTTTTTAAAAATATTTTCACCTAAAATATCAAATCCGAAACATAATAAATAAAATCCAATTAAATCATATTCGATTTTTAGGTTTGATTATGCAATATTAGATAAATGTTAGTTATATTATTTAAAGAATAAAAAGAAACAATTTCAAATTTAACCAGAGGAAATAAAAAGAATATTGCTAATTTTCCAAAAAATTTTAATTGGCAAAGAGAGATAAAAAACTTTGTTGACCCGCCTAATTTTTGGAATCCAACACTAGCCTTATTTTTTGGTGGTTACTTCCTTGCTTTTTTAAGTATATGGCAGTGGTATAGGGGGGTATGGCCTCTTCCTTTATTAGTAGCTACAGCTTTTTTGGCCTTGCACATAGAAGGTACCGTTATTCATGATGCATGTCACAAAGCCGCTCATCCTATTCCTTGGATTAACCAAGCGATGGGTCATGGTTCAGCAATTCTTTTGGGTTTCAGTTTTCCAGTTTTTACTAGAGTGCATTTACAACATCATATCCACGTAAATCATCCTAAAAATGATCCTGACCATATCGTGAGTACTTTTGGTCCAATTTGGCTTATCGCACCAAGATTCTTCTATCATGAAGTATTTTTCTTTCAACGAAAACTTTGGAGAAAATATGAATTACTCCAATGGGGCATTGAAAGATCTATTTTCTTAACAATCATCTTGGCTGGAATAAAGTTTGACTTTATGAATTTAATTTACAACTTGTGGTTTGGTCCAGCTCTAATGGTAGGAGTAACTTTAGGAATATTTTTTGATTATCTCCCTCACAGACCATTTCGGTCTAGAAACAAATGGATAAACTCACGAGTTTATCCCAGTAAATTTATGAATTTCCTAATCATGGGACAAAATTATCATCTAATCCACCATCTTTGGCCTTCCATACCTTGGTTTGAATATAAATTAGCTTACGAGAAAACAAAACCACTATTAGACATGAAAGGTTCTCCACAAAGAGTTGGGATTTTTGAAAGCAAAGAAGACATATTCAACTTTCTTTACGATCTACTTATTGGAATAAGAAGCCACACCAAAAAAAGAGGGAAATTGAGAAAAATTATAAATTTATATCCAGGCTACAAGCTAAAAAAATTTCTTTTGAAAATAATCAATAAAACATTTATTGGAATTAACTAATTTAATCACTCATAATCTTTGGAACTTTAAAAAAGTTATCCTGCCTTGAAGGGGCTAAATCTAAAAGATCATCTACATCCCCAAAACTTTTCTTCTCATCTTTTCTGAACACATTAGTGACCTCTATAGCTCTAGTAGTGCAAGGAACACTGTCGGTATCAATCATTTCTAATTGTTTAATGTATTCCAAAATTTTTTCTAATTGTTCCGCATGATTATTTATTTCTACTTCATTTAATTCTAATCTTGCTAGTCTAGCTACTTTTTTTACTTCTCCATTAGTTATTTGAGTCATACTTTTTATGAATAAATCTATTTAAATAGTCTACTTTATTTAATCATATTTGAAATAAACCATTTAATCACAATTAATACAAAATCTTAGCTTTAAATCAAATTTCGTTTCAAATTAAATAACTAGACTTTGTAGTATTTGACCGCTAAAAATAAAGTTAGATTGAGTATTTAAAATAGAAAAGCTTTTATTTAACAAAGATTTTTTTTGTCGGCACTCAAAGTATGTTGCCCCCGATCTAATAGGGTATCAACTCATAAGCAATATTAATAAAAAAGATTTAATTAAAGGAATAATCGTAGAAACTGAAGCTTATTCCCAAGAAGAAGAGGCTTGTCATGGTAATAAAAAAATGACTACTTCAAATAAATCATTATTTGGCGAACCAGGAAGATTTTATGTTTACAAATCCTATGGGATACATCACTGTTTGAATATAGTTACAGATAAAGAAAATTATGCTAGCGGAGTTTTAATTCGAGCTGTATTTGTCTTTGATAGACATGAGAGATTGGCTTCCGGGCCTGGTCTTGTTACTAAAGCCTTTAATGTAGATATATCATTTAATAATCAAAAAATTATTGAGAACAAATCTTTATGGCTTGCCAAAAGCAAGTTTATGCCAAAAAAAACAGATGTTGTTCAAACTACGAGAATTGGCATAACTAAAGCAAAAAATATAAAATGGCGTTGGTATCTAAAAAGTAGTAGAAGTGTGAGTAAAAGAGAAAAGGGTGACAGAACACCTAACTTAAAAAATTCATGTAATTATTCATCTTTTAAAACGCAATGAAAAATTGGCCTCATAAGCATATTCTCACACTCGCAAATTTTTCAATTGAAGATTATAAGTCAGTTTTTGAATTAGCCGAAAGATTTAATTCACTAAAAAAAGCTGGAACAAAAAAAATTCCTGCTCTTCAGGGAACATTAATAACATCGTTATTTTTTGAGGCTAGCACAAGAACAAGAAACAGCTTTGAACTTGCAGCTAAAAGACTTTCAGCTGATGTACAAACATTTTCTCCATCATCAAGTTCATTATCAAAAGGAGAAACTCATATAGATACAGCAATAACTTACTCTGCTATGGGAGCAGACATATTAATCGTAAGGCATCCTTCTAGTCACGCACCTTTTGAAATAGCAAAAAATCTCGATACTATTAATACAAATACTTCCGTGCTAAATGCTGGGGATGGTTTACATAGTCATCCCAGTCAAGGATTACTTGATATATATACTTTAATAAAATTCTTTTCTCCTGAATCACTAAATCCAGAAATTTTAAATTCTAAGAAAATCTTGATCCTAGGAGATGTATTACACTCAAGAGTAGCAAGATCAAATCTTTGGGCTTTAACTGCGTTTGGTGCAGAAGTTATATTATGCGGTCCACCAAAACTAGTGCCGGATGAATTAAATAATTTTGTAAACAGTCCCCCTAAAAATCAATCAAAAGATCCAGTGAAATCAAGAGGTTCGATAAAAATTTGTAGATCATTGGAAGAATCCTTGAAAATTGCTGATGCAGTAATTGTTTTAAGATTACAAAAGGAAAGAATGGAGGAAAATTTATTAAACAGTATGAAATCATATAGTGAGTTTTATTGCTTGACTTTAGAAAAACTGTCTTTAAGTAGAAAAAATATTCCTGTTCTTCACCCTGGTCCTATTAACAGAGACTTTGAGATTAGTAGTAAGGTTGTTAATGAATATCAAAATTGTTTGATAAATAATCAAGTTGCTAATGGAATTCCTATTAGGATGGCACTACTTTATTTATTGAATAACTTCAAGCAATAAATTCAGAGTAATTTAAGACTTTCTGTAAAAAAACCATAAAATAATCCTAATCTCAGAGAATCTAATAACAAAACTAAAAATTTCTTTTCCTTTTCAAACCGATAAACCCGTCTCAGTTTTATCAATATTTCTATTGTGACTAATGATGCAAAAGCAGCTACAGGATCCATTAGTTCTATTACTGCACTAACCATACCAAGAGAGCTACCAAGAAAATAACCAATTAAGAGCAAAATAAGTGCTAAAGAATATCTACGCCATGGATTAGTTGCCCAAGAACTTAAGGTTTCAAGATTATTTACAACTTTTACTTGGAATTTTGTCTTTTGAGGTTTAACAACCATTTTAAGTTTTTAGATCAAGGTCTAATTCTGAACTTGCTTTAACTTTAGTATTTCCTTCTGTTAATTCAAGTAAAGCTTCCATTTGTGCCATTATTCCTCTTATTTCTCCAGGTTCTGGGAAAAGTCCATCATCTTTAACACCGAGATGCATTTCTCTAAGTTCTTGCCTTAAATAACGTAAGTGGCTTACAACTTGTTCTTTTTTATTTTGGGACATGGAATTTTTTTCACAATTCTAAGAAAAATATTTTTTTTAAAGGCAATTTTCTTATTTATAATTTAAAACGAAGATAAATATATAAAGGCAAAAAATTATTTAAACTTTCCCAAGATTTTTAATTAATCAATATCCTCGTATTAAAAAAATAACATGAAGCTTTATTATTAAATTAGAGATATTGAATAATCTCCAATATGGAATTCAAGACCAACAACAAAATAAGTAAGGAACTTGTTGATTCTTTTAACGAAGAAATGACTTTTGAATTAGCAAAAAGGTTAGAAGATGATAATTATTTAACACCATTTGAAGGACTACAAGATTGGCATTTGTTAAGAGCTTTAGCTATAAACAGACCTGAGTTAACTTCCAAATACATACATCTTCTTGATCAGGAACCTTTTGATGAAAACTGAAACTAGCAAATTAAAAGTTAAGGTTCTTTTACTAATCACAGGAAGTATTGGTGCAGTGAGAATTCCTTTACTTGTAAGCCAACTTGTAAAAGAAGATTTCGAAGTAAAATGCATAATTTCCGAAAATGCTGCAAAGTTAATACAACCTTTATCAATTTCCATCCTAAGTAGGAACCAATGTATTTTAGAAAATGACCAGTGGTCTAACCATCAATCAAAACCACTTCACATAGATCTTTGTAATTGGGCAGATATATTGATCATTGCCCCATTAACAGCAACAACACTATCAAAATGGGTAAACGGAAATGCTACTGGAATAATCCCAAGTGTTTTAATTGCGAATAATAAACCAATTATTGTTGCACCCGCAATGAATACAAATATGTGGCTAAATAAAGCTGTACAAAAAAACTATAAAACTCTAGAAAATTATAGTAACGTATTGACACTTCAACCAGATGAAGGTGTTCTTGCTTGTGACGAAATTGGAGTTGGTAAAATAGCTTCTAATGATCTTATCCAATTAGCTTTGGAGTTCATGCTTACACATAATAAATATAAATACAGTAAAGATCTAATTAATAAGGAATTTTTAATTACTGGAGGGTGTACTTCAGAAAGAATTGACGCTGCAAGAAATATAACAAATAATAGTTCTGGGACAATGGGACTTCTTCTCGCACAAGTAGCTAGATTCAGAGGAGCTAAAGTTAAGTATATTCATGGTCCTCTCAAAATTAAAAAAAATATTACCGAAGGGATAATGAAATATGAAATTAAAACAAGTGTTGATTTAGCAAATGTTATTGAAGAAGAAATTTCAAATTGTAATTATTTTTTTATGAATGCAGCAGTATCAGATTTTAAGTTATCTAATGAACTTTCAACAAAAATTCCTAAAAATGAGATTTCAGATTACCTGAATAATAATTTTGAACTTGTTCCTGATATTTTAAAGAGAGTTAGTAAATTGAAAAAAAATAACCAAGTCTTCGTGGGATTTTGTGCTTATACAGGGCCTATTGAAAAAGCAAAAAAAATGATTAAAGAAAAAATCACTAAGAAAGGTTGTGATTTTCTTTTCGCAAATCCAATTGATATTAAAAAACAGGGGTTTGGTGAATTGGCAAAAAACGAAGGATGGCTTTTCGACAAAGAAAATTTAGAATCTCATATTGAAAACACTTCAAAAATTGATTTAGCGAACAAATTAATAACACAAATTATTTCAATTGATAAATAACTAAAAATTTATTTTTTGTATTTTTTTGTAATCTTAATTATCAAAAATAATGTTATAGCTTAAAATAATTCAAGTTTTAAAAAATTAAAAAAAGCGACGGGTTATTTAGAGGTCTCAAAACTCTTACTTTTGTGCCCCTTTCCCTTGTAATATCCCTACTGAACATTTCAGTTGACTTTTACCATCCGTCAAAAAATTTATTGCTATTTCAATTATGAGAATTCGTTCTATCTTAGCTTTTGTTATTTCATTTTGTTTAACTTTTGCTGTCGTGCCTGTAAAGGCATATGCCTTCTCAGAGAGAGGAAATGCCCAATTTACAGATGTTGTTAATACAGGAAAGGCTAATGATTGTCCAACTTTAGATTCATCTCTTGCTGGATCAATATCTTTAACAAATGGAGACTCTCTTAAAGGAATATGTATGCATCCAACAGAAGTTTATGTAAAGGTTCCAGGATCTAAAAGAAAAGCTGCAGAATTTGTTTCAACTAAAATAATTAGTCCACGTAATAATACAACTGTTACAGAGGTTTATGGAGACATAGATTCAGGAACGTTTACTGAAAAAGGCGGCATTGATTTTCAACTCATAACTGTCTTAACACCTGGAGGTTTAGAAGTTCCTTTTGCTTTTTCTGCAAAAGACCTTACTGCTGATTTACCTTCATCTATTGAACCTGGAACAACAGTAAATGGTTCAACATTTACTCCTAACTATAGAACTGGAGATTTCCTAGACCCTAAAGCTAGAGCTAAAAATACTGGAGTTGAATATGCACAAGGTCTAGTTGCACTTGGAGGTGATGACGAAGAACTCGCTAAAGAGAATATTAAAGTTGATGTAAATGGTACCGGGATTATTACTCTTTCAATTGATAATGTAGATTCAGATACAGACGAATTTGCAGGCACTTTCGAAGCAATTCAACCTTCAGATACAGACATGGGTTCAAAAGAACCACTCGATGTAAAAATAATAGGCGAACTTTATGGAAGAAAAGCTTAAAGTTAAAATTATTTATTTTTAAAAGGGGGTTTAACCCCTCTTTTTTTTTCTAAAATTTATCAAATTAAACTCACAAAATGGCAATTGAACAAGTAAAAGAAAAAGATTCAAATGGACTGATTCCTCCTTATGGAGGAAAGCTTATAGATTTAATAATAAAAAATGAAGAACTGAAATCCGAACTTATTTCTAATACTTCTTATCAAATTGAATGTAGCGATAGAAATGCATGTGATGTAGAGCTTTTAATGGTTGGAGCTTTCTCACCTTTAGAAGGATTTATGGATCAAAATGACTATAAATCTGTATTAAAAAAAAATAGAGTTTCCAATGGCTTTCTATTTGGTTTACCGATAGTTTTTGATACCAATAATGAAAATATAAAAGAAGGTGAAAAAATATTGCTTACTTACAAAAACCAAAAATTAGCAGTTTTAGAGGTTAATTCCCGATGGGAACCTGACAAATCTCAAGAAGCAGAACTTTGTTATGGTACTAAATCTTTAGAACATCCTGCAGTAAAAATGATCTTTCATGAGAGAGGTCGATTTTACGTAGGAGGAAAATTATATGGTTTTGAGTTGCCCATCAGAGAATTTCCATGTAAAACGCCTAAAGAAGTAAGAGCTAAGCTACCCTCAAATTCCGACGTGGTTGCCTTCCAATGCAGAAATCCAATTCACAGAGCACATTATGAATTATTCACAAATGCTCTACTTTCAAGTAATGTTTCTCAAAATGCGGTTGTTTTAGTTCATCCAACCTGTGGGCCAACACAACAAGATGACATACCAGGCAAAGTAAGATATTTGACTTATCGAGAACTAGAAGAAGAGATATCGGATAAACGCATAAAATGGGCCTTTTTGCCTTACTCAATGCATATGGCTGGCCCTAGAGAAGCTCTTCAACATATGATTATTAGAAGGAATTACGGCTGTACTCATTTTATAATAGGTAGAGACATGGCTGGCTGTAAATCTTCACTAACTGGTGAAGATTTTTATGGGCCTTATGATGCACAAAACTTTGCAAATAAATGTGCAGAAGAATTAATGATGCAAACTGTTCCTTCCAAAAACTTAGTATATACAAAAGAAAAAGGATACATCACGGCTGAAGAAGCTAACAAATTTAACTACCAAATAATGAAGCTTAGTGGAACGGAATTCAGGAAAAAATTAAGGAATGGAGATCCAATCCCAGAGTGGTTCGCCTTCAAAAGTGTAGTTGATGTTCTAAGAAAGTCTTAATATTGATTTATTATTAGTATCATATACTAAACAAAGATTTTTTATCGTGAACAAACGTTGGAGAAACGTAGGACTTTATGTTCTAGCTGTTATCATTGTCATCTTTATTGGTACTTCGGTATTTGATAAACCAACCCCTGAAAGTTCTAGTAAAACTTTAAGGTATAGCGATTTTATAGAAGCTGTTCAGGATAAAGAAATAAGTAGAGTATTAATTTCCCCTGATAATGCTACAGCTCAAGTAGTAGAAAATGATGGAAGTAGATCTGAAGTTAATTTAGCTCCTGATAAAGATCTATTGAAAATTTTAACTGAGAATAACGTAGATATAGCTGTTACTCCCACAAAATTAGCCAATCCATGGCAACAAGCTATTAGCAGTTTAATTTTTCCAGTCATACTAATTGGTGGTTTGTTTTTCCTCTTCAGAAGGTCACAAAGTGGAAATGCGGGAGGTGGTAATCCTGCAATGAGTTTTGGTAAAAGTAAAGCTAGGTTACAGATGGAACCATCAACTCAAGTAACTTTTTCAGATGTAGCAGGAGTTGAAGGAGCAAAATTAGAATTAACAGAAGTTGTAGATTTTTTAAAAAGTCCTGACAGATTTACAGCAGTTGGAGCAAAAATACCAAAGGGTGTTCTCTTGGTTGGACCTCCTGGGACAGGTAAAACTTTATTAGCAAAAGCAGTAGCTGGCGAAGCTGGAGTTCCTTTCTTTTCTATATCTGGTTCAGAATTTGTTGAAATGTTTGTAGGGGTTGGAGCTAGTAGAGTTAGAGATCTTTTCGAGCAAGCCAAAAAAAATGCACCATGTATCGTATTTATTGATGAGATAGATGCTGTAGGCAGACAAAGAGGTGCCGGTATGGGCGGAGGAAATGATGAAAGGGAACAAACTCTAAATCAACTTCTAACTGAAATGGATGGATTTGAAGGTAATTCAGGAATAATAATTGTGGCTGCCACTAATAGACCTGACGTTCTTGATTCAGCATTAATGCGTCCTGGAAGATTTGACAGACAAGTAACTGTCGATAAGCCAGATTATGCTGGAAGATTACAAATTTTAAATGTACACGCAAAAGACAAAACTTTATCCAAAGATGTAGATCTTGATAAAGTTGCAAGGAGAACACCGGGTTTTACTGGAGCTGATTTAGCAAACCTCCTTAATGAGGCTGCCATACTTGCTGCAAGAAAGGACCTTGACACAGTTAGCAATGACGAAGTAGGTGACGCCATTGAAAGAGTAATGGCGGGACCTGAAAAGAAAGATAGGGTTATTAGTGATAAGAAAAAAGAATTAGTAGCCTACCATGAAGCTGGCCATGCACTTGTTGGAGCATTAATGCCTGATTACGACCCCGTAGCAAAAGTTTCCATAATCCCTAGAGGACAAGCTGGTGGTTTAACCTTTTTTACACCCAGTGAGGAGAGAATGGAATCAGGTCTTTACTCTAGATCTTATTTACAAAACCAGATGGCTGTAGCACTCGGTGGTAGAGTCGCTGAAGAAATTGTTTATGGCGAAGAAGAAGTTACTACAGGAGCTTCTAATGACTTGCAGCAAGTTGCAAATGTGGCTAGACAAATGATTACCAAATTTGGAATGAGTGACAAAATAGGTCCTGTTGCCTTAGGTCAATCTCAGGGAGGGATGTTCCTCGGCAGAGATATGAGTTCAACAAGAGATTTTTCTGAAGATACTGCAGCTACAATTGATGTTGAAGTTTCTGAACTTGTTGATGCAGCTTACAAAAGAGCCACAAAAGTATTAACTGAAAACAGAAGTGTATTAGATGAAATGGCCACTATGCTCATAGAAAAAGAGACTATCGACACCGAAGACATACAAGACTTACTAAACCGTTCTGAAGTTAAGGTGGCAAACTATATCTAAACTCTTAGTTTCAAAGGCATAAATGAAAGAAAAAAATGATTTTTTCTCAAATAGTCTGATATCAAAATCTTTTTTTTTATTAATAAAACCAAACATTAATTTATATTTAAACAAAATAGAAAACGAACACTTCCACAGTGAATTAGAAAAACTAGTAAATTTAGGTTTAAAAAATATAGAAATAAGTTGGTCTAGCGATGTTCACTGGTGCGAATTTGTAAAAAAAATCAAACTAAAATATCCCGAAATTAACTTAGGATCTGCCTCTATATTAAATGAGAAATCAGTAGAGGAATCATTAAAATTAGGGTTGGATTTTTCGATGATGAAATTTTGGGATAAAAAACTTTTCAATTATGCTAAGAAAAAAAATTATTTATTAGTTCCAGGCATTAAAAATTTATCAGATCTAAAAGAGGCAATAAATCTGGATTGCAAAATTGTCAAAATTTATCCAGTCAAAAGTAAAGATAATGCAATAAACATACTCAACTATAAAAATATTGATTTCATTGCTGCAGGGGGACTATCGATCAATGATGTAAAAGACTATGAATCTTTAGGTTACAAAACCATTGTAATTGGAGACAAAGCTATAAAAAATAAAAAATTTGATCCAAAAATATATCAATATCTCAAAAATAATTAAATTAAGGGTAAATATTTTTTGTTTAAATTAATCCTTAATTATTCGTCAAGCCACATTGAGCATGATTCAGCAGCAAATGATCAGCAAGTACAAGGGCTACCATAGCATCAACCATAGGAACTGCTCTTGGTAGAACACATGGATCATGTCTACCTTTTGCTTTCATCAATACTTCTTTTCCCTCAGAATTTACTGTTTTCTGCTCTTTCCCAATGGTTGCTGTAGGTTTAAAAGCTATCTTCATTTCAATATTTTCGCCATTACTTATTCCGCCCTGTATACCACCCGAATTATTAGATTGTGTTCTTAACTTACTAATATCATCAGACTTGATGAAAGAATCATTATGTTCGCTTCCTTTTAAATAAGTTCCAGAGAAACCTGAACCTATTTCAAAGCCTTTCGTGGCAGGCAAAGACATCAAAGCCTTTGCTAAATC
>MDTE01042777.1_pt1 | contig 10857 bp, 9 predicted proteins | sample 811231 | NCBI WGS metagenome assembly MDTE01 (sample SAMN05326651, study PRJNA326480) | marine metagenome | isolation source: seawater | place: Indian Ocean: Red Sea | collected 2010 | reverse complement strand
GAGTTGATGGAGATTTTTGAACTCTCTAGCAAAGGTGAAGAAATACCTAGCAAAGGTTTGGATTTCAATAGAAACAAACAAAAAGAAAAATTAGTCGAAGAGAATGGTTCTAGTACACAGAATTTAATAGATGAAATTTCTTCCATAGAACCTGATACTATGTCACCTAAAGATGCTCTTGACGTTATTTATAAGTTAAAAAAAATTATTGGAAAAAGAAATTAATATTTTATTTCTAAAAAAGGCAGTAAAAATGTTGTGGAGTAAAGAAAAGCTAGCAATCTACATTTCTTTTTTGGTATTAACATTTCTTGTGCAAGTAAATTTCATTGAAGCAAATAAGAAGATTCAGACAAAAAAAATAGAAGAAACAACGAAAACAGACCCACATTTAAAAGACATTTTAGTAATAAAGAAAAATAAGAAAATGTTGTTTTTTGTTTCTACAGAGAATGCAGTAACTGAGCAATTTTGGGAGTTAGTAAGGAAAGGAGTCAAAACTCGGTTTGTCTATGAGCTAGAGTTGTATAAAAAGGTGCCTTATTTTTTTGACAGTCTGATTTTGGAAAAAGAAATTGTACATGAAGTTAAATTTGACCCAATGAAAAAAATCTTTGTATGCAAAAGCAGGAATGGTGTAGAGGATTATTTTCTAAAATTTACTAAGGAAAGTTCAGAGATATCTGATTGGATGTCGCAAATAAACGGGATAGAATTAATTGCTTCAGATAAACTCGATCCTACACATTTATATTATCTGAAAATACGAGTAAGGTTTAATTCTTTAAATTTTGCTTTCCCGTTTAATTATTTCTTGTCATTTACTACAAAAGAAACTGATTGGCATTATTCTACTTATTTTGCAAGTGAAGGGATGTAATGTACTCTTCGAATTTCACATATGATACCGAAGAAGAAATACACTCGAGAAGGAGAAAAAATGTCCTAAGAGCTGTATTAGGACTTATTGGTATAAGTGTTATTTTGTTGACTGGTTGGATTTATTTTAAAGAACTAGACCCAGGCACTCCACTCCTAAATAATGTCGTTGTTTTTTCACTTATTAACTTAAATATCATACTGCTAATGGTATTGATTGTTTTAGTAGTAAGAAATGTTGTTCAGCTTTATTCTTCCGCAAGGTCGCCGTCTGGTAAAGGACGTCTGCAGTTAAGATTGATTCTAGCATTCGTAATGATTGCGCTATTGCCTACTTTGGGTCTTTTCGTTGTTGCAAGTGGGCTTATTGATAAGAGTTTCAATACTTTCTTTAATCCTAAAGTAGAGAATGCTCTTAAAAGTTCTTACGATATTGCAACTGAATATTATCGTGAATCTGAAGAATTACTTCTTATAAGAGGAAGGGAAATAGGAGAAGAAATAGAAAGTCGATCTTGGAGTACGCCAGAGTCTTTTTCTTTTTTAAAGGAATTTCTAAATTCTAGAATTGAACTGATTGGAGCATCGAATGCAATCTTATACGATAAGTCAAGAAAGCTTATTGTTTCTGTTAGAAGAAAGGAAACTTTAGGTGTTGGTGAAAGAAAAAATAAAATCTTACAAATTCCTCCACCAGATTTTGATTTTATAGACAAAGTTCTTGAAGGAAAACCAATATCTACTCTAGAGAGTTCTGAAGATGGCGATGTAGCTTATGCTGTAGTGCCAATAAAAGGCATTACTGGGGTTATAGGATACCTAGTCATTTCTAAATTTATCTCAAAAAGAATGGTTGCTAAAGCAGAAGGTATAGCGAAAGCCTATCATCAATTTTTTGAATTAGAATTATCTAAAAATCCTATTAGAGCAAGTTATATTATTACGTTCCTTCTTGTGTCACTTTTAATCTTATTTTCTGCCATATGGTTTGGTTTTCATTTTGCTAGAGGAATAACTGTTCCAATAGAAAAATTAGCTGAAGGAACTATCGCAGTTTCTGAAGGAGATTTGGGTTATAGAGTCGAAACAAGTGCTGAAGGAGAAATTGGTACGTTGGTAAACGCATTCAATAGAATGACAAAAGAATTACAAACGAACAAAAAAGAAATCGAAGAAAAAACAGAAAATCTGACCAAATCTAATTTAGAAATCGATAGACGTAGACTCTACATGGAAGCAATGTTGGATAACGTTAGAACTGGTGTGATTTCAGTTAACAGAAGAGGGCAAGTAACAATTTTAAATCAATTTGCTTCTGAGTTATTGGATATCAATCCAAATTTAGTTATCGGAAAACCATTTCATGAAATATTTAACAATGAATATTTAGAACCTATCAGAAGCTTAATTCGTTCAAATGGTTCTGGGGAAACTACAAATTTATCAAAGCAGATCGAGTTGCCTATAAATGGAAAAATGCTTGTGTTGTATGCAAATCTTACTTTTCTTAAAAGCGATGATGGTAGTAGGCTAGGTACAGTTCTCGTTTTTGATGATTTCACTGATTTGATTAGGACTCAGAAAGTTGCTGCATGGAGAGAAGTGGCACAAGGTATTGCACATGAGATAAAAAATCCACTAACACCAATTCAATTATCTGCTCAAAGAATGAGATCAAAATACAATCAAAATACGCCAGACTTCCCCCAAGTTCTTGAATTGTGCACAGACACGATTGTGAATCAAGTTAAAGTTTTGATGGAAATGATAGATGAATTTAGTAGTTTTGCAAGAATGCCTGAACCAAGATTGCGATTATGTAAGACTGAAGATTTAATACATAATGTTATAGGGCTTTATAGGGACAGAAGAGAAGATATAAAAATAAATTCTGAGATTCCAAACTCTTTGCCTTCTTTAATGGCAGATCCAGAACAAGTACAAAGAGTTTTTATAAATTTACTCGAAAACGCGTTTGAATCTATGGAAAGTGGTGGTGAAATTAAATTTAAAGTTTCTTGTGAAAAGGATAGAGAAAAGTTGATTTTTGAAATAAAAGATCAAGGAAAAGGGATTTTAGAAGGAGAAAAGGAGCATATTTTTTCTCCTTATTTCACAACTAAAGCCAGAGGCTCTGGATTAGGTTTGGCAATTTGTCATAGGATCATTTCGGATCATAATGGTTTAATTACTGTAAAAGACAATGTTCCTGTTGGCTCAATTTTTGAAATACAATTACCATCAAAAAAAGAAATGTTTCCAACTGAAAACTCTGAAAGGCATATAAATGTTGGGTAACGGTTCGGTTTTAATAATAGATGATGAGACTGCGATCACTTCAAGTCTTGAAGCAATTCTTACGGATGAAGGATACAAAGTTTACAAAGCGAATTCCGGAGAGCAAGGCATAGAATTGGCGTTCTCTGAAACTCCTGATGTGATCCTTGCAGATGTATGGATGCCTGGGATAGATGGAATACAAACACTACAAGCAGTAAAAGACTCAGAACTAAGGTCAGAAGTCATCTTAATGTCAGGACACGGAAACATAGAAACAGCAGTAAAAGCTACTAAAATAGGTGCTTTTGATTTCATAGAAAAACCTCTTTCGATGGAAACGGTAATTAAAGTGATTGCTGCTGCTATCGAATCGAAAGAAGATAAATGGTCCGAAAATAATCCTGTGCCTACAGAGAAGTATACTTTTTTTAAAATTCCAAAATTAAATAACAAAAAAAAACATGCAAAAATTAAATCCCCTCAGAAAACTATTTCTAGAAGCATAGTATTGTATGGAAGAGGACTGCATTCTGGATTGAAAACGGGATTGATTTTAGAACCCCTTCCTCCTGACAGTGGTATTCATTTTGGTAATTTGACTAACCCAGAAACAATTCCTGCTGATGTTACGTTCGTAGATAATACAAATTATTCTACGAATTTAAGATATGGTTCTGTTTCTGCAAGAACTATAGAACATCTTATGAGTGCTCTTTATGCTTATGGCATTACAAATTTGTTAATTAAAATTGGCGCAGAAGTGCCAATTATGGATGGTTCTTCAATTGTCTTTTGTTAAGAAATTGAGAAGGCTCTAATTATAGAACAAAACAAATCAATCAATCATATAGTGATAGATAAGATTTACGAAATAGGCGAAACAAATTCAGATGATGGCTATATAAAGATTGAACCATCAGACAATTTAGAAATTACTTATAAATTGGATTATCCAAAACCCATAGGGATACAGAATTTCACATTTATTCAAAAAGATATTGATTCATATAAATCAGAAATTGCTCCAGCAAGAACATTTAATTTTGTTTCTGCTCTAGATTCCATTGAACAAATGGGCCTAGGAGAAGGGGGGCGTTGGGGAAACGTTGTTCTTGTAGATGATGAGAAAGTGGTAAATACTGAATTAAGATTTAGGGATGAATTTGTTAGACACAAGATTTTAGATTTACTAGGAGATTTCTCTTTGGCAGGAGCTCCAATTACAGGAAAAATTTATGCAGAAAAAAGTGGTCATAAAATGAATATAGAAATTACCAAGGTTCTTAAAAAAGAATTTTTTGTATAAAGAAAGTTATTGAAATGAACAATAATAAGATTTCATATAAAGACAGCGGAGTGGACATCGATAGTGCAAATGAATTTACCAGTTCCATTTCTGATCTAATGAAAAAAAACTTTTCTGCAATTTCAAATTTGAAGAACAATGACCTTTCTAATTTCGCTGGATTATTCAAATTAGATTCTAAATATAAAAATCCTGTTCTAGTTTCCGGAACTGACGGTGTAGGTTCTAAGATTATATATGCCCATTCCTCTGGTGTTCACGACACCATAGGGATAGATCTTGTCGCAATGTGTGTCAACGATCTTTTGACAACTGGAGCAGAACCCCTCTTTTTTCTAGATTATATTGCTACTGGAAAGATCAACAAATCCAATTTAGAAAAAGTCTTAGAAGGAATTATTACTGCATGCAATACCTCTGGTTGTGTTCTACTTGGTGGAGAAACTGCGGAAATGCCTGATCTTTATGCAGAAAATACTTATGATTTAGCAGGTTTTTCTGTTGGTGTGGTTGAAGAAGATGAAATTTTAGGCAAAGAAAAAGTTCAAAATGGAGATTTGCTAATAGGTCTTTTTTCTTCAGGTATTCATAGCAATGGATATACGTTAGTAAGAAAAGTATTGGAAGGTTTTGATTTATCAAAAAAATACACAGGTTTGGAAAAGACTCTGATTGATATACTTTTAGAGCCAACAAAGATTTATTCTAAAGAAATGAAAATTTTCAAAAATACTAATAGTATCCATGCATCTGCAAATATTACTGGTGGTGGTTTGCTCGAGAATGTTGCAAGGGTTTTGCCTGATGGATTACAGGCAAAAATAAACACTTCAAAATGGAATGTTCCACCTATATTCAATTTTCTGGAAAAAGAAGGTCCTGTTGATAAAAAAGAGATGTTTCGAACCTTTAATATGGGGATAGGAATGGTTCTAGTGCTTGATAAAATGAAGTATGAAAATTCTATTGATGAATTGAGCAAAAACAATATTCAACATGCAATAATTGGAGAAGTAACAGAAAAAGAACAGAGAAATGGGCAAGTTTTGATCAGTGGAATTAATGTATAATGTCTGAAATTAAAAATTGCAAATTAGCTGTTCTCGCCTCAGGAAATGGATCAAATCTACAAGCTTTAATAGATGCAAGTAAATTTTCATCTTATCCGGCTGAAATTTCCTTAGTTGTTTCTGACAATGAAAATGCCTATGCATTAAAGAGGGCTGAAGAAGCAGAAATTAAAACACTAATTTATAATTTCAAAGAAAAGAGTAATTATAAAAATTTATCGGATGAACTCAAAAATCAAAACATTGATTTAATTTGTTGTGCCGGTTTCATGAGAATTATTCCAGATTTTTTTGTAAAAGAATTTGCAGGTAAAATAGTTAATATACATCCGTCGTTACTACCATCTTTCCCAGGGTTGAATGCTCAAAAACAAGCTTTGGATTCAGGAGTTAGAATTAGTGGATGTACGGTACATTTTGTAGATGAAGGGGTCGATACCGGGTCAATCATAATGCAGGCAGCTGTTCCAATTCTTCCTGATGACAATCAAGATGCTCTAACACAAAGAATTCTGAAGTTTGAACACAGGATCTATCCAATGGCTGTAAAGTTAATAGCAGAAAATATGGTGTATTTGGATGATAGGACAACGCATTATAATATAGATCTGAAATCTATTCCTGAAGGTTTTTTATTCCCAGGAATACAACTTAGGCTAGATGAGAAATGAAAATTGGATACACAGTATTAATTTTTGTTATTTTTATATCTGGTCTTAATTCAGAAGCTATTTCTAACGAGATGCCTTTAACAGAAATTATACTTAAAGTTCAAGATAGACTGAATCAAACGACATCAATTCGTTCAGAGTTTGAGCAAAAAAACTTTATAAAATCGCTCGGTGCTAGAACAACTTCTAGAGGTTTTTTGTATATCAAAAAACCAGAAAAAATAAAAATTCAATATATAAAACCACAAAAACAAGTATTTGTAAGCAATGAAAATTCGATATGGATTTATACTCCCAAATTCAAACAAGTTTTACATAGAAAGATTTCGATAACTAAACAAAATATAAATCCGATAATTTTCTTATCAAAGAAAATAAATTTATCTAAAGAATTTCAAATAAGTTTAGTCGATACTAAGATGAAAAATGTTAAGTTCTGGAAAAAAAGAAAACCTTTGATTATTAAGTTAACTCCAAAAAAATCTAACCAAAAATTTTCAAAGATTGGAGTCAAATTCTTGAAAATACATATAGACACATCTGATTACAAGATCCATGTATTTGAGTATACCGATAGTATGGATAATAACAGTAAATTTGAATTTCTGAATTTAGTAGAAAACGAAGATATCGAGGACAATGTTTTCGAATTTACAATTCCTGCAAACATTGATGTAATCCGTTATTGAATTTGATTTTTTAAAGAGGAATATTATGTTCGATTATTTATACAGTTTTGTAACAGATTCAAGCCAAACAATTTTTTGGGCACTTTTAGTATTGGGTGCTTTAGTTTTTATTCACGAATTAGGGCACCATCTTTTAGCTAAATATTTTGGTATAGGAGTAGAACGATTCTCTTTAGGTTTTGGTCCGAAAATATACGGAACGCAAAGAGGAGAAACTGAATATCGTATCTCACTAATACCACTTGGTGGATATGTTAAATTAATGGGAGAAAGTCCACCAGGCGATGGCGAACCTAATGAAGATAACATTCCACCCGAAAAAATGTTTTTTTCTAGGCCTGTATACCAAAGATTCTTGGTTGTTTTTGCTGGTCCTCTGTTTAATATTATCTTTGCAATAGTACTTAGTTGGGGATTGCATTTTTTTGGATTCCCTGTAGCTGGAACGAACATTGGCAGTGTGATGAAGGGTTCTCCTGCTGAAATTGCAAAATTACAAAAAAACGATGTCATTGTTGGTATTAACAAAAAAAGTATCTCGAAGTGGTCAGAATTAGTGAGAACTGTAGTGAAAAATCCTGAAAAAGAATTAGACATTACAGTAAGGCGTGGAAGAAAAATTCTAGAACTTAAGGTTACTCCGACATTGGTTTCACCAGATGGGACGAAGCTGCAAAGACCAATGATTGGAATTAGAAGTGGTCCCGGCTCTGTAATCATGAAATACGGTTTTATAGAATCATTTGGAAAAAGTATTACGCAGAATGTGACTATTGTTCAAATGACTGTGTATTCTCTTTATGGAATGATTACTCGTTCTATTCCTGCTGATATTCGTGGTCCAATACGTATCTCTGTAATGGCGAAAGAGCAGGCAAATCGAGGATTAAGTTATTTAGTATGGTTTACTATTCTATTAAGTGTAAATCTAGCTATATTAAATCTTCTACCTATTCCTGTTTTAGATGGTGGCCATATTGTGTTTCTATTTCTAGAATTTATAAAAGGCAAACCTGTAAGCATAAAAACTAGAGAAGTATTATCTCAAATAGGTCTCTTTCTTCTAATTTCCTTGATGGTTTTTGCGACTTATAAAGACAGTGTGTATTACTTTTTTGGCGGAGAAAAAAAGCAAATTAAAGTATATAAAGAAAAAAAATAAAATTTTAGGAATGAATTATGTTTGAACCATTTAACGATAATGTTTTCCAAGGTGAAAAGACAGAAAGTTTCAGTCTGAATATGTTAGAAAATTCAGTTGATGCTCCTCCTAGCTGCATAGATTCAGATGGTTCTGGAATTAAGAGAAGAAAAACCACTGAAGTGAATGTTGGAAATATCGTGATTGGTGGAAATTCTCCAATTTCTGTGCAGTCAATGTGCAACACTTTCACGTATGATGTGAAGTCAACAGTAGATCAAATTCATTCACTGGAAGAAGCAGGTTGCGAAATTATAAGGCTTGCTGTTCCTGATGAAAAATCTGTTGCTGGTCTAAAAGAAATAAGAAAAGAAACCAAAACTCCTTTAGTAGCCGATATCCATTTTGATTATAGACTTGCAATCATGGCTGCTGAAGCCGGAGTAGACTGTCTTAGGATCAATCCTGGGAATATAAATGGAGAGGATAGAGTTACAGAAGTTGTTTCTGCAGCAAAAGATTACGGCCTGTCTATCCGTATTGGAGTCAATGCAGGTTCTTTGGAGAAACATCTCTTAGATAGGTTTGGGGGTGCAACTCCAGAAGCGATGGTAGAGAGTGGTTTGCGTCACATAGGTATGTTAGAAAAACGAAACTTTAATAATACAAAAATATCTCTAAAAGCCTCTGATGTAATGAAAACAGTTCAGGCCTATAGACTTATGGCACAAAAAGTTGATTATCCCTTTCATCTGGGCATTACAGAAAGTGGCAGTCTTGCAACTGGTAGCGTGAAGTCATCAGTAGGACTGGGTTTGCTTCTTTCAGAAGGTATTGGGGATACAATGAGAGTTTCCCTTGCAGCAGATCCAACTGAAGAGGTGAGAGTAGCATTCGAGATTTTGAAAAGTCTAAAGTTAAGACGCAAAGGAGTGAATGTTATAGCATGTCCTTCCTGCGGAAGAGTGCAAATTGATGTTGATAAATTAACTTCTGAAGTAGAGAAAGAACTAGCACACATCAAAGAACCTATCACAGTTGCGGTTATGGGTTGTGAGGTGAATGGTCCTGGAGAGGCTAGGGATGCAGATATCGGAGTTGCAGGTGGCCATAAAAGGGCTCTTATATTCACCAAAGGTGAAAAAGATGGCTTAGTTGAATATTCAGATATCAAAAATGTTCTTGTAGAAAAAGTAGAGGCTTTAGCAAAAAAATATAATTTAGAAAATCAAAAACAAGAAAGTTAAAAACAATGCGATTTAGTCTTGGCTTTTTTCCAACTCTTAGAGACGCTCCTTCTGATGCTGAAATTGAAAGTCATAAATTGATGATTAGGGCTGGTTTGATAAGAAGAGTCTCTTCCGGCATTTATACACTTTTACCTCTCGGACTGAGAGTTCATAAAAAAGTAGAAGATATTTGCCGCAGAGAATTGCGTATATCTAACGCGCAAGAGTTGCTTATGCCTACATTGAATCCTGCAGAATTGTGGCAGAAGACAGGTAGATGGGATGTGTACGGTAAAGAACTCATGCGAGTTAAAGATAGACACGATAGGGAATTTTGTCTGGGACCTACTCATGAAGAAGTAATTACAAATCTTGTTGCGAATGAAGTGAGAAGTTATCGAGATCTGCCTTTGAATCTTTTTCAAATTCAAACGAAATTCAGGGATGAAATAAGGCCAAGGTTTGGAGTTATGAGAGGACGAGAATTCGTCATGAAGGATGGCTATAGCTTTGATGTGGATGATGAAAATGCATCAAAAAGTTACGAAAATATGGTTGCAGCATATGAACGTATTTTTAAAGGTTGTGGATTGAGTTTTTCTGCTGTTGAAGCTGATTCAGGAGCGATAGGGGGAAGTTTCTCCCATGAGTTTATGGTATTAGCAAATTCTGGAGAAGAAGAAATTTCTAACTGCGAATCTTGTGGATATACTTCTAATGTAGAAAAAACCCCTGTAAAATTAACTTACAACGATGAATCTTCTAACGGGGATGTAGAAAAAGTACATACTCCTAATGCTCATACTGTAGAAGAGATTTCCGAATTATTAAAAGTCCCAAATTCGAATGTTCTGAAAACATTAATCTATAAGGGTCAAAAGAATAATTATGCAGTTCTTATTCCAGGAGACAGAAAATTAAACGAAGTAAAACTTGGAAATATTACAAATGAAACAGGGTTAGTGCTTGCGTCGGCAACCTTAGTTAAGGAACTGACAAAGGCGGAAGTGGGATTTGCTGGACCGATTGGATTAGAAAATGTTTCCGTCATAGCAGATAATTCTATTAAAGGCAGAAAAAATTTAATAGCAGGGGCTAATGAAACTGATTATCATCATATAAATGTTAAAGAAGGAAGTGACTTTGAATGTGAGGCTTTTGCAGATTTGCTTATTGCAGAAGATGGAGATGAATGTCCTTCTTGCAATGCACCGCTTTCCCATCAGAGAGGAATAGAAGTAGGTCATGTTTTTAAGCTAGGGACGAAATATTCTGATAGCTTAGATGCCACTTACTTAGATGAAAATGGAGAAACGAAGACTATTGTGATGGGCTGTTATGGAATAGGTATAGGCAGAACTGTTGCTGCTGCTATTGAGCAAAATCATGATGAGAATGGAATTGTATGGCCTCTTCCATTAGCTCCATATTCTGTAGATATTATTCCAATGAATATGGATGATCTAGATTGTGTGGAAATAGCAGATAAGATTTATGATGAACTAGTACAGAAGTTCAATATAGAATGTGTCTTAGATGATAGAAATGAAAGACCGGGCGTTAAATTTAATGACTCTGATCTAATTGGTTTT
>MDTE01040721.1_pt1 | contig 10857 bp, 9 predicted proteins | sample 811231 | NCBI WGS metagenome assembly MDTE01 (sample SAMN05326651, study PRJNA326480) | marine metagenome | isolation source: seawater | place: Indian Ocean: Red Sea | collected 2010 | reverse complement strand
GACATTGCGGCGGATACAGGCACAAAAGTGATGGCAAGCGCAGACGGAAAAGTGACGGGTGTCGGAACGCACCCGCGTTTAGGGCGTTACGTGAAAGTAGAGCATGCAGATGGTAGCTACAGCCTGTATGGCCATTTGAGTCGCTGGAATGTCAAAGAGGGGGCGCGTGTGGCAGGCGGTCAGAAAATTGGCGAGGTTGGTTCGACGGGGCGTTCTACCGGTGCGCATTTAGATTATTCGCTGCGTGTAAATGGTGAGCCAATTGATCCGTTAGGTGTACTGGAAATACCTGCCAAATTAAAAACGGTAGAAATTTCGTTTGCAAACTAGCACAATGTACAGATGGATATATTTCAAATCACAAAACCTTTATTGTATGCGCTCGGACCTGAAGACGCGCATCAACTTACCATTCACGCACTACAGCATGGTTTAATACCATCGCGAAAAATGCCGGAGTATGCTGCGTTAAAGCAAACCATCTGGGGGCTGGATTTTGACCATATTGTCGGCATGGCGCCTGGCTTTGACAAAAATGCCGAGGTGGTAGGGCCCTTGTTTAAACAAGGCTTCGCGTTTGTGGAGGCGGGCACCGTCACGCCATTGCCGCAGGAAGGAAACCCAAAGCCTCGCGTATTCCGTTTGCATCGCGCGCGTGGCATTATCAATCGCCTTGGTTTTAACAATCAGGGAGCAGATCGCTTCATTTCCAATTTACACAAAGCGCAAATGCGCAAGGTGGTTGGCATCAATATCGGTAAAAATAAACTGAGTGACGATGCTATTGCCGATTATGTGACGATGCTGGAGAAGATGCATGCGCTGGCCGATTATATAACGGTGAATATTTCGTCGCCCAACACGGAAGGCTTGCGCGATTTGCAAGAGCAGCAGCAACTGACCGAGCTGCTGAGCGCCTTGCAACAAAAGCGCAGTGATCTGAGCGCAAGCGTGCCGCTCTTATTGAAGATTGCTCCCGATCTGGGTGAGGGGCAACAGGAAGCTATCGCACAGACGGTGCTCGAGCAGAAGATAGATGGGCTGATTGTCAGCAATACGACTATTTCACGTCCTGCAAAATTGAAGGGCAAACATAAGCAAGAGCAGGGTGGCCTCAGCGGCAAACCATTGCGTAAGCTGTCCACGCAAGTGCTCTCCAATATGTACCGTCATACCGGCGGCAATATTCCCATCATCGGGGTGGGGGGCGTGTCGCGCGGCAAACATGCGTATGCAAAAATCCGTGCGGGTGCATCACTTGTGCAGGCCTATAGCGGTTTTGTGTATAAAGGCTTTGGAATCATTCCACGCATCAACGAGGATGTGATAAGGCTGATGGAACGCGACGGCTTCTCACATATCAGCGAAGCTATCGGTGCCGATCACAAATAAAGCCGACCACACATAAATGATGGAGTGTTTTAAGCTGCGTTTGATTGGGCGTTGCTGAAGCAACGTTGCAGGAAAGCGCTTGCAATGTCGATGGCGGGTTGGTCGATACCGTGTGCCAGACCCTCACGCGCATGCGTTTCAACATTGATGCCCGCTTCCTCCAGCCCTTCGCGTGCCATCTCCATCGCTGCAAATGGTACCACATCGTCCATTTCGCCGTGTACCAGACATACCGGTGGTTTTGCGGTTGCATCATCAGCCAATACATGGCTGCCAATCAGTGCGCCCGAAAATCCGACGATACCCGCGCATGGCTTGGCGCGGCGAAGCATGGTGTGCAAAGCCGTCATGGTGCCTTGCGAGAAGCCAACCACGGCCAGTTGTGAGTCATCCATGCCGAGCATGGTTAGCTGTTCGTCCAGATAAGCGTTCAGAATTGGCTCGGCCTCCTGCACGCCCTGAAACAAGGCATCCGGATTACGGTCTTGCAGGCTAAACCATTGATGGCCATTGGGTGCCATATCGCACGGGAAGGGCGCATGCGGCGACATAAATTGTGCATCCGGAAACGCTTCGGCCATTGCGCTTGCCAGACCGATCAGGTCAAAACCATCTGCGCCGACACCATGCAAAAACACAATTAATTGTTTGGCTGGGCCACCCGAGGCTGGTTTGGTGAGTGGGCCTTCAAGCGTGGTAATGGATTTGGTCATGACAACTCCAAAAAAAGGTTTCCAAAATATGTCGTCAGCTTATGGTAGCAGCAAGACGAACGCAACCAACAATCAAGAGAACACATGACGCAGCCTGCAAAAAATACGGATAATCGCCCTCGCTTGGCACTGGTAGACGGTTCGGGCTATATTTTTCGCGCCTACCACGCATTGCCACCTTTGACCCGTAAAGATGGTATTGCCGTGGGTGCGGTATATGGATTTACCAACATGCTGATGAAACTGCAGGATACGCTGGAATGTGATTATCTCGCAGTGATTTTCGATGCGGCGCGGCTCACCTTTCGTAACGAGATTTACGAAGATTACAAAGCGAATCGCCCATCGCCGCCTGAGGATCTGGTGCCGCAATTCGCACTCGTGCGGGAGGCGACACAGGCGCTCAATTTACCCGCCATCGAGATGGAAAATTACGAAGCCGATGATTTGATAGCCAGCTATGCAAAGCAGGCGGTGAGTGATGGCATGGATGTGGTGATTGTGTCATCTGACAAGGATTTGATGCAGCTTTTGAATGACCATGTGGCGATGTTTGATCCGATGAAGAATAAGCCGCTGGGACTGGAGCAGGTGCGCGACAAATTTGGTGTGACGCCCGATAAGGTGATCGAGGTGCAGGCGCTGATTGGTGATAGTGTAGATAATGTGCCGGGCGTGCCGGGCATTGGCCCCAAAACGGCGGCGCAGCTGATTGAGGAATTTGGCGATCTGGAGTCGGTGCTGCAAAATGCAGAAAGCATTAAGCAAAATAAGCGCCGTGAAAGCCTGATAGAGTTTGCCGAACAAGCGCGCATCAGCCGTAAATTGGTAGAGCTGAAAGACGATATTGCATTGCCGATGCCGATTAAAGAGCTGGATGTAAAAAAGCCGGATATAGATGAGTTGGCAGCCTTCCTGCAGGAGAATTCATTTACCTCTTTGCTAAAACGTATTGGTGTGACACCGCAGGAGGTGGCCGCGCAATCACCGACTAAAGAAACGCCGAAGGAGCGTAGCTATACGCTGGTGCAAACTGAAACGGATCTGCAGCAATGGATTGACCGTGCCACGCAGGCGGGCAAGGTGGCGGTGGATACTGAAACCACGTCGCTGAATGCTATGCAGGCCGAGCTGGTGGGGATATCGTTGTCAGTCACACCCCACGAGGCGTGTTACATTCCGCTCGCGCATGTGAGCGAACAGACCAAAGCGGCATCGCAGAGTGATTTGTTTGGCGGTGAGGGTAGCGATGAGTCAGCGCAGGCAACCGAGAAAGTGCTGGCCGAAGGGCAAATAGATAAAGCCAAAGCATTGGAAATGCTGCGCCCGATGTTGGCCGATCCAGCCGTGTTGAAAATTGGCCAGAACATCAAATATGACCTGCTGGTATTAAGGCAGGAAAACGTAGAGGTGGGCCCTGTAGATGACACGATGTTATTGTCCTATGTCAGCTCGGCTGGCCTGCATAATCACAATATGGATGATTTGTCCGAGCGTTATCTGGAGCATCGCCCGATTGCATTTAAGGATGTAGTGGGCACGGGTAAGAATCAAAAAACCTTCGATCAAATCCCCATCGAAGATGCACGCGATTACGCTGCTGAAGATGCAGACATTACCCTGCAGCTGCATCAGGTGCTGAAGGCGCAGATGCTTGATAAGCAGTTAAGCACGGTTTATGAGCGCATAGAGCGCCCGCTGATTCCTGTGCTTGTGCAAATGGAAGAGGCGGGCATCAAGGCCGACCCGCAGGCGCTTAAAGGCTTGTCGGATACATTTGCCGAGCAAATGGCCGAACTGGAATCGCGCATTCATGCACTGGCGGGACGTGAGTTTAATGTCGGTTCACCAAAGCAGTTGGGTGAGATCATGTTCGACGAACTGGAATTGCCTGGCGGTAAAAAGTCAAAAACAGGGGCGTATTCAACCGGCGCCGAAATACTGGAAGAGCTGGCCGCAGACGGCCATGAGCTGCCAGAAAAAGTACTGACATGGCGTCAGCTATCCAAGCTTAAAAGCACCTATGCCGATGCGCTGATTAACCAGATTAATCCACGCACCAAGCGAGTGCATACATCCTTTTCTATGGCGTCCACGACGACCGGGCGTTTAAGCTCGTCGGATCCGAACTTGCAAAATATCCCGATTCGCACCGAGGCGGGGCGCAAGATACGTGAAGCCTTTATCGCAGAAGATGGGCATTTGCTTATCTCGGCGGATTATTCGCAAATCGAGCTGCGGTTGCTGGCGCATATAGCAGACATCGACGTATTGAAGCAGGCCTTCAAAGACGGTGCCGATATTCACAGCATTACGGCCAGCCAAATGTTTGGTAAGCCTGTTGACGAGATCGATAGTGAACTGCGCCGCAAAGCGAAAACCATCAACTTTGGTATCATTTACGGTATTAGTGCACACGGGCTTGCAACGCGCCTGGGCATTAGCCGCAGCGAAGCCGGCGAATATATCGATGCCTATTTTGAGCAATATCCCGGCATTCGCGCCTATATGGATCGCACTAAAGAAATTGCGCATGAACAAGGCTATGTGGAAACCTTGTTTGGTCGCCGCATTCACCTAAAAGATATAAGCAGCAAAAACCCTAACTTGCGGGCGTTCTCGGAACGTGCCGCGATTAATGCGCCGCTACAGGGCACCGCAGCAGATATCATCAAAAAAGCGATGGTGGATGTGTCACGTCAATTGACCGAGAGATTTCCTGATACGTCGATGCTGCTGCAGGTGCATGATGAATTGGTGTTGGAGGCGCCTGAAGCGCAGGCAGACGAGGTGGCTGAGTTGGTGCGTAATACCATGCAGGGTGCGGCATTTTTGTCAGTGCCGCTCATAGTTGAGAGCGGTATAGGCCGCCTGTGGAGCGAAATTCACTAGCAGTTTCAGTTGGTGTATGGTTAACTCGCTGCATAGTTGAGTTGGGAGCCATGCAATGAAACATGCTATTTTTGCGACCGGTGTTGCTGTGATGACGTTGCCAGTAGCAGCCGCGGCACAGACCTATTACAATCAAGCACAGCCAGTTCATTCACAACAATATTATGATGCACAAGCGCGCTATTTTCAGCAGCAATACCAGCAGCAAGCGCAGCAACAACCGTATCCTGTGCAACAGGCGCAGCCGCAGTATCAGCAACCTCAATACCAGCAGGCACAGCCGCAGTATCAGCAACCGCAATATCAGCAACCTCAATATCAGCAGGCACAGCCGCAGTATCAGCAACCGCAATACCAGCAGGCACAGCCGCATTATCAACAACCTCAATATCAGCAGCAGCCAGGCTACAACAGGCAGGCGGCTGCAGCAGGCGCGTATAGTGCTGCGGACTACGCGAATTATGATCAGTATGCAAAAAAACGCCCGCGTTGGTACGCGTCTATTTCAGGCGAATATGTGATCTTGGATGATTGGAACACGAGTCAGCGTCAAAATGCTACCACAAGCATCACCAGTGATGTGTCGTTTGAAGATGGTTACGGGCTGGGTACGGCACTCGGCTATCAGTTTACGCCTAACTTCCGTTTGGAAGGAGAGTTAAGCTATCGTAAAAATGACATGGAGTCGGGAGTGGTGAGGCAGGTGAGCAATGGTAATGTAGTATCTAGTCAGCCGTTGACCGGTGATCTGGGGTATGAAGCGTTTAATGTAATGGGCAATGCCTATGCAGACATTCCCGTCAATGACTGGATAATACCGTATGTGGGTGCAGGTGTTGGCTGGACGTTCCAGACTAATGGTAATGAGGAAGATGCGTTTGCCTATCAGGCTATGGCGGGCACGCATGTGGGGCTAACCCCAGATTTGCAGCTCAAACTCGGCTACCGCTACTTTGACACGGTCGGCTTGGACTTTGGCGTAGATGACTTTGACGCTACCAGTCACATTCTGGAAGTTGGTTTACGCGCCAATTTCTAGAAGCCACGCGAATGAGTTGTTTTGTCACGTAAATAACGCCTAGCATTTTGAGGCTATTTGCGTTAAACACACCACCTGAATTCACAAACACAAAGTACGCATGACATTTTCGGATAAATTAAAACCCGTTATTATCTCGGGTAAAGAAGTATTGCCTATTATTGAAGGCGGTAAGGGTATTGCAGCCACCAATGGTGAAAGCTGCGGGGCGTTTGCGGCTGCAGGTGCGGTTGGCACATTCTCAGGCGTAAATGCGGACACCTATGATGAAGACGGCAACGTTATTGATCAGGTGTACCATAGCGCTACGCGTCGTGAGCGCCATGAAGAGCTGATTAATTACAGTATTCATGGTGGTGTGACACAAGCACGCATTGCGCACGATATTTCAGGTGGCAATGGACGTATCCACGTCAATATCCTATGGGAAATGGGCGGTGCAGAACGTATTTTGCGCGGTATTCTGGATGAATGTAGCGACATTATTCATGGGGTGACCTGTGGTGCAGGTATGCCATATAAATTGTCGGAAATCGCGGCAGAATACGGTATCTATTATCACCCTATCGTATCCTCCATGCGTGCCTTCCGTGCGCTTTGGAAGCGTAGTTACAGCAAATATCAGGATCAGCTGGGCAGCGTAGTCTATGAAGATCCGTGGCTGGCGGGTGGCCATAACGGCCTTTCTAACAATGAAGATCCAACCAAACCACAAGACCCGTATCCACGGGTGGTGGAGCTGCGTAAATTTATGAATGAGGTGGGGCTGCATGCCGTGCCGATCGTAATGGCAGGCGGTGCATGGCACTTAAAAGACTGGGAGCATTGGCTGGAAAACCCTGAAGTCGGGCCTATTGCATTCCAGTTCGGCACACGTCCGCTGCTGACCAAAGAAAGCCCAGTGCCTGAGAACTGGAAACAGAAATTGCTGACCCTGAATAAAGGTGATGTATTCCTGAACCGCTTCAGCCCAACAGGCTTTTATTCATCGGCAGTGAATAACGATTTCATCCGCGAGCTGCGTGCACGAAATGATCGCCAGATCAGCTTTGCCAGCGAGCCTGAAAATTATATGACCGAGCCATATCTGTTTGGCCCACGCAAACGGCCGCACTACATCACGCCGGAAGACGCAGAAAAAGTGGCGCAATGGGAAGAGCTTGGCTACACAGAGGCGATGAAAACACCTGACAATACGTTCATTTTTGTCGCGCCTGAGAAAGCCGAACAAATTCACACCGATCAGGTGGAATGTATGGGCTGTTTGAGCCATTGCCGTTTTTCCAACTGGAAAGACCATGATGACTTCACCACCGGCAAGAAAGCCGATCCACGTAGTTTCTGTATTCAGAAGAGTTTGCAGAATATCGTCCATAAAGGCGATGTGGATAATGAGCTGATGTTCTCTGGCCATAATGCCTATAAATTTGCGGAAGACCCGTTCTATGCGGATGGCAAGGTGCCAAGCGTAAAAGAACTGGTTGAGCGCATCATGACTGGGCAATAGAAGCTATTAAAAGCGTTCTAAGCTTTCTAAAATTGGTTTGGATTTCAATCGCCTTTTTGCTATAATGGCAAATGGTAGTGATATGAATATTGCAGAACACAGCGTAGAAATAGCAGAGAAGATGAAGCATGCGGGGCTACGCCCTACACGTCAGCGCATCATGCTGGGCGGTTTGTTATGGGCGCGGCAGGAAGGCCATCGCCATGTGACAGCCGAGCAACTGCATAACGAAGCCAAGGACATGAAAATACAAGTGTCGCTGGCTACTGTGTATAATACGTTGCATCAATTCACCAATGTTGGGCTTTTGAAAGAAATCGTGGTCGACAATAATCGCTGCTATTTCGACACCAACATAGACGAACATCATCATTTCTTTAATGAGAGCACGGGCGAGTTGGGCGATATCGCGGCTGATGCTATTCAGGTGGGGGCAGTGCCTGCGCCGCCGCACGGCACATCTATCGCCAGTGTGGATGTGATGGTGCGCGTACGTAACGCCAGCTAGATTTTATTCTTCGATAATCTCTTCACCGAACACACCCCATAGCTCCGACTTCTTTGCCCAGCCTCGTATGTTTTGAATGTCGAGTCGGCACCAATCCAGTGTGCATTGCTGTAAGTGCCCTAGCACATTCTGTTTCGCCTGCATGATAACGGGCGACTCTGCCGACGGATGTAAATGGAATGCGATGGTTTCGGCTCGCACCAGCGCAGTGCGGTGGCCGCTTAGCAAGCTACGATGAATCCAACCATCTTCACCTTCGTGATCGCGCACTTTACGCCAGTTGCCAAATTCTTCGATAATCTTCACTGGCAGATGCCGCCTGTGATAGACCCACCGAATAGGGTAGCTGGTGCCGGGGCCGATACGCATATTGACCTCGCTGGATTTAAGCGAAACGAACCGGGGTATCGGCAGACCCGATGGATTCAGCATATTCACATCGGCAGCGCGCGCGGCAAAAGCAAAGCAGATGCTGCACAGCACACAGAGGAATAGTTGCGAAAGCCACGAATTTCGGTATAGCATGCTACTTCTATAGCTAATCTGGAAACATACGTAAAGATGACAAGCACACACATACTGGTTACTCGCACATTACCTGCCGAGATTGAGGCACGGATGCAGCAATTATTTACTGCAGAGCTCAATGCAGAGGACACGCCGCTCAGCAAAGATGCGTTGTGCGAACGCGCGCAGGATAAAACTATTCTGGTGCCAACAGTGACCGACACCATCGATGCAGAGGTGATTGAGCGTTTGCCTGCAGGCCTGCGTTTGATTGCAAATTTTGGCGCTGGCACCGACCATATTGATCTGGCGGCTGCCAAAGCGCGCGGTATTACGGTGACAAACACGCCGGGCGTACTGGCCGAGGACACGGCCGATATGACGATGGCGCTGCTGCTTGCTGCTCCGCGCCGCATGGCAGAGGCCGCACAAATGGTGCGCAATAATGCATGGAACGGCTGGGCGCCTACGCAATTGATGGGGCGCCGTGTGTCGGGTAAAAAGCTGGGTATTGTGGGGATGGGGCGCATCGGGCAAGCGGTTGCACGCCGTGCGGCTGGCTTTGGCCTTAGCATCCATTACCATAATCGCCATCAATTACATGCCTCGGTGGAAGAGGAGTTAAAAGCGACCTATTGGGACGCGCTGGATGACATGTTGCAAGACGTTGATCTGGTCAGCCTTAATTGCCCGTATAATAAACAGACGCACCATTTGATTGATGTTAAACGTCTGGCTCGTATGAAGGATACTGCGTATCTGGTGAATACTTCGCGCGGTGCCGTGATTGATGAAGCAGCCTTGGCGAAGGCGTTGGCCCAAGGCTGGATTGCGGGTGCAGGCTTAGACGTGTATGAGCGGGAGCCAAAAATTCACGAAGGGTTGATGGGCCTGCAGAATGTGGTGTTGTTGCCGCATATCAGTTCGGCAACGATTGAGTCGCGCACGGCAATGGGCGAAAAGGTGCTTATCAATATTAAAAGCTTTGTCGACGGGCATAACCCGCCAGACCGTGTGTTAATAGATTAGCCGCCACACACTGGGCAATCGGGATTGCGCATCAAGGTGCTTTTGCTCACGCGGTTGCGCAATGTATCCAGCCGCATCAAAGTGCCCGATAGATTCTCGCCTGCATTTGTCAGCCATTTCAACGCTTCCTGTGCCTGCCAGCTGCCCATAATGCCTGCTAAGGGGCCTGCCACGCCCACTTCTGTACAATTATTGGCTTCGTCTGGTTGTTCGGGCACCCAGCACTGATAGCATGGATGCGGAGCGCCCAAATAAGCGGTATAGAGGGTTAGGTTCCCTTCAAAGGCCTTGATGGCGGCACTTACCAGTGGTTTTTGCTCGGCATAGCAGACGCAGTTTAACAAATAGCGCGTAGCAAAATTGTCGGTGCCATCGATGACAATATCGTATTGACGGATAATGCTGGGCGCATTGCCTTCAACCAGCCGCCTTGGGTACAGGTCAACCTGTGCCTGCATGTGCAATTCCGAGATACGATCGCCTGCACTTTCCACTTTAAGGCGGCCAACGTCGCCTTCTTCATGCACGATTTGGCGTTGCAGGTTGGACAGCTCTACATGGTCGCCATCTACCACGCCAAGCCGGCCAACGCCAGCCGCAGCAAGGTAGGAAAGGGCAGGGGCGCCCAAACCGCCTGCGCCCACCACCAGCACGCTGGCATCGCACAAGGCTTGCTGGCCTCTCTCGCCAATGTCGGGCAGCATGATGTGGCGCGCATAGCGCCGCTTCTGCTCGTCGTCCAATGCCATATTAGCCAATATCAGCAAACAGATCGGTCGAGATATAACGCTCTGCGGTGGATGCGACGATCACAACGATGTTCTTGCCCGCCATCTCAGGGCGTGCGCCTACTTCCAGTGCTGCTGCAATGGTAGCGCCAGAGGAAATACCCACCGGAATACCTTCCAGCTTTGCCGCATCGCGCGCAGTGCTAAAAGCGGTTTCGTTGCCAATGGTCACGACTTCGTCAATTACATCACGATTAAGCACGTCTGGCACAAACCCTGCGCCAATGCCCTGAATTTTGTGCGGCCCCGGATTGCCACCTGACAGCACCGGGCTATCTTCGGGTTCTACGGCAATGCATTTGATATCAGCATTCTTTTGCTTCAGCACTTCGCTGGTGCCGGTGATAGTGCCGCCTGTGCCAACACCTGTGATAAACACATCGACCTTGCCATCCAGATCATTCCAGATTTCCTGCGCGGTCGTATCGCGGTGAATTTGTGGATTAGACGGGTTTTGGAATTGTTGCAGCATGAATGCATTG
>MDTE01177542.1_pt1 | contig 10859 bp, 12 predicted proteins | sample 811231 | NCBI WGS metagenome assembly MDTE01 (sample SAMN05326651, study PRJNA326480) | marine metagenome | isolation source: seawater | place: Indian Ocean: Red Sea | collected 2010 | reverse complement strand
CTGAGCGTATGCATTCCAGAACTTCCTCAGGAACCTTGAAATCAGGAATCACAAAACCATTTTCTTTGTAGTGATTCACCTGTTTAGTATTTAGCATTTGTGTATTTTAACTTAACTAGAAAATGATTGGGTCTTGGTAATTAAATTCTAAATTTTGAATTTGAGTTTCTGGATAAGTGATAATTGAAAAATTGGACGATTTTTACCAGCTATGGTAGTAATAAGCAATAGGAACAGTGATGAAAGTAGCTCTTGCAGCACAAGATTATGCCAAAACCTTGGGCTGGCGGCTGGAACTCAATCACCCCTTCAATATTTTTAAAACTAAATGTGAACCTGCATATGCGAAAATTTAAAGCGGCAGTAATTCAGGCTGCACCAGTTTCTTTTGATGTACCAAAAACTTTGGAAAAATTGAATGATCTTTCCGTTGATGCAGCAAGATCAGGGGCTAGATTAGCAGTTTTCCCAGAAGCTTTTGTTTCAGCTTACCCAAGAGGCTTGGACTTTGGTGCAAATGTTGGATCTAGAACGCCTGAGGGACGTGATTGGTTTAGGAAATACCATGAGGCGTCAATTGATATTCCAGGCCCAGAGGTCGAATTTATTAGTAAGGTGGCAAAAGCTAACAAGTTAGTTTTGGTTGTCGGCGTTATAGAACGAGATGGAGGAACTCTATATTGTACAGTCCTTTTCTTTGGTTCTGATGGAGCATATTTGGGGAAACATAGAAAATTAATGCCTACAGCGTCCGAAAGACTCATCTGGGGCTTTGGGGATGGTTCGACCATGCCTGTCTACGAAACTGAATTGGGGAATGTAGGGTCCGTTATTTGCTGGGAAAACTATATGCCCTTACTAAGAACTTCTATGTACTCAAAAGGAATAGAGCTATATTGCGCTCCAACCGCATCATTTCGTAAAACCTGGATACCCACTATGCAGCACATTGCAATGGAGGGAGGGTGTTTCGTACTTTCCTGTAATCAATTTGTTAAACGTTCTGACTATCCGGATGACTATCCGTTAGGAGAAGAAGTTACCCCTGACGATGTCTTATCGAGTGGAGGCAGCTGCATAGTAAGTCCAGCAGGAGAAATATTGGTTGGTCCATATTATGAGGGTGAAAAAATTTTGATTGCTGATTTGGACTTGGGTGATATACAACGATTTAAATTCGATTTTGATGTTGTTGGTCATTACGCAAGACCGGACATTTTCAACTTGCGCGTTAATGAGTCTGAGCAAAATATAGTGACTTCTCACAAAACTGCTAATGCTGATGATCAATAAAGCACTTTCCTGAGAAGAAATCCTTATTGATGAATTTATGAATTTGCTCCACACTGACCTAATTCAAAATAGGGTCTGAAATATGCAAAATGCATCGCAAACAATTAAACCGAACGAATCAAACCTGCCATACGTAATTGGCCCATATCAAGAACCAATCGCCAGCGTTGAGCCAGGAGAAACTTTCAGGGTAAGCACCCTTGATGCCTTTGCGGATAGGATTGATTCTCCCAATGTAGACCTTAAGAAAGTGATACAGGTTCCGTATGTTAATCCCTGTACGGGGCCTATTTTTGTTAAAGGGGCGGAACCAGGTGACACTTTAGTTGTTCACGTAATCGATATTCAGTTGCCTAGAGACTATGCGGTGAGCTGTATCATTCCAGACTTTGGAGGTGTTTGTGGGACTGTTTTAACACGAGTTTTAAATCCACCCTTAGAGCAAAGAGTCTTACTTCATAAAATAACTATGGAAGGAATCATTCATGATCCTAACCTCGCAATCCCTCCGATCCCAGTAGAGCCGTTTTACGGAACTATTGGGACATCTCCTGCGATCGAAGCCATATCGACATTGTCTGCTGGTTTTCATGGGGGCAATATGGATGCTGCGGATGTTTGCCCTGGTAATACTATTTACTTACCAGTTCAAGTTCCTGGTGCCTTATTGTTTATAGGTGATGGGCATGCGGCTCAGGGAGATGGAGAAGTTTCAGGAGTAGCAGCTGAAGTTCCAACACTAGGCACATTAAAAATCGATCTCATCAAGGGTAGGGCAACGCCCACTCCTCGAATTGAAAATGATGAATATATTATGTCAGTGGGTAGTGCACGGCCTTTAGAGGATGCGGCTCGTGTAGCTTTTTATGATCTGGTGACTTGGATCGAATCAGATTTTGGTATCGAACGTATAGCAGCTTATCAGTTGGCATCCCAGGTAGCGAAAGTGCGTCTAGCAAATTTTGTAGATATTTTGTATACCATTGTCGCTAAATTCCCAAAGCGATATTTGCCTAAATTCTCAGGACAGGAGTGAGTAAGGAGAAACCATGCTATCAAGTGAAATGAGAAAAAGCCCTCATTGATAAATGAGGGCTTTTTGCATATCAATACTAGATTTTAATTATCTGAACTGCGAAGAGTTTGAACGCCCAGAGCAACTGCTACTACCATCAGCCCTAACCATGCGATAAAACCTCCTATGGCTAACTCTTCATTTATATTGCCAATAAGGAAGAGTGCACCTGAAAGAACTGATAATCCACCAATTACTATGTGAAAGTTTTTGTCGAGAATAATACCTATGCCCAATAGGAGCATCAGCAACCCACATGACAAAGTGAATGTGCTTTCGGTAGCTAAGCTAATCTGCATTAGAGCAGTACCGGTAGCAGCTGAACCTGCCTCTGTTACTCCCCACTCAATCCCAATCACAAGAGTTCCGAGCACAAATAGGGCTACAGCTAAAAGCGCACTAATGTTGGCATAAGGCGCTCCAGCCCCATCTCCAGATGCTATCTTTCGCGATATATTTAAAAATCCAACAAAAACAGCACCCATTCCCCCAAATCCCATCAGCATGCCTACTTTACTTAGACCTGGATCAGCCATGAGCTCTGCCGCTTCCTCAGCTGCTGTGGCATCCATACTCCCGCTATCAGGATAAATAAACATCCATCCTATTAGAGATACTACACTTCCAAGAATAAGCGTTAGAGAAGTCTGCATTTTCAATTGCATAAATCACTCCTAGAGATAATAAATGTCGAACTTATTAAGAATAATGGCAAGAAGCAGGTATAAATGTCAATTTGATTCGTTTACAGCTAGAGGCTAGCGATTTTGTGAAATTTGACCCACTCTTCATCAAGTTCTAATCCTAAGCCAGGAAGTTCAGGCGCATTAATATTGCCATTTTCATCGACTAGGATTTGGTTTTTCGCCCCCCATGTATGGAGTTCTTGAGGGAGCCAATGCTCATAGTAATTGCAATTTTGTGACGACATCATTACATGGAGGTTCGCTAGGTTCATTGGAGTGTTGCCCCCTAACCCTATCTCTACGTGCTTTCTGAATCCTTCTGCTATAGACATTTGTTTTTTCAGGCCTGTAATTCCCAATTTTCTTGCTGTTCCTCTTACGAACTGTATCGTTTCGAGGCCTAATAGGTGAGTGGCTTCATGTAAAAGGAATTCCAGCGAATCGCTCATATTGATTGGAGTTTTTAGTGACTGGCTCAGCTTAATCACTGCATCTAAATCTTGTGAGGGTACGGGGTCTTCATACCAAAAAAACCCATTTGCATCGAGAGCATTCCCGATATAGAGCGCATCTTTTAATTCATACCCATTATTCGGATCAAACATTAACGCCATATCATCGCCAACAGCAGCACGAACTTTCTCTACCATTTCACAAGTTGTGACTGGACTTAAGTTTCCAGGGTGAATTTTATAAGCCTTAAAACCCTGCGATTGAATTTCCAGAGCTTCATTTGCATACCCTTCTGGTTCTGAATGTCTTGGTGGGTAAGTGGCATAAGCTGGAACCACGCTTCGCGCAGTTCCCAGTAATTCGTGGATGGGTTGTCCCGTAATCTGCCCTTGTAGATCCCATAGCGCTACATCCAATGGAGCCCAAGCAGCTTCTATTGGTTCTTGAAAATTCTTCGGCATATTTGTTATTTGATTCCAGAGCCATTCCCTTTCATTGATATTCATGCCAACAATGATAGGACGGAGTACTTCAAGAATAGTGTTAATACGTTGCGGTGATGATTCACCAAGATTGCCAATAAATGCATTACCTTCTAGGTCACCATCAGTTTGAACACGCAGAATACCCTGAGTTATCTTTCCGCCCAGTGCTCCGCGTTTGTCCTGAACCGGAATAGGTTTAACTTTTCTTTCTATTAGCTCTACATTTATATTTGTTACTTTCAAGCCACTACTCACGATTAAGCTTTTGGCGAAAGCTTCGATTTGTTATGAATACTATAAATTAAGGCTAAACTTATTAAAGTAAAGACTAGTGCACTAAGACCAAGCGATAAATTAATACCTATGATTGCACCCATGAATCCCACGGTGATCCCGCTGCCAAAACGCAGTCCATTTAGAGCCATGTTGTAAACACCAATTATCTGCCCACGTTGTTCGGGTGGAGCTTCAAGTTGGACTAGAGTTGTGGCCATCGAGGTGAAACTGATTTGCATTATGCCCATAATGAATAAACCAACTATTGCTACGGCATAGTTAGGGGCCGCTGCAAATAATATGACACTTAGTGACCAGAACCCAGCCAGGATAGTAGCAGACATCGCCCTTGGACTAAGCGCAGATAGTACTTCAAGGAATACTCCTCCAAATATAGCTCCCGCAGCGCTAGAAGAAAGAAGAATTGTATAAATCAGACCTGCATTTTCCGGAAGGAAATTAGTTGCAAATTGAGGCATTTGTGCCTGATAAGCATTACCAACTAAAAATGAACTTGCTCCACCTAAGACAACCATTGAGAGAATTACCTGATTCTTTGATGCCTGGCGGATAGTATGAATCGCTGTGAATACGCCCAATCTTAATGGCCTTCTGACTGTATTGCTTAGGTGTAAATGTCCTGTATAGGGAACGTACAAGCACCAAATAACTAGTGGGATGAAAAATAGAGTATTTACTAACAAACCTATACCAGATCCCAAAACTAGAAGTAAGAAACCTCCTACTACTGGGCCCAGAAAAATTCCAAGTTGGCGAGACGTGCTGCTTATTCGAACGGCACTTTGCAGTTCATCATCACCAACAATATCGTGAACTAGTAGCTGATTAGCAGGTTGGTAAAGTGAACCTGCTAATCCGTGAATGGTGAGTAAAATGACTGCATGCCAAACTTGAATAGAATCAGTGAGAAATAAAACTGCCCATGATGTAGAAGTTAAAATAAATAGGAACATGGAAAAAATTGTTATCTTTCTGTTATCAAATCGATCAGCAAGAGCACCGGCATGCACACCAAACAGCAAAGATGGAGCCCAATGGCTTAAAACGGCATAACCTCCTAGTAACGGTGATTGAAATGTTGCAAAAATCACCCAATAAGAAATCACGTGTTCTATATTGTCACCCATCATCCACAGAGTTCCACCAACCGTGTATGATCGGAAATCAGGTTTCCTGAGTGATGAGAATGCGACCTTTTGTTTTTTTGTAGCCAATAAAACCTCGAACATACAGGTGACGTAAAAAACGCTGAAGGATCAATGGAAAAGAATTATTACATGGTAGAGCATGCCTAACAAAATAGGTATTTCTATGCAGGGCTTTTATGGATGGAAAGTACTTGCTTCTATGATGGTAATAAGAGGTGTAGCTGGGGGGATTAATCTCTACGGTAGCACTTTGTTCATATTACCTGTTCAGGATGAATTTAAAATTACCAGGGGCATTGTTGCTACAGTGTTTGCTGCTGGGCTGGTAATAAGAAACCTGACGTCTCCCATAAGCGGTTACCTCATCGATCGCTATGGCGCAAAAAAAATGCTTTTGCTTACTTTATTTCTTTCAAGTTCTGGCTATATTTTGATGATATTTGCCCAGAATATATACGTGTTTACTATCATTTACTTAGCACTAGTTAGCCTAGGATTTCACGTCCTGCTTTTTCAGGCACCTTCTGTGATTATCAATAATTGGTTTGATCGACATAAGGGATTTTCTATGTCCCTTTTGCAAGTTGGTGCTGGTATTGGAGGAGGAATTTTAGTTCCGATTTTAGGGTATTTGATTGCAGAGGAGGGTTGGAGGTTTGCCAGCGCCATGGCTGGTCTATTCCTACTCATTATTGGGCTGCCGATTTTATATATTGCACGAGACACACCCGAAGAAATGAACCAATACCCTGATGGCATTCGACCGAAAAACCAAAGCCTTTCTGGAAATAAAAGTAGTTCAGGGGCAACCCTTAAAGAAGCAATTTTAACAAGACAATATTGGATTATAGTAATAGTACTATTAGCATTTTCGAGTGCTGTTTCTGCTGTAGCTTTCCATTTTGCCCCCATACTTGAAGATAAAACCATGTCTCCAGTGACACAGGCAGGACTATTAGGAACTCTTGCTTTTCTTAGTGCACCGGTAATTGTTTTGACAGGTTGGCTTGGAGATCGAACTGACAAGCTCAAAGTAAGTGCGGTCATAATTTTTATTATTGCACTTGGAATTATGTTACTGAACCTTGGCCAAACGGTTACGTTGATGGCTTTATCTGCACTTTTAATGGCGGGAACTCAGGGCGTTTACCCGCTTCTTTGGGCAGTGACAGGCGATGTATTCGGGCGGAGAGATTTTGGAACTATCAGAGGGAGCATTGAAGGTATTATGGTTTTTGGTTTAGCTGCGCCATCGGTCGTGGGGTTTATCTACGATTGGCAAGGAAGCTACACTTTTGCGCTCTGGGTATCTGCCGGACTTTGTTTAGGCGCAGCCGCAATAGCAGGCATTGCTTCATTCAGATCTAAATTCACCAGCTTGTTTAATGAACTGTAAAATTGCCAGGGATTTTTAGGTCAATTGCATAAACACTTGTTCGAGCAGTTAAAAATAGCGTTTTGTTGTCCTTACCACCCCAACCGCAATTAGCAGGTATTTCAGGAAAAATCATCCGGCCAAGATTTCCTCCATTTGAATTTAAAACCCAAAGCCCTCCACTTGCAGTGCAATATATATTACCTTCTGTATCGACCTTCATTCCGTCCGGTACTCCAATTTCTTCAGGAGTACCTTTTAATTCTGCAAAGACTTCACCACCTGATAATGACCCATCTTTCTCGACGTTAAAAATGCGTATGTGGTGCAGCTCGCTATCGTCCACGTACAGCGACTCTTCATTTAGTGAGAAGGCTAGGCCATTAGGTAGCTTCAGATTGTCGACCAGGAGTTCAATTTGGAAAGTAACAGGATCAACCCTGTACAAACCTTGATGCGCAAGCTCTTTTCCTTCTATGTGATTTGGTAGTCCAAAGGTTGGGTCTGTAAAGTAAATGAACCCATTACTATCTACTACTATGTCGTTTGGTGAATTTAACCGTTTGCCCTCAAATGAGGAAGCAATTACTGTGATCGAACCATCTTCCTCAGTACGAGTGACTCGACGGTTCGAGTGTTCACAGGTGAGAATTCTACCTTGCAGATCCTGAGTATTACCGTTTGCATTCCCACTTGGGTATCTAAATGTAAAGACTTCAGGGCCTTCCTCTTTGATTCTCAAATCTACGATTCGGTTATTTGGTATATCTGAAAATAGCAACCGATCCCCTCTCCAAAGAGGACCTTCAGTGAAGCCAAAACCAGAAGCAATTCTTCTAAGTTCAGGGCTTTCACCAACAATTAAATCAAAATCAGGAGACTTTTTATCGAGTTTTAGCAACTTTAAGCTCAATAATAAAGGTAAAAAAAGTGTCCCGAGTGACCAGGCGCCAGTGAAATTTCCGACTCGGCTCAGGTTTCCCTAGGCTCTATGTTCCATTTCACTTTTCTCTGATCACTCAGGACATCGTAAACTTACACCACCCGTTGTTTCGTTTGTCAAGTGGCAATTCTGTTGATTTTCTCCCCAATCTTAAAATGAATAAAAGCTTTAAAAACTTTTTCAGCCGCAGTATCATATTCACGGCCATTTGCGGCAAGACTTGCAAAGAACCCACCTGATTGAATGTTGCCGAGGTGGTGGAATTGGCAGACACGCTGTCTTGAGGGGGCAGTGGGGCAACCCGTGGGAGTTCGAGTCTCCCCCTCGGCACCAGTTTTGTATTAGGCGACGTAGCCAAGTGGTTAAGGCGGGGGTCTGCAAAACCCCTATTCGGCGGTTCGAATCCGCCCGTCGCCTCCAATATTTACAGCTAGATTGACGAATTTCTAGCAGAATGTGATACCACTGGTTATTCCTGTATCCCCATTTAGCTGAGTTTCATATCGTTCAGTTTTGCTCGCAGCTCGCTGATGTGACTTGGCCCAATGCCGCAGCATCCTCCTACAATTGTTGCCCCACGATTAATCCATTCCAATGCATTCTCGGCATACTTGTCTGGCTTACAAACTGTCTCGAATTGCCAATTTGGAGGGATGATCTCACCGCTGTTTGGATAGACAGCTAATGGACCGGACCATTGGCGAGCTGCAATATCCAGAGCCGGGCCGCTGACATCAAGATCGCAGTGCATGATGGCAAGGATCGTGCGTTCAACTTTTGGATTGAGCGACTCCAATAGCTTTGGAAGTAAGTCTTCGAGTGCCGTTGGCTCGGACTGGAGGTTCATGCTATGTCCTCGCGTCACAATTGTTTGGCCGTCTGGCCCCCATTCACAGGTGATACCGATCATTACTGGCAGTTCAGTTGCCAATGCTGCTGAGATCGCAACCTTTGAAACTTCGATATCGCTTAGCATTTCGAGAGCTATGAGATCCACACCAGCCATCGCAAGTACTTCTATTTGCTCATCGAAACTCTCTCGGAGCCTTGGGTAATCCAAGAGAGGGTAGCGATTACCAAACGAGCGATAATTTGAAACAGAACCTCCTATCCATCGATGGCGCCCGTCCTGCAATCGATGGATGGATTGTTGGCAAAGATCAACAGCAAGACGATTGAGCGAAGGGGCATCGTCTCCGCGTCCAATCACCTCAAGCGTGTGGCGAGCAAGAGGAAATGTGTGAGTTAGATGGATATCAGCGCCTGCGGTAACATAGTCATCATGGATCAATCCTATAGTCTCTGGAGCTAACTCGATTGCTAATGCACTCCAAGATTGACTATCCATAGGGACCCCGCGTCGCTCGAGCTCGGTTCCCATTGCTCCATCGGTGAGTAAAACTGTCCCTTCAGCTAAGGTAGCCATCAGATCCTTATGCACAAACCTCTCCAATCCTTTTCTATATTTTCGACGTTATCACATAAGAATGTTAAAATAATTGCATGAGTAAGGAATCTACGAAGGCTGCGTTTCAAAAGGCTTTTTCTGATCACGGGCTGATAACTCTGTCGGAGGAAGATATCCGTATCATGAATACGTATTACAAGCTGGATGAGCAAGCAGAAACAGAAGACCAGAACACCGAATCCTAACCGCCGTGCCCTTCTTTTTAAGGTCACATTGGCTGCCTCTAGGCTCGGACCAATCCAGAATTCAGCCTATTGAGTAACTAGCAATCGCTGGGAACAAAACACCGTAAAAAATATACTCAGCATTTTTGAAGCATACTATGCGGAAGGGGAACTTCAATGACAGATATAGCTTTGGCTCTAGTTCTCTTCTCTGGCTTTGCTCACGCCTTTTGGAATCTACTGCTAAAACGCAGTCACAACCAAGAAATATTTGTTTGGTGGATTCAAATCACCCAAATCATCCTACTTTTCCCTCTTGCGCTATATCTCACCATGAACGAGGGCATTAAAGCTGAAGGTTGGTGGTTCATATTAGGAACTTCAGTAATACATATTCTCTATTTTGTTTTCCTGAGCCGCGGTTATATGAATGCTGATTTTTCGCTGGTTTATCCAATAGCGCGAGGTATGGGTCCCGCGTTGATTCCAATCCTAGGAGTAATATTCCTTAAAGAAACAATTTCTGAATTGGCAATCTGGGGAATAGTGACGATTATAGCGGGTATATTTACTGTCTATTGGTGGGGACACCTATTCGAGATAACCAAAAATTTTAAAAAAATAATAAAAGATCGAGGAATTCGTTATGCTTTATTAACAGGAGCTACAATAGCCGCTTATTCAGTTTGGGATAAAGTTGGAATTCAGTACGTAGATCCCTTGTTGTACATGTATATGCTTGCACTTGGAACAGCTGTAGGTCTCCTTCCATATATATTTTTGAAGTATGCAGTCGGGGCTGTTAAAAAAGAACTGCTACTTAATAAAACACCCATACTTTTTGCCGGGATTCTTGTATTTATTGCATATGGATCAGTTTTAAGTGCCATGCAGTTTTCCAATGTTAGCTATGTAGCGCCAGCTCGCGAGATTGGCATCGTGTATAGCGTAATTCTCGCGAGAGTAGCATTAGGAGAGCATATGAATATGGGCCGAGTGCTCGGTTCACTAGCTATAATTAGTGGAGTATTTTTAATTGCAATTGGATGAGATTAGGAATACCTGCTGCTCTATCGGTGTGCATTGCTCCCTGTAGCCGTGCACCTATGCAAGCCTTTACACCCGAGCCGACTTTGATCAAGTATGAAAAGCGTCCTGAATTTAAGGGAAAATAATCAAATGGGCCTAAAAATTTTTCTTTTGGTAGATTTAACGTGAACCATCAAGGTTTGGTTTTTTCAATTGCATTAATATGGCTAGCATTAGCTTTGAGCCCGTTAGTTGGTGTACCTCTACTTCTTCCCTCTATTAGTCAGGACTTTGGCACATCTACATCTGCAACTTCGTGGGTCATCCTCGCCTATTCTTTAGGAATGGCAGGTGCATTTATGCCTGCCGCGCACATTGGAGACCTAATCGGATATAGAAGAGCTGCATTGATAGGGAGCTATTTAGGTATAGGGTTTTTGATT
>MDTE01069651.1_pt1 | contig 10859 bp, 12 predicted proteins | sample 811231 | NCBI WGS metagenome assembly MDTE01 (sample SAMN05326651, study PRJNA326480) | marine metagenome | isolation source: seawater | place: Indian Ocean: Red Sea | collected 2010 | reverse complement strand
TTAAATCAGCCGTGCCTGTGGGTGGAGAATAGGCTTTGATTGCAATACCATTTAAAGTTATAAGTGTATGATTAGAGTTTGTGCCTCTTAAAAAGATTGATGACATTTGGCCATCTGGTCCAGATTGTACCATGTTTATAGATGGTAATGTTTTAATGTCACTTGGTTCTATAACATCATACGAATAAGTTTTATATGTTAGGTCGTTTGAAGTTCTAAATCCGTAAATTGTGATTTCTAATTCTGCTTTTGCTGTTAACGGTATAAGTAAACAGAGTAACGATAATAATATTCTATACATAATTTTCCTAGTACAACACAAATCAATGTTGATACTAGTAAATTAAAATCGAAAGGTACCGCCATTAAATAAGTGTTCAGCAAACTACCACCATGTAACAACCACACGAAATAGTTTACTATTAAATGCCACATCAGCACACCTGTTAATGTAGCGTAAATAACATTGCTCATATACTTGCCTAAAATTACGAATAAGATAACGCAAAAATAGACAGGTAATATTAATGAATGGAAACCTAAAAAAATGTCTTTGAAGATAAACAAAGACAAAGGTAAGATAAATTGAATATTACTATTTTTAGTTACATGAGGTAATAGTATAGCAATAGCCAACAAAGGTGTCACATTCATACATCTATTTATATCATAAAATTGTATGAATGGCAATGGTCGGAGTGGTAGGATTCGAACCTACGACCCTCTGGTCCCAAACCAGATGCGCTACCAGGCTGCGCTACACTCCGTCAATGATTATCGTTCTAGTACGACATAATCACCAAAGTGTTTGTCGAAAGTCTGTATAAGATGTTCGTAATCGGAAAGTTTCATTTCTTCAAGTATGCCTTGAATAGCAAGAGCAGACAGACCAAGTTGAGAACCTAGTGACTTAGCATACCCTAGAAGAACAAAAGCATTACCGTCTGGACCTGTCAAGTCAATTACGAGTTCAGTAGATTTTTTCTTTGCACGAATGGTCATTATATTTTCTCCCAACCAACCATGGCACAAAGCCATTTTTCACCATTGACAACAACATAGTCACCACAACTAGTAGAACGGTGACCCCATTCTTTGTTGTCTTTAACTTCTAAAGGTTTCACAACTTCAACATTTTTGAAGTAGTCAGGATTATCATAGGTCTTACCAGCAAAGGTATAAGTAGGACCTTTAGACCAACTACCATCAACATTGTTAGTCATTCGAAAAACTTTTTCAAGACCTTCTTCAACAGGAATGTTATCGTTAAGTTCGACATTGGCAACATGCATTGCCTCTTGTTCAAACGCTTTATGAAAAACTTGATATTGCATAGTGTATCTCCTCAATTAAGACAGGTACAAAGGACCTGTCCAGTTCATATAAAATCCTTCAAAGACATTACCACGAGCTTTGTTCAAAGCAGGTGCAGCCCATCCGGCAGGTTTCAAAATGTCACCAACTTTAAAACCTTTTGCTTCAGTTTTAGCAGTTAGTTTCTTAATTACAAAACAGTGAACAGAGTTATCACGAATTACTTTGATGTAATTCACTCCTTCTTTAACTGAACACTTGTCTTCAAACTCAGCAAGAGTACGGTCAAAGTAAGAAGAACCTTTTTCACTCTCACGACTTTTAGAAGTCCACTTAGCGTAGTCCATCTTAGAAGCCTCAATGATATTCTTAACACCTTCTTCAAGTGAGGTGGCAACTTTTTCACATTTAACAGTCATAGTGATGTCCTTTCTTTAACTTACTTAATCATTATACCACATGGAATAACAGTGGCAAGCACTTTTTTCACTTTTTTTTAATTTTTTTCAGAAATTGCAACGACAGCACCAGTACCAAACAGTGCAAGACCAATAGTTGCATACAAAATCATCTCACCGATAGTATTTGCATTTTCCATACAAGCGCCATCACAATCACCAGCAGAGCCAGCCATCATAATAATACCAGTAATAATCAAAATAGACGAAATAATAGTTTTCATAGTGTTTTCCTTTCTGTTTTTCATCTTACTTGTACAATATACCACACTTTCCAAGCGTTGGCAACAGCTTTTTTCGCTTTTTTTCGCTTTTTTTTCGAAAAAAACGCAGTAAAATCAACACTTTTTTAACTTTTTTGTTCTAGTTTTGTTCTAATCACTGTTTTTACTGCTTTTTTAGCGACCTAAATAGTAAAAACAAAGGATTTTTATGGCAAAAATGAGATTATTTAAGTTTTGGAACGCAGATGGCGTAGAAAAAGAGAAAGAAGCACTAAGTTTAAAAAAAGCAATCATGTCCGTACAATCGGATTTTAAAGATAACTCAATCAGTGTTGAATATATCAGTAAAAAAGGCAAAGAAATGTGTCACAGTGTTTTAATACCAATTGGTAGAAAGATAAAACAAGCAATGTTGCAAGAAAAAAGAAGAGAGGCGTTAAAAGCTAAACATGCCAAAGGTTAGTAGAAAAGGTGATGAGTTAAGTACAGGTCATATTTGTGCCAGTACGACTACTTTAGCTACACCAGGACAATCAACTGTTTTTGCAGAGGGTGAATTAGTTGCTAGAAAGACTGACCCTACAGTATCACACCCATTTCCACCAAACCCACCTTGTGCTCCACATGTTGCAAAAGTAAATGCTGGTTCAGGTACAGTCTTTGTTGTAGGTAAAGCATGTGCTAGAGTTGACGATAGTGCTGACGCAGGTGCAATGACAACTGGTGCAGACACCGTATTTGCTGGCGGATAGTTCATAAAAAGTTTATAAATATTGTTACTATGGCAGTTTATGACGCATCAGCAAATAATAAGAGTAATAGAAACAGTAGGCGATACAGAGATATCGACCTAGATTTTGGTCGTAACTCTACAACAAATGATATTGTAAAAATAGAAGATGTTAATGCTGTAAAGAGAAGTGTTAAAAATTTAGTGCAAACTAATTTTTACGAAAGACCTTTTCATCCAGAATTAGGTTGTGGTGTGAGAGAGTTATTATTTGAAAATTTTACACCAATGACAGGTATCTTTTTAAGAAGAAAGATAGAAGAAGTATTAACAAACTATGAACCAAGAATTACACTTGAACAAGTCGCAGTTGATGATGACCAAGATGGACATAGATTAGTAGTTGACATTTATTTTTATGTTCAAGGTGTGCCAGACCCAATTCAAGTTACGACATTTTTACAAAGGTTAAGATAAGATGGCTAATCATAAGTTAAACATTTCAGATTTAGATTTTGACCAAATAAAAACAAATCTAAAAACATTTTTACAAAGTCAATCAGAGTTTCAAGACTATAACTTTGAAGGTTCTGGTCTTTCAATTTTAATTGATGTCTTATCTTACAACACACACTACTTAGCTTATTTGGCAAACATGTCAACTAACGAAATTTACCTTGACAGTGCTGATATTAGAAATAATATTGTATCGTTAGCAAAAATGGTAGGTTATACGCCTACTTCAGTTCGAGCACCAAGGGCTGATGTTGATATTGTTGTAAATAATGCATCAGGTACATCTTTGACAATGAATAAAGGTACAATCTTTACAACTACAGTTGATGATGTTCAATATCAATATGTAACAAACGGTGACATTACAATTACACCATCAAGTGGTGTTTACAGATTTTCAAATGTAACTTTATATGAAGGCACACTTGTTACTTTTAAATATACGGTTGACATAAATGACCCCGACCAAAAGTTTATTATACCAAGTAACAGAGCAGATACATCAACACTAAAAGTATCCGTACAAAACTCAGCTACAGATACAACAACATCAACTTATACTTTTGCTACCACATTAGCTAATGTTAGTAACACATCTAAGAGTTATTTTTTACAAGAAACAGATGAGGGCAGATTTCAAGTTTATTTTGGTGATGGTGTAACAGGTGTTAAATTAAGTGATGGTAATATAGTAATACTAGAATATGTTGTAACAAATACAACTGAGTCCAACGGTGCAAGTTCATTTTCACTTTCTGGTAACATTGGTGGTTTTACTGATATCACATTAACAACTAATTCTAATTCACAAGGTGGTGCTGAAGCAGAAACAAACGATAGTATAAAGTTTAATGCTCCACTTTCTTACGCTTCTCAAAACAGAGCAGTTACAACAACTGACTATGAGACTTTTGTAAAACAACTTTATCCTAATGCTATATCTGTGAGTGCATGGGGTGGTGAAGATGATGAAACGCCAGTTTATGGTGTTGTAAAAATTTCAATTAAAGCTGCGTCTGGTTCTACTTTAACGCAAGCTACTAAAAACGACATTGTAACACAATTAAAAAAATATAATGTTGCTTCAGTTAGACCAGAAATTGTTGATGCTGAAACAACTTCAGTTATATTAAATTCTAATATTAGATACGACAGTAAAAAAACTACAAAAACAGCTGATACTATTAAATCAAATGTTATAACAGCTGTAACAAATTATAATACATCAACTTTACAGAAATTTGATGGTGTCTTTAGATATTCAAAATTAGTAGGCCTTATTGATGATGTTGATGATAGCGTTGTATCAAATATCACTACAGTAAAAGTAAGAAAACCATTTACTCCAACTTTAAATTCATCAGCTAGATATGATATCTATTTTAGAAATGCATTTTATAATCCTCATACAGGACACAATGCAGATATGGGAGGTATTTTATCATCTTCAGGATTTAAAGTAAGTGGTAATACAAATGAAATGTTTTTAGATGATGATGGTACAGGTAATGTTAGAAGATATTACTTAGATGAAAGTGGTGTTAAAACTTATGACAATTCAACACAAGGCACAATTAATTATGCAACGGGTCAAATAACTATAAACTCTTTAAATGTAACATCAATATCTAATATTAGAGGTTCTACATCAACTGTAATTGAATTAACAGTTATACCTAATTCAAACGACATTGTTCCTGTAAGAAATACTGTTGTTGAAATTGATGTATCAAATTCTAGTTTCTTGGTAGAACAAGATAACTTTGTCGGTGGCGGCAATGATGCAGGTGTAGGTTACACAACAGCTACGAGTTATTAATGAACAATGGCAAAATTTAATGATAAAATTTCAAACCAACTAACTGCTCAACTACCCGAATTCGTAGTTGAACAGCATCCTAAGTTTGTCACTTTTTTAAAAACATACTATCAATTATTAGAATCCGCTGAAGTAACATTAACAGATATAAATGATACAGATGGTATTCTTTTAGAAACTGAAACTAACCAGGTAAATTTATTAATATTAGATGGTGGTCGTTTAGGTTCTACAAGGACACAGTTAGATGCTGGTGATAAAGTTCTTACTGAAGATGCTTCAGTTGGTAAATTTACAAATGGCGAAACTGTTACAGGCAGTACATCAAAAGCCACAGCAGTTATTGTTGCTGAAGATTTAGATAATACTAGATTATTCATATCATCACAAAATAAACTTATCGTAGGTGAGACAATTACAGGCGCCACATCTGGCGCTACTGCTACAATATCAAACTACAGACCTAATCCTATTCAAAATATTTCAGAGTTAGTTAATTATAAGGATCCTGATAAAACAATTGAAAAGTTTTTAACTCAGTTTAGAAATGAATTTTTATCTACTTTACCTGAACAATTAGCAACAGGCGTTGATAAAAGAAACTTAGTTAAAAATATTAAATCACTTTATCAATTAAAAGGTACTGCTGAAGGCAATAGAATATTCTTTAATTTATTATTTGGCGACCAAGCAGAAACAATTTACCCTAGAGAAAACATTTTAAGAATTTCAGATGGTCAATGGGGCACAAGAAAAATATTAAGAGGTATTGATGTAGTAGGTGATACATCAAAACTTATTGGTAGAACAATCACAGGCGAAACTTCAGAAGCAACAGCTATTGTCGAAAATGTTTTTAGATTTAACTTTGGTGCAAATGAAGTAACTGAATTTGTAATTAATGAAGATACTGTTGAAGGCACATTTCTAATTGGCGAAACTGTACAAGGTACAGAATCCGATATTAATGATGTTTTTATCAAAACTGTGGTCACAGGTATCCCTGGAACAAAAAATATTTTAAATGACGGTGCTTTGTATGATGCAAATGCTTCAATATCATTAACTGGTGGTGGTCAAGGTGCTTCATTCCAGGTTGGAGATTTAGGTGGTGGTCCTTTAACAGAAATTATTATTGATGACGGAGGTTTTGACTTTGAAATAGGTGATGAAATTGTATTTACAAATGATGAAACAAGCGGCACAGGTGCTAGAGCTTTTGTTCAAGTTGTTAACGGAGGTTTTTCTCCTGAAACGGGTTTAGAAAGTGGCGACACATTATTTCCTGAAACACCAACATCAACAAATGCATTAACAAAATATCTTGCTGGTCCTGTTATATCAGTTGAACCTAATTCTTTCTCTGGTTCAAAAACAATGGCAGATATAATTGGTGCTCAAAACGATAGTTCTAATCAAGCGATATCAATTGTCGGTCAAACTTCAGGTGCTACTGCTACAATTCGTTTTAATATTCATGGCACACCTTTAGCAGACGGTTCTCTTGAAAATAATGATGGTGCTGGAACATACAATACAGCAGATAGTATTATTGATGAAAGATGTAGAGATTTTAATCCTACAGTTTTGTATATCACATATACAAATGCAAATCTATTTCAAAAAGGCGAAACAGTAACATATACAGCATCTGATTCCTCTACATTTACTTTTAGATTAAGAGATGATTTTGGTAGAGAAGGTGTTGGTATTAATAGAGAAGGCCTAGACGAAACAAATATAGCTGATAGAGATTCCATTTATCAGATGGTGAGAAACTTAGGTGCTAATACAAATGAAGATGACCATATTGTCTTAGAAGATGCAACAACTGAAGGTGACCAATACGCTGGTGATAAAATTGTTCAAGAAAGAAATACTGGTATTGGTGACATTACTGATACTTTCTTAATTAGTGGCGGTCAAGGTTATAAAACTTTACCAACTTTAGGATTTACAAGAGCAGATGGCACATCAACATCATCAGGAAAAGATTTTATATTAAAAACTTTTGGTACAGAAATAGGTAGAATTTTATCTATTAATACAGTTGAACACGGAATTCAACATGAATTATCCCCTACACCACCGTCAATCGAATTTATTAACAATAGTATTGTAACAAGTGTTACAGGTTCCTTTAGCACAGGCGAAACTGTTACTGGTTTGACTTCAGGATTTACAGCTGAAGTTAATAGTTATGATGCTACTAGAGGTTTATTAAGATTAGATGCTGTCACAGGCGGACCTCAGGTGGGCGAATTAATTAGAGGTAGTTCATCTCTTGCTCAAGGTACTTTACATGTAACAGACCATGCGTCAGCCACAGTTGATGTTGTTTCAGTTGCAGACACAGATGGTGCTTTCTTAAATGAAGATGGCAAACTTTCTGAAACAACAATGAAAATACAAGACAGTTTATACTATCAAGATTTTTCATATGTAATTAAAGTAGGTGATTCCATTAATACATGGAGAAATAGTTTTGAAAAAACTATGCATACGGCTGGATTTTATTTTTCAGGCGAAGTTGCTATCACCAGTAGATTAGATGTTAAAACAAGAGCGCCAGTTGTTGGAGATATTTCAGGTGTTGCAGAAAGTCCGTTACTTGGTGTTCTTACAACAATCTTTGCAGTTAACTTTAGAAGGAAACTTGGTACAGATAGTGATGGTACAACACTAAGACCTAACAATCTTGAAGCACACAACGGTATAGCAAACAGACCATCTAAAAATACTAGAGATGCAACATTAACTTTGACACACAGAGTTCCTACTATTGTTAGTAGGGTTAGAAGAAGTGATATAAATGGTTTTAGAAATATAACTAGAGGTTTTGCATATGCAGGACCGACTTATGCCTCAATTAATAAATATCACAATACTGCTTTTAAAGGTGGTGACAGGTCAAATCCTTCAGGTATAACTTTTGATATTCTTAGTGATATTAGAATTATAGGCACAGGTACAGATTTTGACGGTCAACCAGCAATCTTTAGAATGACCTCAAATGAAGATGCTAGAAGAATGAAAACAAACTTTACATTTCCGTCAGAAATCACAACTGCTGGTTCAGGTGCAGCTGGTTCATCTTACGATAACAATGTAATTAGATATAGTACAACAAACAATACATTTGACGAGGCGTAATGAAAACTGATATAAATAGTAGTGATATAATTATTACTGTGGATGGTGAAGTGCAACAAGAAAGTAAAGACTACACTATTGAAAACAATAGATGGCAGTTTACTTACCCACCAAAGCCAGGTGCAATTGTAAAGGTTTATAAAAGGAAAGAAGATGCCAAAACAACTAATTGATAGAGGTACAGTAGCTAACGATGGTACTGGTGATACTATTCGTGTCGGTGCCGGTAAGGTAAACGACAACTTTAACGAAATTTATAACGCAATCGGTGACGGTTCTACACTAATTTCTGGTACTATTATTTCTGATATTAGTACGGCAACTCTTTCAAACAAAACTATCAATTCAAATGCAAACACATTAACAATTGCTTTAGGTGAGATTACTTTAACGGGTACAACCACTCAATTCAATAGTGCATTATCAGATGACGATTTCGTAGCACTAACTAATAGTGTAACACTTACAAATAAAACTATTGATGGAGGTAATAACACACTACAAAATATTCCTAATAGTGCATTAGATAGTATTGGCAATTCAGCGTTAACAAATTCATCAATTTCTATTGGTGGTGTCACATTTAATTTAGGTGATACAGATGCTACACCAGCACTAGACTTATCAGACGCAACAAATTATCCTACATCATCTTTATCTGGTACTATCACAAATGCTCAATTAGATGGTTCAATTGCAAATGCTAAACTTTCTAATTCATCAATTACTTTAAGAGATGATAGTTCAACCACAGATGCAGTTTCACTTGGTGAAACTTTAGTAATGACTGGTGGCACAGGTATTACTTCAGTTGTAGGTTCAAATCAAGTAACATTTAATATTGACAGTACAGTTGCAACATTAACGGGTTCACAGACACTAACTAATAAAACAATAAACGGACCTGATAATACAATTACCAATTTAGCAAATTCAAATTTATCTGGTTCTGCCGGTATCACAAATGCTAACTTAGCAAACTCTAGCATCACATTAGGTGCAGACAGTATTTCTTTAGGTGACACACAAACAACAATTACAGATTTAGATTTAGATGGTTCTTCAAGTATTTCTGGAACAGGTACTATTGATACAACAGGAAGCGGAAACAAATTAAGATTTAACTTTGCAGCCGCTGACGCAGCTGCTCTTGCTACAGCTATTGACCCTAACACTTATGAGGGTATGTTTGCTTACAATACAACAGAAAACAGAGCTTATGTTGCAGACACAGGTGGTTGGGTAAAATTACTTGATGAGAATACAACAATTACACAAATCTCAGGTGTGTTTACAACAGGTATTGCAGACAACTATATGTTAAAATGGGATTCTGGTCAGGCAAGATTTGAATCCGTACCATTACCAATTCAGTCAGCTGCTGAGATTGATGTGACAAATAGTGGTTCAGGTGCCTACTTATTTAACAGTCATTATTCAGGTAACAACCCTACAATTTATTTAATTGGCGGTCACACATATGCGTTTAATTTAAATGTGTCAGGTCACCCTTTCCATATTCAAACTACATCTGGCGCTTATTCGTCAGGTAATGCATATTCTACAGGTATGACACATATTGCAGATGATGGAACAGTATCGACTGGTTCAAGTGCATTATTGAAAGAAGATGGTATATTATATTGGAAAGTACCAGCGTCAATCAGTGGTAATTATTATTATGCTTGTCAATATCATTCATCAATGGCAGGCACAATTTCTATCATTGATGTAACATCATTATAATGAGATATGAAAAACTTGTATAAATATTGAAAAGGAAGATATAGAGAAAAACTATGCCAGCAATTATAACGAACAAATTTAGAATTCACAACTCTCAGCAATTTCAGGAATCTTTTTCTGAAAGTGCAGGTAATACATATTATCTTGCAATTGGTAGACCACAAGCATATGGTACTTTAACAAGACCAGATGGTCGTACTGATAATCAAGGTACGGATTCAAATCCATTAACTCCAGCAGATAGTCATTTAGATGAAACTAGAGTTTATGACGATTTACTTGCGGCTAAAAAAATTAGTTCTTCAGATATTCAATTTGTAATACCTAGAAGAAACTGGACTTCAGGTACAGTTTATGACCAGTATAGACACGATTATGGCAATAGAATTACTGGTACAACATCTCAACAATCTTCAGATAGTGGTGCTACAAGTCTGTATGATGCAACTTTCTATGTAAGAACCTCAGATAATAATGTTTACAAGTGTATTTCAAACAATGGTGGAGTTACTTCAGTTAATGAACCTGAGGGAACAGGCACAGAAATTATTACTACTTCAGATGGTTATAGATGGAAATATATGTACACTTTAACTGCTGCTCAACAGTCAAACTTCCTTTCAACAGATTTCATGGCAGTCTCAACAAACAGCACAGTTAGTACAGATGCGGTAAATGGTGCATTAGACACAGTGTTTATCAAAGCTGCTGGAACAGGTGGTACAGACGGAACACACACAGGTATTCCTGTAAGAGGTGACGGCACTGTTCAAGCGGAAGTTTCAGTAACTATTTCTTCAGGCGCAATAACAGCCGTTACAGTTACAACACCAGGTCAAGGTTACACATATGGTTACATTACTCTTGCAGATATTAACGCAAACGGTGGTGGTTCATTA
>MDTE01048787.1_pt1 | contig 10859 bp, 9 predicted proteins | sample 811231 | NCBI WGS metagenome assembly MDTE01 (sample SAMN05326651, study PRJNA326480) | marine metagenome | isolation source: seawater | place: Indian Ocean: Red Sea | collected 2010 | reverse complement strand
TTTTAAAAGCAAAAAATGAATATGTAAAAAATTGTTTCAAAGATTATGGAATGGTTACAGATTCATCGGGTAATTATTCTGCCATCTGGAGGCCATATCATTATATAGGATTAGAACTTGCACAATCAATATACTCGATAGCTTTAGATAATAGAGCAACTGGTTTTACAAAAAATTATAATGCTGAAGTTGCTAGTATTGCAAAAAAAAATTTAAAAAAAGGTGAAAAACTTGATGGTGAGGGCGGTTTTTGTGCTAGAGGTAGATTGATAACCTCACAAAAATCAAAAAAAGAAAAAATATTGCCATTAGGTCTTACTGATAATGCTACATTAAAAAAAGATATTAGTAAGGATGAAATAATTAAATTAGAAGATGTAGAGCTCAATTTACCAAAAGTGGTAGTAGAGGCTAGAGATTATCAATACAATTTAATAGGATTAAAATGAAGAAAAATTATTTGATTTCAATTTTTTTTACTGCTGTATCAGTTTTTATTTTAAGTTATACCTTTTATTATTCAGAGATAATATTTGAGTCAACTAGACGAGAATTCTATTTTAAATATTACATACTATCTCTAATATTTTTAAGTTTTTCATTATCATCTTTTTTTTTTAGCAAAGGATGGATAGAAAAAATTTTTTTGATTTTTGTATCGGTAATTTTGGCCTTTTATATTTTGGAGATATATTTGTTAGCAAAATATCAATCAAAATTTGATTTTAATAATTATAATATTCGTAAAGAATATAATGAAAAAAAGAAGATTAATAAAAATATCACAATTGCTATGTTGCCAAGACAAATAAATGAAAACTTATATAGTTTTGCAGGTATTTCTATGAAAGAGACAATTTATTGTAATGAACATGGATATTTTACAAAATTTAAAAGTGATAGGTACGGTTTTAATAATGAAGATATAAATTGGGATTATGAGGATATTGACTATGTTATGGTCGGAGATTCTTTTTTACTTGGATCGTGTGTTGAAGAAAAAGATACCATTAGAGGAAATTTAGTAAAAATTGCGGAATCAAGTAAAGTTTTAAATCTTGGGTACAGCGGCAACGGACCGTTGATTGAGTATGCAACATTGAGAGAATTTCTACCTCTAGTTTCAGCAAAATATGTTATTTGGATATATTACGAAGGGAATGATTTTTTTGAATTAAAAAAAAGACTTAATAATAATTTTTTGTCTCAATATATTAACAATTATGATTTTAAACAAAACATTACTGATAAACAAAAAATAATAGATGAGTATTTAGAAAAAAGATTAATTAATTTTAATAAAGAAAAGCCTAATGACGATATAAATATGAACATTTTAAAAATTAAACAGTTTTTAAAATTGTACAATTTAAGAACATTTTTTTTTGAACCACTATTTATAAAACCTAATTATAAAGAATTTGAAAAAATTATAAGTGACACAAAAAAATTTGTTTATCAAAATAATTCGAATTTAATTTTTGTGTATATCCCTACTTACGAATTTTTAGTAAGTCCAAAAATTTCAAGACATAAAAATAATTATAAAAAGGTTTCGGAAATAATTGGGTCACATGAAATAAAATTTGTAGATATGTATTTAAAATTTAAAAGTATTAATAATCCCCTTAAATTATATCCTTTTAAAGATGATGGTCATCTAGATGGATTTGGTTACAAAATTGTTGCAGATTCAATTATCGATGCAGTTAATCAATAATTATAAAGTTTTGATATTCGAAATTTGCAAGATTATCCTCTTTGTTATAAGGCCAAATTTTAATTACGTTTAATTTATTAGATTGATATTTTTTTACCTGAGTTTTCCAAGGCACACATTCATTAATACAATCTAAATATTGGATTCTATAATTATCATTGGGACGATATTGATATAGCCCTGACATAAAAATCAACAAGGTTAAAAAAATTAAATAATTCTTAAATATTTTATTATTATTTACTTGAATACATAAATTATAAATTAATAAAGACACTAGAAATCCAGGTAAAGCAGAATATCTTCCAGCAAAACTTTCACCGCTAAATATTCCGATTATTAATACTAATAAGATAAATATTAAGGCTAGTGATGATGTGATTATTAGTTGAGATTTATTTTTTTTTAATAATTTTATTGTACCAATAACAGTATATGCAATTAGGAATATTAATAACAATATTATTAATAAGTTTAAGAAATTATTTTTATTAAGAATAGAAATAAAAAAAACCAAAATTTTTTTAGGAAAGAATAGTTTAGCAATTGTGTTATAAAAAAAAATTTTTAGATAATCTAAATTATATTCTAAAGAATAATTTCGAAATATCATTTGTTCAGTAAATTTTGAATATAAATAAAAAAATAATTGAAAAATAAATGAAAAAAGCAGTATAGAAAAATTAATAAAATTATTTTTGGTTTTAAAAATTATGTATTTAATAAAAAAGAAAGGAGTAAGAAAAAAAACATAAACACTGGACAACCCTCCAACTAGTAAGATCGTAGAGTTTAAACTATTAAAAATTAAATTATTATTATTTTTGGCATATAATATTAGCAGAGCTGAAACTGATAAATAAATTTGTGCATTCACACTATTAACCCAAACTTCAGGAACAAATGTAGGACAGGTAATAACCAATATTGATAATAAAAATCTTTGGGTTAAATTTTTAAAAAGATAAGAGTCATTATAAAAAATTAAAAAAAATATATAAATTAGAGGCATAAATGAAAGATATACATTGATAAGTGCCGATACCTCTAAAGCAAAACTGCTTGATACAAGAGCCACAATTCTTGGAAAAAGATTATAATAGCCTGAAGTAGGAGTATAAATTTGAAAAAAATTGTCAAAAAAAGAATTTTTAATTGCATTTTGAAAATAAAGTGATCCATCTTCACCCCAAAATCTTCCATCATTGAAGATGTCAGGACTTCTTAAGTAAGATACAGTTAAAAGTATTATTAAAAAAAATATATAGGTTTTATCTTGATAAAATCGTTTCATTGAATATTTATAAATTAATTTTGTTTAAAAAATTATCAAGATTAATTAAATTCCATAAGTAAATTCTATTATCTGTATTATTTTTTTTATGTTGATTTAATTTTTCATTATAAATTTTTTGCTTATCTCTTAAGAAATTAGATTTTAAAATATAAGTATTGTTATCAAAAAACCACTTGGATAAAGGCGTTGTGAAACCAACTTTTGATCTAAACACAAACTTTCTACCAAATTTCTCCTCAAATATTTTTTTTAATATATATTTTCCAGTAGTGTTTTTTAGTTTTAATTTTGATGGAATTTTTCTAATAATTTCAACTAGATCATAATCAAGAAATGGTGAACGTACCTCAAGACCATGCATCATGCTAACCCTATCAGTTTTTACTAAGATCTGATCTTGAAGAAATAATTTAGAGTAAAATTCTAAGCTTTTATCAATATTATTTGTGTAATTATTATTTTTCCATAAATCTATTGCATGAGAGTATAATTCTTCATCTGAGGTTTTTTCACCAAAAATATCAGAAATTTCATCCTTATTCATAGGCGATAACCATTTAGGATGTGCTGTTTCTAGTTTTTTGTCATCATATCTTTTCAGTCTATCTAATTTAAATTTAATATTCATATTGGTATTTTTTGAAGAAAATTTCGAAGTAAGATATCTAACTAATAGATTTTTTTGGCTAATTTTTAATATTTTAGTTAATTTCAAGAAATGTATAGCTTTAAAAGTATCATATCCTGCAAATAATTCATCTGAAGCATCGCCACATAATGCTACTTTAATTTTATTTTGAGAAAATTTACATAAGAGATAATACGAAATCAATGAGCTGTCACTTATTGGTTCATCTATTTTAGAAAGAAATTCTCTTAAATTATTTTCTATACTTTTATTATTAATTAATTCTGCATAATGATTAGTTTTAATTTTTTCTGATATATAATTTGAGTATTTTGATTCATCAAAAGTTTTTTCTTTAAAATTTATTGAAAATGTATTTAGTTTGTTATTTATATTTTTTTGAGCAAAATAAGTTATTATTGAAGAGTCTAATCCTCCACTTAAAAAAACACCAACTGGAACATCAGCAACTAATCTTTTTTTTACTGATTTTTCTAGCAAATAATATAATTTTTCTTTCCATTCGTCTTCTGAAATTTTATAATCGGGTTCAATTAAATAATCCCAATATTTTTCAACATTCAGTTTCATAGTTGAAATGTCTAAAAAAATATTATTTCCACCTGGTAATTTAAAAATATTTTTATAGGGAGTTAGATCGAACGGAAAATATCCATGAGCACAAAATTTTTTTAAATTAGATGTGCTTAAATTAAATGTAATTTCATTAAACTGTGTTATTCCCGACAATTCTGAGGAGAAAATAAATTTTTTTTTGTTATAAAAATAAAATAATGGTTTCTCACCAAATCTATCTCTACTTAAAAAAAGTGTATTTTTAAATTTATCATAAATTGAAAAAGCCCACATACCATTTAAAAAATTTGGTAATTTTCTTCCCCATTCTTTATAACCATGTAGAAGCACTTCGGTATCAGAATTTGTAGATTTAAATTTATGACCTAGCTGCTCAAGGTTATTTCTTAATTCAACAAAATTATAAATTTCTCCATTATAAATAAGAATATATCTACCATCATCTGATATCATGGGTTGTTTACCATGCGAAATGTCTAAAATTTCTAATCTATTGTGTGCAAAAAAAACTGATGTATTTATATCTTGATTTAAATAATAGTTATGATCATCAGGACCTCTATGATTTAATTTTTTTAATATTGAATTAATTCTATCTCTTTCAATATTAAGATTAATAGAACCAGTTATTGCGCACATATAATTTTAAATAAGGAGAATTTTATTTATTTGACTCATTTTAAGTCCATAGTTAGATATATATTCGATTGCAATTGTTTTATTAAACTTATTTTTCTTGAAGAATTTTAACTCTTTATTAGCTTCTTCAATTTTTAATGACTTGATATTTTTATCACTTATCTGAATATGTCCTATAAAGTGCTTATTTTTCAAAAAAAAGGATTTAAAATTAACTTTTTCATTCTTACAATTTCCAGTATCGAGTACAAGTTTAAGGTTTTTTCTTTTGATCTTTTTTATAAATTTTAGAGCTTGGTGAGAATTATTTAAAAAAAAATTTTGATATTTTTTGCTTATAGGCTCAATATTCAAAAAAATATTTTTACTATAAGCAATTTCTGCAAATTTTGAGAATAACTTTAAATTATATTCATAAAGTTTTTTTTTATTACTAATTTCTTTTCTAGATGGACAAGACCCAAGAGATATATTTTTAACATTTAAATAATAACAAAATTTTACTATTTTTTTAAAATGATTGATTAAATAAAAAAAATCTTCATCACTATTAATATTTATTTTTTTGCATTTAAAAAATATAGATTGTAAGGATATAATTTTAATCTTATTTTTATTTAAAACTTTTTTTATTAATTTTTTATTTTTATCAAAATTTTTGTTCAATAAAGATGGCGCAGCTTCAATATAATTAATACTGTTCTCATTTAATTTTTTTGTTAAATTAATAAAACTAATTTTTTTATAGCTTAAGTTAGTTAATCCTATAAACATTATATTTTATTTTAATTTTTATTTAACACTTTTGAATATTGATTTAATGAAATTTTTGCTTTCAAAATTTGTCTTTGATTTTGAATTATAATAAAGCCCAATAATGAAATTTAAACATATAAAAAAAAGAAATGTTATTAATACATCAAAAAAAATTTGGTCGAAAAGTTTTTTAAAAAAAATTATTGAAATTAAAATAACCAAATAGATAACTAAAATCACTTGTTTAATTTGATAAATCTTTGATTTTCCAAGGACAATACATGTCAATAAAGTGAACATGTCTTTTAATGCCAATATTATACGATTAAAAAAATTATAAGAGGTTTTTCCTCTTTTTCTATCAAAATGCATAACACTAACTTCTAAAATTTTAAAATTATATTTGTATGAATAAAATATTACAAATCTTGTTAATCCACTAAAGTCCATTAGATGAAAAATATTTTTTTTAAAAACCTTTATACCACACCAAAAATCTTTCAATTTTAATCCAGATAAAAATACTAAAACTAAATTATAAATCTTTGAGAAAAATTTTATTAAAAATGGATCTTTCCTTTTTTCTCTGTATCCATTAACCACATCACCTTTTTTTTCTATTAGCAATCTAAGCATTTTAATTAAATCTGATGGTGCGTATTGAAGATCTGCATCAATAGTTGCTATAATTTTTCCTACAGAAGCTTCTATACCCACTTCAAGAGCATAAGGTTTTGTTATATTCTCTTTTAAGTTTATAAAGTTTACAAATTTGTATTTTTCACAAATTAATTTACCAACTTTCTCACTTTCATCTGTTGATCCATCGTTTATTATAATTATTTCATAACAATTAAAAAATTCACTTTTATCAAATTCAGTTATTATTTCAGAAGTTAGCTGCTCTAGAGAATCACTTTCATTGTGTGCTGGTATAATTATTGAAACTTTATCCAAATTTTTCTCCTTATTTTAAAAAGTTATTTATTTTTTTGGTTAAAATTGAATTATCTAAACTTTTTTTGTTATCTATAAAATTTTTAATAACATTATTTATATTATCATTTTCATTAAAGAATTTTTCTTGTTTCTTTTTAAGTAAAGCTAGAGAATAATTCTTATGTTTTAATCTTTGATATTTATAGCAAACTAAGGTTTTAATTTTATTTTCTAAATCACAAATTATAGTTCCTTTATCACAATATATTGTTACAAGTTTCTTTTTTTTTACAGATGCAAAATTTAAAGATAAATTAATCTTACCAATAATTTTATTTTTAATTTTAACTAGTAAAATTGATGTTTCAATTTTATTTCTTGATTCTATAATATTGAATTTTTTAAAACTTACTTTTCTGATATTATAAAATATTGAAATAATACTAATTGCGTGGGGCCCTAATAAATGATTCACACCAAATTTCATAAATCTACCACATTGGCTTATATCTATATCAATGTATTTTATTGATCCTAATAATTTACTATTAATTATTTTATTTGCATGATTTAACGTTTTAGAAAATGTATAAGGATAAGAAACAGTTATCTGATTATTATTTTTTTTTAAAATATTCTCATATTGTTTAAGCTCATATGAGTCCATTAGTAAAGGTTTTTCAACTAATACTTTTTTATTTTTTTTCGCAAGCTTAATAGCTAATTTTGCATGAGTCTCAATTGGGGTTACGATATCAATATATCTAATTGATTTGTCATTAATTATTTTTTTTAAATTATTAGTTAAATTTGATTTACCGAATTTTTTTATTTTAATATTCTTAATTTTTTTTAAGTATTTTAAATGTACTTTTCCCCAATAACCAATTCCTATTAATGCTGTTTTTTTTAATTTCAATTTAATTCTAGGTTCAAATTTATTTTTTAGGTTTAAATATGATAATTAAATATTTTGATATTTGTTAAATTCATTATGTAATTCGCCATCAATACCATCTTCTTTGTATAATTTTTTATTCCATCTTTTATTTATTTTTTTATACACATGCTTAATTTCATCTCTTTTATTTTTTGGTCCAACAGCAAGAGTTTTATCCTGTTGTGCATAAAAATTATTTTTTTGATTGTAAATGTTCCACTCTGTATTTATTTCTAAAGCCATTCTATTGCACCTAGCAGTTGAATGAATACATGTATGACAATGAAATTTTTTATCTTGAGATAACTTTATCATTTTTTTTAATTCTTCTACGCTACTAGGCTGCTCACCTAAAATACCATAATCAAATGACGGTGTTGCGATACTTGAACATCTATAAATATGTCCACTTGAACCCATAGTTGTCTGATAATATGTGTATGCACATTGTTTATAGTTTTCATCTAACATTCTGTCTATGTCTTGATTGATAGGTGCAAAATAAAATATGAAAGGTTTTTCATCTTTATTTTTTGACATATATGGTTCTAATAATTCTTTAAATTTTTGATGTTCTTTGTTCTCAACATTTTTTTTATAATTTTGCACTTTGGAAACTTCATTACCATATTGAGCATACGGTATTGAAAATCTTAATGAGTCAACTTTTATATCTTTCATCAGATCAATAAATGTTTTTAATTCTTCTAAACTTGAGTTCCATTTGTTTAGCAAATAAGCAACTCTGATTGATCCTTTTGATTTTTGTTTTTCTTTTTCTTTGACTAAAATTTTTAATCCTTCGATAATATCAGTCCATGCATCATATTTAATATTTTTGGTTTTCTTGTGACTTTCAGGAGATCCAGCATCTAAACTACATGAAAAGTAATCATATTTACTTTCCATCAAACCTATTAATTCTTCACAAAAGCCATTTTTTTGTTCAAGTTTTTTTAATTGTGATCCATTAGAATGAATACCAAAATGTGCTTTAAGCTTTTTTGTCAATCTTATAAAATCCATAAAATATGGATTTAACAAGGGTTCAGTGTAAGCACCGCCATAAACATAATATTCAAAAGTGTTAGGGCCAATTTCTTTCATTAAATTTAAAGCTTTTTTTTCATCCATACCAAGAGCCATATCTAGTTTACTGCCCTGGCAATAGAAGCAATCAAAATCACAAGCTATCTCTTTATTGGAGGGGAGGTGAATTTCCATTTGTCTTGGCCAAACAAATTCTTTATTAAAGATGTCCTTTTCATCCACCCAATCAGTGAGATTTTTCATGTAATTGTAACTATCTAATCTTGTCATATTCTTTAAAAAAAATTTAGAATTAAATATAGTTTAATAGTTTGATTATTTATATAATTTTCTTTTTATCGATATATAATTATTAATATATGCATAAATACTTATAAAAATTATTAATTTATTTTTATATTTAATTGCAGGATCAAACGTAGTTATGAGAAGAAATGATATAAGTTTTGGTATTGTTCAAGGTAGATTGACAAGATCTAAAATATTACAAAAGTTTCCAAAAAATTGGAAAAAAGAATTTAATTTAATAAAAAAAACTAAACTCAAATTTATAGAATTATTAGATGAGAGAAAATTCAATTCATTAAACCCACTTACGTACAAAGGAGGATTTAATGAAATTGACCAAATAATAAAAAAAAATAAATTAATTAAATACAGTATATGCACTGATTACATAATAAATAATAATTTATTTTCAAATAAAAATAACAAAACACTTAAACATGTAGAACGCTTAATAGATTTATCAGCAAAGTATAAATACAAAGTATTTATACTTCCTTTACTTGAAGCAAGTACAATTAATAAAAAAAATTGGAAATATGCAATAAAAATTTTAAGTAGAATTTCTGATAAGGTTAAAAACACTAGTTTATTAATATGTCTTGAGACAGTTCTGGATACCAAAATATTAATTAAGTTACTAAAAAGTATAAATAAAAAAAATATTAAATGCGTTTTTGATACTGGTAATAGAGTATTAATTTCAAATTCTTTAAAAGATGAAATTCTAAAACTAAACAGATTTATTGGTCATGTACATATAAAAGATAAAAATAAAAAAAACCTAAATGTTGTTTTAGGTACAGGAAAAGTAAATTTTGTTGAAATTTTCAAAGCTTTAAAAAAAATCAATTACAAAGGCAAATTTACATTTGAAACTAATAGGGGAGACAATCCTTTAGACACTGCAATTTATAATGATTATTTTTGTAATTTTTTAAATAAACAATAAGTTCATCAAATATCAACCTTTAAATTTTTTTTAAAATAATCTTTCTATTTAATGCAAAAATTTTAGGAAACATTTTTATTAAAATTTGATCTATTTTATCAACAATTTTTAGAAAAAAAAAATTTAGAGGTATATAAGGAGTATTCACTCCATTACCACTGCAATTTAAAAAAATTAAAAATTCATTAAGATCATTTTCTATGATTTTGTATTCGTTTAAGAATAAATCATTTACGCTTTTATTTGAAAAAAGTAATTTTCCAGTCGAATTATTTTCATACCAAAAATTTTTATTATGAATTTTTTTAATATTATCATCATATCTTTCATGTTTAAAAATTTTTAAAAAAAATTTAAAAATTAAGGAAGCTTCAGGTTCATTAATTAGTACAAAACCGCCTTTATTAATTATTTTCTTTGATATATTTTTTAATACACTGATAGGATTTTTAGAATGATGTAAACAATGATTAAATATCAAAACATCATATTTTTTTTTATATTTTTTGGGTAATTTTAAATTGTTCATATCTAGATAGAAATCTATTAATGTATTTTTACTTATGTCTGTGCATATTACTTTATTGCCTATTATGAACCGAGACAGACAGTTACTGCTTCCAAATTCTAAAATATTTCTTTTATTTTTTGTATACTTTTTCATCCAACCCAATCTTTTGTTAAGTAGATAAGCAAAATTTTTGTTTCCACTAAGAAACTTTTTTTGACTAATTTCAGGGCTTATTAATTTAAGCAATGTTTTTTTTCTCATAGATATTGCTTCTAAATAATAATTGTAGGAGATAAAATAAAAAAATTTTACTTATTACACTTGTTCAATTATAAATATTAGCATAAACACTCATGAAATCTTTAATGACCTCGTGGTGAAATTGGTAGACACAAAGGACTTAAAAGCCGAGGGATAGAAGTTTAAGTCAGTCCATAGTAGTCCAAGGTAGTCTAAACATCTTATAAAAGCACATAATTTTAATTTAGCTTTTAATAAAGAATGGAAAATAAAGCTAAATTAATTTGTGAAAACCAGCACAAGAC
>MDTE01038232.1_pt1 | contig 10859 bp, 15 predicted proteins | sample 811231 | NCBI WGS metagenome assembly MDTE01 (sample SAMN05326651, study PRJNA326480) | marine metagenome | isolation source: seawater | place: Indian Ocean: Red Sea | collected 2010 | reverse complement strand
TTTGTTTGGTGCTTAGTTGACTATTTGCTGCCTTCACATCCAAAAATACTATCTTACCTATGGCTTCATTCTCCTCTGTGTCTTTATACCAATCCCAGACGATGTAGTCAAGAGGGTTACCGAAGAACGACCAGTCCTCTGCACGCCAATGGTCCTCTATTCCTTCTGCTTCACAGAAGGGTGCCCACTTCTCAAGTAGTTGTCCTTTGCTGGTATGAGCACTTTGAGCCCTCCCTTTTTGGTGTTTTGCCTCCGTAGTGACCTCATCCAGTGAATTATTCAATTGCACAATCGTGTTTTCCAATTGGAAAATCTCGTCTCCGGCCCTTGAAATTGCTTCTTTTTGAAGAGCGACCACCAAAATCTGGTCTTCGTGTTCGGTTCTAATGGCTTTCAATGAATCTTGGAGTTCCTTAATGTTGCCTTTCGTCATGAACCAAAGAATGAACCCAAAGGTGCCGCCGATAGCAGTGCCTAACAGAAGTTCAAGCATACACCCTCAGTAACTCTTTACCCACTTAAATGTTCGTCTCGTGGCGGTCCTACCGAGAATCGAACTCGGGTCTGTGGTTCCGCAAACCACGATGCTATCCACTACACCATAGGACCAACGGACGTCCTGCCTCAGAATCTAAGGCATCTTAGGGTTTTCGGGGTCAATCTCCAATGCTTTACAAATCTCTTTGTAGCGGTTACGAATAGTTACTTCAGTTACCCCTGCGGCTACACTCACTTCGCGTTGTGTGCGAGGAGTGCCCTCAATACGAGAAGCCAAATACACAGAAGCGGCTGCAATTCCTGTCGGGCCACGCCCAGCAGTTAGTTGCTGTTGTGCTGCCTTCTGTAAAAGAGTGCGTGCGGCTGATTCCACATTATTCTTCAAATGAAGTGAAGAGCAGAAACGAGGAATGTAACCCTCTGGTGAAGCAGGCTTAACTGGGATTCCTAATTCCTTAACGATACTGCGGAATGTGCGCCCAATTTCCTTGCGACCTGTGCGTGAATGCAAACCAATCTCATCAAGTGTGCGTGGGTTACCACGAATACGACAAGCGGCATAGAGGGATGCAGCGACTACACCCTCAATACTGCGTCCACGAACAAGTTTCTTTTCAACAGCCTTACGATAAATTACAGCAGCCTCTTCACGAATACCGTTAGGGAGGTTCATACGAGAACCCAAACGCTGCAATTCACCCAGAGCCATAACAAGGTTACGTTCTGTAGCATTACGAATACGTGTGCGCTGGTGCTGACGGCGTAAGCGACGCATAATCTTGGCGTAGTTCTTGCTCAAAGGCGCACCTGCATGGTCTTTATTCTGCCATCCAATATCGGTGGACAAACCATAGTCGTGAACCAAATGAGAACGAGGCATACCTGTGTGTTCACGGTCTGCACCGTCACCACCCTCAAACGAACGAACATCTTTTCCGGGGTCAATCGCAATATCGTCTTGAATTAGTCCACAGTCCATACATTCGCGTTCACCATGTTCATTATCCTGAACAGTTCCCACGATTTTACACTCTTTACAAATTGTTAAATCCTCTATTTCCATACAAATCAATCTCCATGTTGGTAAGAACACCTACTTAAGGTTTTCGTTTTCCTTAAGTGCAGAACTGTCCGATTCATCACTTTCCGGTGCTGGAACTTCTTCTACTATCTGTTCAATGGCTTCTTTAGGTTTACCTACATCCAAAGGCATGATGTGCGGAGTCATAATTGTCCAAACAGGTTTACTTTTCGTTCCTTGCTTGAACTCCACCCAATGCATTTTCTGTGTTTTGCCCTCTAAGCGATGAAGCACTACACCATTACCACGTTCGTCAACCGTCGTGATTTCAAACTTGGTGTCCTTAATGCGATTCTTTAGTGTTATGTGCTTCCATTTTTTATCTTCGTTATCCCACACTTTTTGCTTAGTGTCTTTTGACCAGCGTTTTAGCAAATTGGTCTTCGTTATATTTTCCCCTACTATCAGTGTCTTCATCGGCTCACCATCCATATCATTCTTCTTGAGGGTATATAAAGCCTTCGCTGATTTGCCTCATAAATTAAGGCAGAACCCCCATATCATACTGTTCCAAAACCTCGGCAGGTGTTTGTTCAGTTAGGAAAGGGCCCCAAATAAAAGGAGTCGGAGAACCGGGATTTTTCGGACGGTATTCCATCGGGTTCTCTGTAAACTCTTTGCGTAGTATATCTATGTAAATCTGTCCATCGTCTTGCTCTGCGTCACCGTAAATAACGTATTCCCAATGATGGCCTGTTTCGTGCGTGTTAGGAGGCTTAAGATAGTAACCCCCAATACGAGGAGGCCCATACGCCTGTGGTTTCATCATATTCGGTAAAAAGTGACCTTGCGGAGTTACGTGCATTGGATGATTCCATGTTTTTAGGTGAGATGCCAATTGGAGCATTAAATCACCCATCGAATTATACTGGCTCTCATACGCATCAGGGTCCATCGGATTGTAACCGTTAACGAGTTTACCGTCTGCCCCAATAAATACAGCCATTTCTACTCCTAATGAAGCAGGGTTACCATCGTATTGGCTGTAAAGAGCCCCGATTTCGTCGCCATCTTCATTTACAAAGCGAACCAATGCACGAGTCCCCATTCAGCCCCACATCCACTTGTGTAGCGCACGATAAACCCCGTGAGAAACATCCCACTCCTCTACGGCTTTGTCGAGGACTTCATTAGGGTCGTCACGGGTCATGAAGATTTCATCGACTTCATAGACGATAGAGTCCTCAGGGTCCAAAGTAGAGATAGAAATGTAAAACCACTTGTCGAAGCGACCTGCTGTTATCCATGTGTCGTTCTCCCAATCGGGCATACTCACATCCACAGGAAGGGTGTCTCCGTTGCGGTTGCAGTAGCGGTCTTGTTCTGTTTCCGACCAGCCGGTCTCCTCCATAATTTCCCAAAGATTCGGCCCCATTACTCCACCAACTCCTCAATTGCCTCAACATCACCGTATTCGTCGCCTTGCGCGAACTCATCAGCGTAAACGAAGCCTGTCCATGTAAATTGTGGGCATCCGTTAGCCATCATGTGGCCGTGACCCCACGAAAATGGACTGTTTGCGTGTTGGCTCTGTAAGCCACCGCAGTCACACTTGGCGTCTACCACAATACGGGTTTCTTCAGTTATCAGATTTGTTTGCTCGTATGGAAACGGGCTCTTTATTTCACTCATTCTTCTTGCCTCCTATCATGTCCTTTCTTTTTGGGGTATATAAAGTCTACTGCGCGTATCCTCCATACTCGTCTTCATAATCATTAATGTGCCCCTGTGCCTCAATGCCCAGTTCCACTAATTGTGCCTCAAGTTCAGGGATGGACTGTTTCATGAACACAATTTCGTTAGACACCTCGATTGCTTTTGCTTGAATTGCACGGATACGCTCCTTACGCAGGCGTTGGTCTTGTTCTGCGGTCAAGTCGCCCTCTTTCCACGGCATCCCCAATGGAATCTGTGCATACCAGCCACGGTCTTCGTAACCGTAGCCCCAGCGATTATTCTTGTCGCGTTGCCAATACCACATACCATTCTTTTGGTGAAGTGCCCCTGTTGTGCCCTCCACACTATCATAATCGTCCATGTTCAGGATTTCCTCCCATTGTTCATGTGTGAATTGGTTACCATTCACGAGGTATTCATTCTTACGGTAAGCGTATAGTGATGCAGGATGTGTGTTCTCCAGCGTGCAGTTACCCCAGATGGCGAGAGCATTAGTGTAAGCGCATTTTGCCGTAAACAAGTCCACAGCGGTCGTCAAAGACTTGAGATAGTCAATATCAACCCACACAACGGTTTCACGAGCCTTCTTTGAAGGGGTCAAAAACCATGTAGGCATCACGCCACTTCCCGAATCAGGTTGGAACTCTGTGCTCATACCTTCGTCATATTCACGACGACTACCTTGATAGTCATAATACCAATGATATTCCGCAGGAGGTAACTGTGTAAAGCCACTCATACGAGGATTACGACCCCATGAATCCGTGCGAATCGCTACGGCCTTGATAGAGTCATCTAAAATCTCCAGACCGGAATAGAGGGCGATAATATCTCCCCAGAGCCCATCTGCATCTTGAATCAGTTCATTGGTTGCACGCTTGACGTGACTGTGTTTCTCATCACGACGACCACGACGGTCAACGAGGAGATTCTCCAGACGACGGAATGCAGTTTCTTCACCATCCAGCCACCCTTCTATGTATCCAGCCACGCCAGAGATTTCCACTCCCTTCAGGGGCTTCAATTTACTGTTATCCACCTTAGATGCAGCGAAGGCTTCGACTTCGGCCATGTGTGCATCTTCATCAATCACTACTGCGTTGCTCATATTTTCACCTTCTCTTTACCATATATAAAGCCTACTGCGGAACAGGTTGTGCTTTGGTCTTGAAATGCGGTTGTAGCCACACTATCGTATTCACCGGTGCATCGGCTGGACCACCATTCGCTTCTACGAGGTCGTTCCATTGCTCTGTGAGCGCGACCTCTGCATTTACGGTAGAGGCTTCTTGCTGCTCATGCGTATCGATAGTGTTCTGTAAGGATGCTTTCTGGTTCTCCACCCAATCGTTCACGAAATTAGGGTCGTTCCAGTTATCCAATTGAGCCTGCGCTTGCGTGCGCTTGTTGAGAGCGTTACCACGACGCTGCTGTGAATTACGGATAGCATACATGATTTCAACCGCCTGTGGTGGAATGAACACTTCGCGCATGATGGTTGTTCCATCCGTGATGGTCTGTGTTACGCCTCCACTGGTTACGCTGGTCACCTTTGCAGGGATATCAGCCTTTGTGATAATCTTCGGCTTGGAACGGGGCTTGTCTGAACTTTGCCGTCCTACCCACACAGCCTTTGGAGCCTTGTTGCGGCAGAACTCGATAACCTCCCAATCGCCTTGAGTGAAGTGAGCGGGATTGCGTAGGCCATAGGTATTGAGCCCACGCACATAGGACGCCAAATCCTTCTCCAGATACATCCACAGGCTCTTCGTTGTTTGATTGAATACTAATTCACCGCTATTGTTATACATACTGCTCATATTTTCACCTACACCTAATCATATATAAAGACTGCGCTCATAGACGGCGGACACTGATAACACGGTCAAGAGGGACCATGCGCCAGCCGTTGCCAGTCATCATCGCTTCAAGGTCCACAACAAGACGCAGATTGCGCTTGGAGGGGTCAAATCCGAGTGAACCACCTTTGGTCACATCCATGACTCCATTCTTGACCTTCATTGTGCGAATGCTTGCGTCTGTGCGCTTTTCAAAAACAACCACAAAGGGTGTGTTACCCATACTGTTCATTGCCTTCTCGGCATCCTTCACACTCATAAAACTGATATTCACCATAATACTTGCCTCAAATAACCCTACTCACTAACCATATATAAAGGCTACTGTGGGTAATCGAGGAGATTCGTGATACACGCTGTGCATACACGTATCGTAGCCGATTGAGGTTCCTTCTTAGGTAGGGATGTATGAATGGTAGCGCGATGAAGGATATTTGCACTACCGGATGCATTACATAAGCGGCAACGTAACTTCACAGGCACTTATTTCACCTAACGCGTGCGGAATGGGTGCACATCATGATAGTCACGGTCAATGCGCCCGAATACTTTGATTTCGTGACTGCGACTGCGTAAGAGAGAACCAACAGTCATAGTTCCAATGAAGTGAAAGCGTGAATCCCCACGCAACACATTAACGATTTCTTGAGGACTCGGAGTATAACGACGATATCTTGGCATCGTTTTCAAAGCGGATACTAATTCGGTAGAACCGTAAGCACGGCTATCCATAAGGCGGTAAACTTCTTCAATCCAAGCGTTCTTAGGCATGACTATCACTCACCGATGAGGTCAATGCCGAGTTCATCGCGGGCGATTACAAGTTCTACTGCACGGATGTGCTTACACTTGTTCCCATTACGATAATCCACACACTCACAGGTGAAACGTCCAGATGGGTCTGCTACACCCCAATCGATAACGTTATAGTGCTTCTTTGCTGTCGCTTGCTTCATTTTAGTTGCAGATTCCACTCGCCATGTGTTCCGTCCCGCCTTTTGGACAGTTCCCACATTGCGAGCCATATTACGTGCACGGCTCGTTCGCGTCATAGTAAATAGTGTGCTAAACACCTACTTAACATTAACGTGGGCCTATCAATTACACAGGAAATATAGCCCCAGAGTAACCAGAAGTGCGATTCCGATACTAATGATTTGGCTTATTTGTATTGTGATGTCCTCGTGGTCATCATCCATTACAAGTTATGGGAAGTTAATGACTATTTGAAACTATCGTTTACAATTATACCCATTCAGATTGGAACTCATCGTCAAACTCAGGCTCTTCGACATCTTCTACAAAGATAACGTTTTCATTAAGTGCACTTAACAAATCCCCGAACATTGCACCTATTAACCTTACAGCATCTTCAGCATTATTGGATTCGGTTATATCATCACCATACCCTTCAAAGTTAGTAGCACGGCGACTATCCCAAACTTCCTGCAATACTGCTGTCCATCCATAGCGTTCTGCATAATCAAGGTCTTGACCTGACGCAATAATCGCACGACGAGATTGTAACATCGTTATCGCTACTTCATTTTCAAGTTCGGGAGCATCTTCCCATTCTACTTCTAACCATTGTTGTAATCCTGATGGTAATGTATCAAAAGGTATCTCAGCAGAAATACTTCGTTCTCCTGACGTTAACCATGCACCCAAAAGAAGTGGTTTACCATAATAACCCACAATAGGATAGATAGTTGAAGATTGCCAGCCTGTAATGTTAAATTGCTGAGCCATTTTACGTAAATGGTCACGCGTAGTCATGCCCGTATCATCAAAATAGGCATTAAGGAAATCATCGAATGCGTTAGATATATCCATCTCGTCCATTCCGCTCACGACAATACACCTTTAGTTTTTCTGCTACTTAAATCCTTTCCCATAGCCTTTTAGGTACTGCTGCATAAATCTCTCCATCTACCTCAATTTGGGAAACATCGTTACGTAACATGCTCCAAGTGATAGCATTTAGTTGTCCATCACGACGGAAAACTAACTTTTTAGAAGTATTTGCAGTAGCCTTACCACCGCGTTTGAACTCATCTAAAGGTATGCCCCACATATCCTCCACAGGGATTACACCTTTGATACTTACCGTTTGAACTGATTTTTGACGACGTTCTTCTTGTTCTGCCTTAACTTTAGTGCTCTTCAAGCGCGCTGCTGCGGCTAACCCAAAGTCCGCTTTACAGTTCTGGCACTTTAATTTCTTGGTTTCTTTATCTAATACTAATCCAAATTGAAAGTCCTGTTCCGCTTTGGCTACTCGTGAAATGTTACCAAAACGGTCTTTCTGTGAGTTACCGGAACAATGAGGACAGTATGCCGTGATAGGAACATCACGCTTGCCTGCATCGTAAACACGACTCTCAGGTCCAACCTTGTAGTAATCGGTGCCGGTAATTGCTTCACCTTGAGTTACTGTGTAGATATCGATGTCCTCCATTAGAAGAATGTAGGGTTAACACCTATTTATACCCTCTCACCACTTACCGAGTGGACAAGAGTCACCCTTAATGCGACATTTTGCTTCCAATTTACAGCCACATACCTCACAATAGCGTCCTGTTAACTTCTTAACGATGTGCGGACACGCCCTGCAGATGTTAATCCGCTTGATGTAAAGTTGCTTGGTATCGTCAGCCATTAAGGTAACTTTAGCCCTTTACATACTTGAATCTTTCGTTATTACCGGTAGCAACTCTTTAAGTAGCAAGAGGGAGGAGATAGTTCTATGGGTAGAAGCCTCGGTAGTGCTGTCGATTACGGCATCCTCTCTCGGAACTTACAGATGGCCGAGAATGTCTACATGACTCCTAACCGTGTTTTTAACGCTGCATTTCTTGGTTATGCAACTCGTGGTGCCAAAGCAGGAAAGGCTTCACTGGATGTTAGGGTAGTCAAAGGTATTGCACCCGAATTGATGCCAAACATTGTTAAGAATCTTGACCCCTTGTTGAAAGCGTTGAAGGATGGAGCGGCAGATGCTGTTACCAATGCACTGAAATCAACTCGAGACTTGGCTACTAAAGAAGCCGCTAACGTTAGTAAGTTAGCCGGAGATGTATGGGACTCACAAGCAGATGCTGCTTTGAAGAAACAATGGGATGACCTTGCTAAAGAATTAGGAACAGGACAATCAGGAAAAGAACTCTTCCAAGAAGCAGCGGGAAACCGTGCTCGAACTTTAGTCCTCCAAGAAAGCGCAGATGCATTTGCTAAAGACGGTTTTACAGAAGTGGCCGAAGCATTAGGTAAAGATATTGCCCAAGAAACTGTTCAAGAAGTAGCCGTCAAAGTTGGCGCAAAAACAATGTTGTTTAATGCTGCCGCTGCAAGTAAGGAACAGTTTGGTAAACTTCTTGAAGCAACCACAACTCCTGCTGCAAAACAGATGTATTGGCGAGGAGGCCAATTAACGTTAATCGGTTTCGGTGTTTGGCAGGGATATAAAATACTAAACGCTATCGATAATATGACTAACAAGGTCGGAAAGACTTTGTTCGGAGAGTCTTGGGAACAAGGGGAAGGTATTTCTTCTATCGGTGCTGATAATCCTGTTCTCGCTGGAACTATGGGCTGGGGTGTTGTTATTCTTGGAGTAGGATTACTTTATTTCCTTTTCAAGCCAAAACAAGCCGTGGTGGTGGATTGATTGGCATGGATGAACTCTGATAGTCACACTAAGGGTGATTGCGGAACTTCTTTCAAGAGCGAAGTTAAACTTCGTGAGTTTGATAACGGCCCTCTTATTGGTTACAATAAAGTAGACGGTCAGTATCAATGGCAGGACGCTGTCGCAGGTAACGTAATTGAGTTTGATGTTCAAACTAAAGAGTCTGATGACTGTGTGGCCAAACTTGTTACCATGGACATGGAATATGTAGGCAAAGTAACTAATTCAGTAACGGAAGCATTAGGAGATAATGCTACTCCTGATAACGTTATGGCTGAAGTCATGAAGAACATTGAATTATCTAAGATGTTTATTACCGTCCGCAGTAAATCTTTTGAGACTGATTCATCAGGTAACTATACAGGACAATTTACGATAGAGAATACATTCAAAGAGATGCCCCTTTACCTTTTGTTATCATATGGTTATTCGGGTAAAGCAGAAAGAGGCAATTGGGAAACAGCATGGGATGAGTTATATTCAGAAGTTGCCCTTATTATTGTAGAAGAGATTGTGTGGGCTTTAGCCTGTTCTGCATTATTAGCAGCAACCGGTGGTGCAGCCACTCCTTTGGTAACTGCAAGGTATACAGCCGCTGTCGCTCGACATGGTTCACGAGCAGCCAAAGTCGCAAGTAAAGGTAAGGCAGTCATTAAGAATACAGGAAAAGCCATATCGATACCACCAACAGCAGTCCGCGCAGCATTCAAAAATAAAGGTGCATTGAAAAAAGCCTTGAAAGATTCAGGGAAAATATGGAGATACCGTGCAGCCGCGGCTACTCATATGGCTACATGGATGGGTGGTTATCTGATAGTTAACCAACATAAAGACCAAATGGGTATGGTAGATATCAATAAATCTGGTTGCCAATTCCCTGCTGGAGGATATACTCATTCGTATTCGTTTACTGTTGGAGGAAGTGATGAAGAATGGTTAACGTTCTTATCTACTATGACTCCAGAGTCAGTAGGTTACTCTCAAGTTGGTATGGAAACTCAAAGTTCTACTACGGGAGTTCTTGGCACGGCGACAACAAGTCCATTCATGGTATATGGAGGACTAACGTTACTTGGTTTAGTGTTAGCGTGGTATTTCACGCAGGACGAGGGAGGTGATGTTTAATGTTACCGCGACCTTATGACCCACTTTATACAAGTTTAGATTCAGGAGCAACTCAAACTTTATCTTATTGGGAAAACGGTTACGTTCTGATGTGGAACAATGATGGAACTATTTCTGCTCGACCCAAGTATACTATGGGTTTACCGGTAGAAAGATTACGACCTGTTGATGAGATGGACGTAAAAGAAAGGTTACCCGCAGACCCGATGCCTCCTTCCGTTAACCCGTTCAATTGGGACGCTGCCCAAATCTATTCGCAATACTTTAAGGCAGAAGAGAAAGAAGAAGTGCATTGGTATGGAGATGATTACGATAAATGCGACCCGTATGACCTTTGTGGAACAAAACATTGGGTTGATATCGGTGTCGTCGGACCTATGAGGGAAGTTGTAGATGACTTAGGAAGGAAACTTAAGGTAGGAACTGTTTACGATAATCAAATCATTGTAGCCCTCAAAGCAAAAGATACTTCCGGCTGGGGGACAAGTTATCATGTTGGAGATTCTGCCCATTCTGCTTACGTAAAGATTGACCAGTTTGCCCATGTCGGCAAAAGAAAGACAATTAACCATGTTCTCAAGTTCGTGCCAGAAGATACTGGGTGGGCTAAAGAAAGATTCGTTATTGATAGACCCGGCTGGTATGAAGTCAAAGTTTGGTCTAAAGATGGCGGAACTTCTTGCTGTGACCCAAGTGCAAGCACAACTCAAAAGATTCTTTTCCTCGGTCCTGAAGAGGAAGATGACGGAGAAATAGTTATCGATGACTATAACGGTAACGTTAACGGTTCTTCCAACGGTGATGCTCAGCAAAACCCGCAGGGGACATCGGATTCAAGTGGGCCTTCTCCAACTTCCATCCTTGTGGGATTAGGAATTGGGGCGGGATTACTCCTTCTTCTAACGAGTTCTCCAAAATAGGCTTGTAGACT
>MDTE01026334.1_pt1 | contig 10859 bp, 10 predicted proteins | sample 811231 | NCBI WGS metagenome assembly MDTE01 (sample SAMN05326651, study PRJNA326480) | marine metagenome | isolation source: seawater | place: Indian Ocean: Red Sea | collected 2010 | reverse complement strand
TCCTCTTTAAAATTATTATTACAAAGTAAAATATTGAAAAAAAAATAAAACAAAAAAAATGTTTTGAACATTTTACCTATATTAAACCTCTTGTACTAGTATTAATGAAATTAAGGATACCTTTAATACTGTCATTTATATCAAATGTATTTTCAATTTTTTGAACTGCTTGTGAAATATTATAATTAGAATTATATATTAATTTATAAGCTTTTTTAATATTATCTCTTTCAACGCTAGAAAATTTTCTTCTTCTTAAACCTAAAATATTAATCCCAGAAAATTTTAATGGTTCACCATTAGCTATAATATATGGAGGAACATCTTGCACAACCCGTAATCCTCCCCCAATGAAAGAATGTGTTCCAATTTTACAAAATTGATGAACTGGGGTCATCCCTCCAATTATACCATAATCATCAATAGTAACATGACCCCCTAACTGTACTCCATTAGCGAGTATAATATCATTTTGTAATATACAATCATGCGCAATATGTACATACGCCATAAATAAACAATTATTTCCAATCTTAGTTAATCCTAATTCTTTTGTTCCTCTATTTAAGGTGCAAAATTCTCTTATGGTATTATTATTTCCAATTATTAATTTTGATTTTTCTCCACTATATTTTTTATCTTGTGGAACTTCTCCTATTACACAATGAGAAAATATATTACAATTACTGCCTATCTCGGTATACTGCTTTATTATAGTGTGTGAATCTATTGTGGTATTATCACCAATAACAACATTATCTTCAATAATGCAATATGGACCTATTGATACATTATTACCAATTTTGGCATTTTTAGAAATTACTGACATATTATTATTCATATCTATTGACTACAGAAGCTAATAATTCACATTCTGTTATTAATTTATTATCAACATAAATTTTACTTTTTATTTTACAAGTTCCTAATTTAAAATTAGCTAATTTAGCCTTAATTAATAATTGATCTCCCGGTTGAACTGTAGATTTAAATTTAGCAGATTTAATTGATGAAAGATATATTAATTTTTTTTCAGGATTTTTAATTGAATGTAATACTAAAAATCCTCCTGCTTGAGCCATAACTTCTAATAATAATACCCCTGGCATAACAGGTTTATCAGGAAAATGACCTAAAAAAAATGGTTCATTAATTGTGACATTCTTAATAGCACTAACAGTCTTACCTGATTCAAGATGTAATATTTTATCTACTAATAAAAATGGATATCTATGAGGCATAATATTTAATATTTGTTTTATATCATACATTTTATTTTTCTCTTTCTCAATAATTAATTTTTTGTCATTTAAAAAATTATTTTTAATATATTTAATAAACTCAATGTTAGCTTCATGCCCACTCTGATGGGCGATTAAGTGTCCTCGAATTTTACAACCAATTAAAGAAGTATCCCCTATTAAATCTAAAATTTTATGTTTTACAGCTTGTTTGTCATCTTTTAAGTTTACATCATTTAATATTTTGTTTGAATAATTAATTTTAATATTATTTTGAAATATTTGATTTAATTTTTTTATTTTTTTAGAATTAAGTTTTTGATCAATATAAACTGTGGCATTATCTAATGTGCCACCTTTTATTAAATCGTGCTTATGAAGTAATAATAATTCAGAGAGCAAACAAAAGGTTTTTGCATCAGCTATTTCTTGTTCATAATTATTATTAATTAATGATATGCTATATGTCTGTTTTAAATAAGTAACATTACTATAATTTAAATAATATGTGAACTTATAATAATTACTTGGAATAAGATAAAATTTTATTCCTTTAGAACTTGTAAATGAAATAACCTGATTAACAATAAATTCTTTTTTCTTTTTCTTTTGAATCTTAATCCCATTTTTTTTTATAGCATCGAAATAAATTTTAGCACTCCCATCTAAAATAGGAAGTTCATTAGATGAAATTTCAATTTTTAGATTATCAATATCTAAAGCATATAATGCTGATAATAAATGTTCTATAGTAAAAATAGAAATATTATCTTTAGAAATATTAGTGCCTCTAATCGCACTATTCACATAATCTATACTTGCTGGGATTGAAATTTTTTGATCTTTATTATTAATAAAAAAAATAATTCCATGATCAGCAGGAGCAGGAGTGAGTCTTAATTTACAATTAATTCCTGTATGTAATCCTACACCTTCAAAATAGATCTCACTATTAATAGTTTGTTGAAATTTTTCTGAATTAATAATCAAATTTATTAACTTTTTTCTTTGATTTTACTAATTTTTGAATCAAGTTTATTAAACAAAGCATTTAATTTAAGATTTTTTTTGTGATCTCTTGCTGGAATACCTGAAACAAAAGAACCTTTACTTAAAGATTTAGTAACTTGTGATTTAGAAGCAATAGTACAATTATCTTCAATGTTTAAATGCCCAATAATACCTACTTGACCTGCAATAGTGACATAATTCCCAATCTTAGTACTACCTGCAATTGCAGATTGACCTGCAATGATACAATGTTTGCCTATTATCACATTATGTGCAATTTGTATTAAATTGTCCATCTTAGTGCCTTCTCCAATTATTGTATCATTAATAGTACCTCTATCAATAGCGCAATTTGCACCAATCCACACTTTATCATTAATGATTACTTTCCCAATATGAGGAATAATATGATTTTCTCCATTATAAAAAGTTAATCCAAAACCATTTGTGCCTATTACGATTCCTGATTCTAAAATAACATCATGACCTATTTGAGTAGATTCATGAATAGTAACATTAGGTTTAATTTGAACTTTATTACCAATAATTACATTTTTAGCAATATAACATGAAGGGCCAATAATTGTACCATCTCCAATTTTAACATCATCATCAATTACAGTATTTGGGCCAATATAAACGTTATTTCCAATTTTAGCTTTAGAAGAAATGATAGCTGTTTGATGAATACCAGATTGCAAAGCACTACTAGTATCACTAAAATATTCTATTGCTTGTATATATGCATAAACAGGATTATCTACTCTAATTAAAGTTTTATTAAATCTATCATTGGAAAAATCTTTATTGACAATAATAGCATGGGATAACGAATTTTTAAAATATTTATAATATCTATCATCAGATAAAAAAGAAATACAATCTTTAGATGCTGTCCTTAAATCACCAACACCATTAATTAACAATTCCTTTTCACCTTCAATCGAACCATTAATTTTTAGTGCCAATTGTTCGATAGTAATCATTTTAAATTAATCATTTTCTGTTTCAGACATTTTATTTAATTCATCTACAACTTTTTGAGTTACATCATATTGAGGTAATGCATATACAATTTGACCTGCGGATACATTAAAAATATAATCATAACCTTCTTCTGCGCCAACTTTATTAACTGCATTATCCATTTTAGCATAAATAGGAGCCATTAATTGTTCTTGAATTTTATAAATTTCACCTTGAGGACCAACTTGTTCCATTTGAAAACGTTCTAATTCTGCTTGCTTGCCTTGAATGGTAGTTTCAATTTTTTTTCTTCTTTCTTCACTCATTAACATTTTTTGTTGTTCGTAACTACGAAATAAACTATCAAGTTCAAATTGTAAATTTTGATATTCTACTTCAATTTTCCTTTGTTCTTTTTCTAACTCAATATAAACTTGCCTTACTTCATCAAGCTCACTTAAAATTTTATCTACATTTAAATATCCCATTTTTATTTCTGATAACAAAAAACTTAAGAATACAAAAATAATTAATTGATATTTATAATTTTTATTTTTCATGATTACTCCTTTTAAATAAAATAATACTATTTGTTAATAAATTGGCAACCCAAATATAAAATGATATTCCCATCCATGTGCACTATTATTTCCAGATAAATATTCTTGTACACTTGGATCAAAACCATAAGCAATATCATAACCAATCATACCTAACATAGGCATCATTACTCTAGCTCCTACACCAATAGAACGACGCAAAGAAAAAGGATCAACAATATTAATGTCATCCCATACATTTCCTGCATCTGTAAATGCTAGAATATATAAATTAGGATTTTCAGATAATAAATATCTCAATTCTAATGAATATTTTAACATTATACTGCCTCCTTTAGGAAAAGAGGCTCCTAATGGCCCTATCATATTTTCAGCATATCCTCTTAACATTTCTCCATACGGCATGCCTGTACCACCCATTAGAAATCTGGCTGAAGGTGGGACTATAGATCTTCCAGAATTAACTTTAAATGTATTTAAAACACCAAATTTAAAATTTTGATGAATAACTAATTTTTCAATAATTTTATTATACCATTTTAATCCTATCACATTTTTATAATAATCTTCATCGCCGCCTAAAAATCCTCCAGAAAATGTAAAAGTCCAATTAAAATGAGAGCCTTGAGTCGGAAATTCAGGGTGGTCTCTATTATCTCTGGTAATACTTTGTTTAATAGAAAGACCAGATGTAGCAAATATATATTTATTATCTTTAAATTCAATATAATCTTCAATTGAAGAAGAATAAAATGATATTAAATCAGATTTATCATTTGAAAAATATTGCCTTTGAGAACCACTAAACATCCATGAACCCTGAAAAAATTTATCGGGCCATTCAAATTTCCTACCTAATCTAATACCACCACCATAAGATTTTGTATCAAATGGCATGCTATAAGTTGAGCTTTGTCCTCGTTCTGTATAATTAAATGAAATACCAACTAAATTTGAAGTATCAAATAATCTTGGCTCAATATAACTAAATGAAAATTGCTGATTACTTTTTACTTCTTGAGAAAAATTATTTACAGGGAGATTAGTTTGTTGATTAGAAGAAAGTCCTCTCTGATAATTAAAGCTAATATTTTGACCTTTACCTAAAAAATTTGGAAATGTAAAACCTCCACCTCCAGTAAATCCATACAAACCGCTATAACCAGCTGAAAAATTTAATTGCCCGCTACTTTTTTCTACAACCTCAAATATTAGATCTATTTCAGTATTATTAATTCTTTTTATATCAGGAATGACATTTTCAAAATAATTTAACATAAATAATTTTCGTGCACTTTCCATAATAGCAGATTGACTAAAATATTCACCAGGGAAGATATCAATATCTCTTCTAATAATATTTTCTTCTGTTTTATCATTACCTTTAATAATTACTTTGTTAACTTTTACTATTGAATTTTCATTAATAGAAAAATTTATTTTTAAAGAATCTTCTGATACAGGAATCAATGAAGGTATTATTTCAGAAAATAAATATCCTTTATCTCTGTACAATGTATTAATATTCATATTTGATATTTCAAAATTCATACCACTAAAAATATCATCAACAACAAAGTTTAATTTTGATTTTAATATGGAATCATTAAAAATATAATTACCAGTAAAATTAATATCACTAACATAATATTTATTGCCTGTACTAATATTAATTAATAGTTTATCCTTATTAACTATTTTATAATTATCAACACTAAAATCTAAAAATCCCTTTGCCTTATAGGTAGATTCTAAATTTTCTTTCATATTTTTTAGTTGTATTTGATTATAACTACCATTCCATGGTAAATACCATTTCCATATTTTAATTTTATCTAAATTTTTTAATATTTCATTTTTAGTGACCTTATTAGATTGTGGGTAAATTTTAGATTTTAAATTAGATAAAAGATTTAAGGATTCTATTTCACTATTATTAATAATAATTTTTATATCTTTAATCTTTGATTTTTCATCAGAACCTATATTAAATGTAATGTTTTTTTGATAGTCAATATTGGTATCAGAAACATTATAAGATATCTCTATATCATGATAATTTCTCTTTATGAAATCCTCATTTAAAATATTAAGACATTCATTAATTTTTTGTTTAGTTAATACATCACCTTTTTTTAAATCTAATATTTCTAACAATTTATTTTTAGATTTTTTAAACTTAAATAAATTAAAATCAAAATATTCTCCAGTAAAAATTATTTCATTGATTTTAGGATATTCAATAACATTTATGATTAAATAAATGCCTTGATAAGTTTCCTCAACATCAATTTGAATATCTTCAAATTTATTTAATAACCATAGTCTTTTAATTGCATTTTGAATATCTAAAGCAGTGACAGAATTTTTAATTGATAAACCTGAAAAATTAATTATATCATAATCTGCTGTATTTAAATTTCCTGTAACAGAAATATCCATAATTTTAAATTCTGTATCTTGACTAATAATTGTAGAAAGAATTAATATGATGTAAATAATTTTTTTCATAATTAATAATTTATTTTTCCAAATCTCCTATCTCTATTTTGAAAATCATATATGGCTTCATATAAGTCTTCTTCTTTAAAATCTGGCCAATGTTTTTTTGAAAAAAATAATTCTGTATAAGCGCTTTGCCATAATAAAAAATTACTTAATCTATTTTCAGAACCTGTTCTTATTAATAAATCAGGATCAGGAATATCGCAAGTTAATAAATAACTCTGAATAAGGTTTTCATCAATATTATTAATAGAAACTTCTTTATTTATAACTTTTTGTGCAATTAATTTACAGCAATTAATCATTTCTTCTCTAGAGCTATAAGCCAATGCTAAAATTAATTTTAATCCATTATTTTTTCTTGTTTCTGAAATTGCAAAATCTAATTCATCATTAATTTTTTTAGGTAATTTATCTCTAAAGCCAATTACATTGAATTGTACATTGTTTGATTTCATTTTTTCTAATTCATTTTTAATGCTACTAGATAATAGAGTCATTAAACTATTAAGTTCTAATTTGGGTCTAGATAAATTTTCTAATGATAAAGTATAAAGCGTTAAATGTTTGATTCCTAAATTAGCACATGTTGTAGCAATTGAAAGAGCTGACTTAACACCATTTTTATGGCCAATGCTTCTTAACATTTTTTTAGCTTTCGCCCATCTGCCATTACCATCCATAATAATAGCTATATGCTGAGGTAATTTGTCTTTATCTATTTGATTGAAAAAATCTTTCATATTTTATTCAAAAAACATATTTTTTATTTTATCCCCAATTTTATCATAACACTCAGTAACATAAGTTTTATGTTTATAAACATAAGGAGTTCCTTTATCCGTACAAATTGCTAAATCAGGATCAATTGGGATTTTAGATAATAAAGGAACATTTAATCTATTGCTTTCATCTAATCCACCACTTCCTTTAAAAAGATTAATATATATTGAAACTTCACCATTATGAATTTGATATGCTCTATCTTTAATTTTAATCTCTCCATTGACTAAATTGCCTTTTGTATCTTTAACAATTCCAATTAATTCTGAATTTGACATATTTTCTACTACACCAATTATTGGTGTATTTAACTTATTAAACATATCTGATGCCTTTTTAACATCTAATAATGCTAAATCTTGAGGAGTGGTAACAATAATTGCTCCGGATAGAGCAACTTTTTGGATAAGAGTTAATTGAATGTCACCTGTACCAGGAGGTAAATCTAATAATAGCACATCTAATTCGCCCCAATCTACTTGTTCAAAAAATTGTTGGGTCATACGAGAAACCATAGGTCCTCGCCAAATGGTAGGAGCTGACTCATTATTCAAAAAACCAAAAGACATTAATTTCATACCATATTTTTCAATTGGTGATAAAAGATTATTTTCATTCATTACAGGTTGATCTTTAATTCCAAGTGCTGTAGGGAGGCTAGGTCCATATATATCTAAATCTAAAATGCCTACTTTGAATTTTTGGGCTAAAATTGAAGCCAAATTAACAGTAGTTGTAGATTTACCTACCCCACCTTTGCCACTAGCAATAGCAATAATATGCTTCACATTCTTTAAAGTTTCTATACTAGATATAATATCTATTTGGTTATCAGTATCATTAAAAATAATTTGAATTTTAAAATTTGGTAAATCTCTTTTAAATAATAATTTAATTTCTCTTTCAATTTCATTTTTAATTTTATTATCAGAATTTAATTCAATTAAAATAGAAACTTCATTTTGTTCAATATTAATATTCTTAATAATGCCAAAAGAAATAATATCTCTACTATAACCAGGATATTTAATTTTTTTCAAGAGTTTAACAATAGTATCTTTATTCATAATTTTCAAACATTTAGCTATTAAGTATGATAAGCATTTTATTTTATATTTAGAATAATTAGTTTCAATTTAAAAGGTTGCTTATAATTAAAAGTGATGTGATAATTATATAGCATTTTCTATACATGATCAGTTTATTAAAAAAATAAATTTAATTAAAGGCTAAATTTAATAATAATAAAATAAATTGAAATAAATAATATTTTTTGGTTTAAATTTACCACCAGTTAGTTAAAGTGATTTAATTGATTGTAGATTTATTTATTTTTTAATTATTAGATAGATTTATTTATTTTATTATAAATAAATATTTATTTTTTTGTTTTTATTTTATTTTTTCGTCTAATAAATAATTTTTCATATCCTATAATCTCCTTAAATCAACTGAACAATAAATTAAGTGAATTGATAATATAAATCAAAGGGGGTCCCTATGGTTGATATTTCTAGAGAACTCTATATAAACTGTAGTATTTCTAGTAATAGAATTGCAGTATTAGAAGAACAAGAATTAGTGCAACTTTTTGTTGATTTTCCTAGTCATACTAAAATGGTAGGTAATATTTATAATGGAGTAGTACAAAATGTTATTCCTGGTATTCAAGCTGCTTTTATAGATATAGATTATGAAATTAATGCCTTTTTACCTTTATCAGAATTTGAAAACGAAGAAAATTTAAAAAATATCGTATTTGATGAAAATGAAAAGAATAACAAAAATAGTAAGAAGAATAAAAATACTGAATTAAAAATAGGAGATCAAATAATTGTACAGGTAGTTAAAGAACCTTTTGCTGGTAAAGGTCCTAGAATTACCACTGAAATTTCTATTCCTGGTGCATTGATAGTGCTAATCCCAAACCAAAGCTATATTGGTATTTCAAAAAAAATAAATGATAAATATGAAAGAAGAAGGTTAAGAAAAATAATTGAAGAGTTTAAACCTAAAAATATTGGGATTATAGTAAGGACAACAGCTCAAGGTAAAAATCAAGAAATACTAATTGAAGAATTTCAAAGCTTAATGAAGCAATGTAAAAATTATCAAAGTAAAATAAATAACAAACAAGCTCCTCGACTAATACATCAAGATGTTGCAATGTCATCAAAAGTAATTAGAGATTTATTTAATAACCAAGTTAACAACTTATATATAGATTCTAAAAAAATCTATAATACTATTTGTAATTATGTAAAAAAAATTAATCCTCAAGATATGGAAAAAATTCATTTTTACAATAAAAAACAACCCATTTTTAATAATCACAATATTGAGGAACAAATATCTAAATCATTAAATAAAAAAGTATGGTTAAAATCTGGTGGTCACTTAGTAATTGATCATACCGAAGCAATGGTAGTAATTGATGTAAATAGTGGAAGATATATTGGTAAAAAAAATCATGAAGATACATCATTAAAAATAAATCTAGAAGCTGCAAAAGAATGTGCAAAACAATTACGATTAAGGGATATTGGAGGATTGATTGTGATTGATTTTATTGATATGATTAAATTAGAAAATAGAAAAAAAGTATATAATTTCTTCAGAAAAGAATTAAAAAAAGATGCAGCAAAAGTTGCGACAGCAGAATTTTCAAATTTTGGACTACTAGAGATGACAAGGCAAAGAGTTAAACAAAATCTATTAGATACTATGAAAGAAGATTGTGAAGTTTCAAATGGTACAGGAAAAGTATTTAAAAAAGAAATTGTACTTACAAACTTAGAAAATACAATTAAAACCTATAAAACACATTCCAAAGATAAAAAATTGGATATATTCTTACATCCTGAATTAATAGACTATATTAATAATCATGAAAAAAGTTTTAAAAGTAGCTTCCTATGGAAAAATTTCTTATTATTAAATATTAAACCAGATAAATCATTAAATAAACATCAATTTAAAATTTATTCTCCGAAGGAGAAGAAATTTATAAACTAATAAATATGTTTTAGTGTTGCTAATGTCCTAAATAATTAAATAAATTATCGCTCTTTAAAAATTAGGTATAATTATGTATGCAATTATAGATATAAAAGGAAAACAATTTAAGGTTGAAAAAAATCTTGAATTACGAGTACCAAAAATAAATGATAAAGTTGGTGCTAAAGTAGAATTTGATAAAACGTTATTAGTTAATAATAAAGGTGAAATATCAACTGATACATCTATTAAGGTAACTTCTAAAATTATATCTCATGAATTTGATAAGAAAGTACTAGTTTTTAAACAAAAAAGACGTAAAGGCTATCAAAAAAAGAATGGACATAAGCAAGCTTATACTAAGATATTAGTACAAGATTTAAAAGTAGCTAAAAAAACTACAGCTAAAAAAACTACAGCTAAAAAAACTACAGCTAAAAAAACTGATAAATAAGGAGAAGCTATGGCACATAAGAAAGGTGTTGGAAGTTCAAAGAATGGTAGAGATAGTAATCCTAATAGATTAGGAGTTAAAAGAGCTGATGGTCAATCAATTAGAGCTGGATCTATAATCATCCGCCAAAGAGGAAGCAAAGTTCATCCAGGGAAAAATGTTAAACAAGGTAAAGATGATACCCTTTTTGCAACTTCAGATGGAATCGTTAAATTTGAAAACTTTACTCGTAATGGAAAAGCTAAAAAACGAGTTACAGTAATTCAGTAAAGTATAGTTACAAATTTCTTTCTAAAAAAAACCATAAAATCAATAAATTATATAGTGAAAAATATTTTACTA
>MDTE01148400.1_pt1 | contig 10860 bp, 3 predicted proteins | sample 811231 | NCBI WGS metagenome assembly MDTE01 (sample SAMN05326651, study PRJNA326480) | marine metagenome | isolation source: seawater | place: Indian Ocean: Red Sea | collected 2010 | reverse complement strand
TTCCTGGCGGACCTCAAGCCCTCTGGACAGTACGTGATGGAAGACCTGCAGCAATACGGCGGCATCCCCAGTTTGATGAAGACTCTGCTGGACATTGGCAAGCTCCATGGAGACTGCATGACCGTCACTGGCAAGACCATCAGAGAAAACCTGGCTAATGTGAAGCCTCTTCCTGCAGACAACCCCATCGTCATGCCGTGGGACAAGCCCATCAAGGAGACAGGCCACCTGCAAATCCTCTACGGCAACGTGTGTCCAGAGGGCTCTGTGGCCAAGATCACCGGCAAGGAGGGCTTAATCTTTGAGGGGACAGCCAAAGTATACGACGGCGAGGACGCCATGATGGAGGGTCTGGCCAACAAGGAGATTACTGCGGGCATGATCGTGGTGATCCGCTACGAGGGACCCAAGGGAGGACCAGGTATGCCGGAGATGCTCACGCCCACGAGCGCCATCATGGGTGCCGGTCTAGGCGATGTCGTGGCTTTGATCACTGATGGACGCTTCTCTGGCGGCTCCCATGGCTTCATCATTGGTCACGTTTCCCCGGAAGCCCAGGTAGGCGGCCCCATTGCCCTGTTGAAGGACGGCGACAAGATGATCATCAACGCCGAGTCCAGAGAGATGACAGTGGACGTGTCAGATGCCGAGATGGAGCAGCGCAAGAAGGCATGGAAGGCGCCCCCTCTCAAGGCCAGCAGGGGAACGCTCTACAAGTACATCAAGAACGTCGAGACGGCCTCTAAGGGCTGCGTCACTGACGAGTAATGGGATTAAGAGTATGGCCATCGTTATTTATTCATCACACATCTCTAAATCAGGCCCATGACACATCGGACATTACTGTATAGTGTCCATCATTAAGCTCAATTTCTTCCATCGTCTCTTGGACAATTGATATGTGCTCCTAGATTTCTCCTCAGCTATGCGATGCAGTGTATCACATCACCCCACACGCGCTACCGACGCTTCTTGTATGCTCCCGTCTACGCTCTCATCTTCCGGCCGTGTTTACACGCTTACTTCATGCTATGGGAGGCGTGGTACCACATTTGTGATAGCTCTAATAGCCTATAAGTGAGTGGTCCGAGTAGTACATGAATAGGAAGGTCAGATACCGAGCCAGACGACCTTGAAGCGGCCTCAACTTTTCATAGACCCTCGAGCCTCCAGCCGCAGAGGGAGTCATGGATCAGGGGCGTGTGACGTTTCAGATGGATGACACCCATATGGCTGATCGTGTCAAGGGTAGACCACGAGATGGTGGCCCTCAGGCACCCAGGGACAGCGTTGATCCGAGCTACAATCGGGCCTCTGAGAGTTTCTACCATGAGGCGCAGGAGGAGATGGAGGACAGGGGGAGCGCTGGCAGGCATAGTGTTTCAGCAAAGACAAAGAAGGGGGGGGCTGATGATATGTTCTCGCAGAATAGTGTGACGAATCGCCCTAAGATCGTGCTGGAGTGCATCAGTGCGCGGACTGCATTGAGCATCCTGCTTGTCACGTGGTTTTCGGGCATAGCCTGTTTCTCCTTAGACAGCTATTTGACCTACAGGGCTTTCGATGAGGGGATGAAATTTGATTTTAGTGTGAAGCAATGTGATGTGGCCCACGAGTCGGTGTTCAACACATCCTCCTTCGGCTACTCGACGACGTCGTGGGGCTGCCTGGGCTCTGATAATGTGACCTGGCGAGGGCTATACACGGACATGGAGAATATCTTGTCGTCTAGTGCATCTTTAGTGGTAAAGCAGGATTCGTTTGTCGATCCTCCAACCCGCAACGTCCTGTTCGACCTCAGTTTGCATGCTTGTAATCAGCCCTTTGGGTGCGGAGTGGCCATTGGCACCTCGTCCCTGGACTGGCATTTGGTACTGCGACTAAGTCAGGAAGTGCAATTGTGGTATCTTCTGTCAGGAAGTGATACGGAAGAGGCAACTGCAGCGGACCAGTCCCTGAGTGAGGCGTGGTGGGCTGTGCAATTTTACCATATCCTGCAGAACCAAGAGGCCCTGCCCAGTAATGGGTACGTCAAGAGCTACTTTCTTGAGGTCAAGGCCTATGACGGAGATAGCAAGCTGCCGCTACAGTTACATTCTAGTGACTTCTTCCATCTAGGCGTGAGTGAGAGCCGCTCGAAGGAGATCTCGGTGATTCTCAATGCCTTCACGATCATCCTCCTGCTGGCAGTAGCGGCGGCCCTAGGGGTCTACATATACCTTATCGACCGCTATCAGATCCGAATAGGGGGCCCAGACCAACCTCTGGGGAAGTGGCTTCCAGAGCAGATTTGGACCTGTGCTTACATTTGCATTTGCTTTCTGTTCCTCAACCCATTCTACGTGGCGCAGGACCTGAGTGAGTCCGACCCTGGCGAGGCACTGGCTGCCTATGTCTTTAGTTACGTAGGTCAGACGGCTCTGATGGTGGTGTGGCTGTGCTTAGCAGACAGTATCAGCTATGATGGCAGTAGTATCATGTCTGCAACATTGTTTTACATCCCAAAGATTGCTTTCGGCGTGCTTGTTTTCATCCCGGCCTGCGTAGTGGTGGCTTACCAATTCCCGTCCTTCTCGGTCGATATCGATAGGTCGCCCGTAGAAGCGATCCAGATGTGGCCTAAAGAGAGCAAGTTGTATTTCTGTTACTTTTCTTTCACCTTCCTGGTGCTGTACTGGTGCTGGGCTTTGTACTGGTTTGTGCGGCTCTATCTCACGTACAAGAAGCTCGGTCGCCTGCCGTATATGAGCACTCGGTATCAGCAGCTGCTCTTTCGGTTCTACCTGTTGCAAGCGAGTCTAGTCACCACGTATTACGTTTTGCAGTACGCCCTTGGGGCACACTACATCGCTCAAGACAATTTCGGAGAGCAGGACCTCACGGAGATGGCGGACGAGGTGAATACTCTATTTAAACAACAAACAGAGCAATTTGGAAAGAGTCTGTTTCTGTCCATTTTGGCGGCCTTATTGGCTTTTGTGACCTTACCCTCTGCCTTTTTGCTAGAATCTGACACGTTGAGCGCTTTTACCAGTGCATTCGCCCTCACCGAGGCCGAGAAGATGGAGATGGCGCAACAGCGAAGGGATGCCTTGGGTGGCAGGGAGCTACGAAGAGGAGAAACGATTTTCTGTATGGACGTGGCGCTGACCATGCTGAGACTGAGTCTAGAGGCGTATAATGAGACTGTGGGGGGCATCGACCAGGTCAGAGAAAGCATGACCAACAATCTTAAAGAGACCGGCTACACCGTCGTGGAGATCATATCAAGGGCGAACATTGATCTGCTGTGTGTCGTGTGCAAGCACGAGGCGACCAAGAAGCTAGTGGTGGCCTTTAGGGGCAGTGTGAGCAGGCAAAACATGAAGATGAACTTTGACCACGAGCTCGTGAATCTCGACCTGTCAGTCATGACCCTACCCGATCTAGATGCCCAGGACGGCCTCGAGGAGGAGAGAGAGGGTGACGTCATACCTTCGGGAAGGAGACCCACCGGTAAGATCAGACAAACCTTCAACAAGCTGAAGAGGGCCAGTGGCGGGGCTCTGCGCGGCCTGAGAGATGGGAAGAGCAGCAACGACTCTCTGCCCGACCTCGAGGCACCCCAGGTGCAGAGGCAGAGGGAGAGGGAGCAGGAGCAGGAGCAGGAGCTGCATGTGTGTTCTAATGGGGAGGTCTCCCTGGACCAGCCCGTGGACTCTCCTTTGGCATCCCTCTCTTCTGAACGGAGCACCCCTGCCTGCGTGTCCGAGCTGGAGACCAGCCAACAATCGCGGCGGAGGCTGTCCAGGGAGGGCAGCACCGTGGAAGTGCTCCCTGTGCCACCCTCTTCATCCCCTGAGGCCACCACCACTACTGGCAGCACCACACTGGACACTATGACGGGCGTGGTGACAGATGGTGTGGACAAGGTGGCGGGGGTGGTGAGCAGCGGCGTGGACAAGGGGAACGAGATCCTTCTGCTTGCCCTGCACCACACCATCGGCTTGTCGTCCTTTACTACCCCTCGTGTACACAAGGGCTTCAAGGGCAGCTACTTCACTATGCGTGATGAGATCCACTCCATCGTGAGGCGGGAGCTGAAAAAGGAGGACATGGCCAACAGCAGGGTGTTCTTCACAGGGCACAGTCTGGGCGGGGCCTTGGCCACTCTGTGCGCCCTGGACTGCAGTGTTCACACCTTGCCCCGTGTGAGGGCCTACCACCGCCGAACCAAGCCCAAGGGGAAGGAGATAGGGGCTATTAACCCCACTTTATACACCTATGGGCAGCCCCGCGTGGGCGATCCCGTCTTTCGCTCCATGTTCGACGTCATTGTACCGGACGCCTTCCGCGTGGTGGTAGATGGCGACGTGGTCACCTCGGTTCCCAAGAATGCGAATGGCTATCGCCATGCTGGGACAAGCGTGGTGACAGACTCCCCACACACTGGTAATATCATCGTGGATCCCTCGTTTGTGGAGCGCTTCTTCCGCACTAGCAAGCTGTACCTGGGGGTGTCGGTTCACCTGGTGGACAACTACAAGCAATGCCTGCTCGCAGCGAGAAATGCTGCTTTACATGGCCAGACGGGAGTGGTGGTGGATCCAGAAATACTCGAGAAGAGGAAGGTTCACCGAGAGTCCGCCCTGCCAGAGCACACCATGCAGGGGCTCCGGGATATTATCGGCAAGCAGGTCGACCTGGAGGCCTCTCTGTCGCCCGTGGAGAGCCACGGTAGCGTTCAGGAGGGGGAGGCTGCGGAGTCGACTAGAGAGAGCGAGAGAAGAAGGACACTACACATCATGAAGGACGATCTGTAAATTTATTTGTTGGTGCTGTGTGTTATGTCTACAAGGGAGTACAAGCTTACACTGACGGGCAAAAGGGGTCTAGTGACCAAGATAAAACGCCATCAGGCTTATCTCAATCGGCGGGCCTCACGCTCCCACTCCATCAGGGTAAGGATATCTCCCTCACGCACAGGACCCTTAACGTTTCTAATAATGGCACGGTTCGGGTCGTCTAGGAACTCCACGCGCACCTGGGTCACATTTCCAGTGTTTCCAGTGCGGCCGAGCACCTTGTTCACCTTAGCGAGCTTGGGGTTTCCAGCAGGTCCGTCCTATATACGATAGAAGATGTCAATAGAAAGATATAAAAAAGTTAGGAGATTATTACCACTTTCAAGCCAAGCAAAGGGCGGAGCCTTCGCCGGGGACGACTGGAGGCGATTGTGGGGCGATAGAGGAGACAGAAGGGACCATGAGGGACACCGCGCGATATTCCAGAGGCAGCTCTGTGCATAAATGTCGAGCATGAGCCCCGTGTGTACACAGCTGGCCCTATAGACCACCTCGTCTCTCCTCGCCTTGACTTGGGCTCCGAGGGCCCCCGTCGTCGCCTCCTCGTCCCCCTCTTGCCCATTATCACTCTATAGGGGCAGCTAAGACCCATGCTAATTCCCCGTGCGCATCACATGCTACTCACCATCTTCCTATGTCGAGTTAGATCGTCTCTAAGATGAGAGGCGATCATGGGCGTCGCTAATTGAGGCAGGCTAAATTTCGAGTTGGATCTCGGGTTGACCTACTTCCTCCGATATCGTGTGGCTCTTGTGGTGTGAACAGAAGGGTGCATAGTAGCCGAGCGTGCGGAATCTATAAAGTGTGCGATACAGGTCTGAGGCACAGCTGGCACTAAAGTGGAGCAAGATGCGGGCGTTCTTGCGGCTCTTCCGCGCGGTCATCGTGCTGAGTTGCTTGCTGGACGTGTTCGTCCGTGGGTACCGGCATGTGCACCGCAGTAGTGTGCGGCCGATTAGCAGTGTGACTTCGGCGCGGTGTTCAGCGCTGAGTATGGTGACTTTGCCCACCAACCTGCCCGTGACGGTACCTGCCAAGATCTCGGAGATGGTGTCGAAGTTGAGATTCAACTCTAAAGTGTTCAACTTGTCGGCATTGACGGCACTGATAGTGGCTTTCAGAAATAAGATTAGTGCTAAGATCGGGGTAACGAATATGATGGAACAGGGCTGGACGAAGCGAGGGGATGGCACCGCCGCCCAGAGGACGCTGGAAGTCTGGTCCTTTGCCTTCTTATTCATCTTCAAATGGGTAAGTAACAGCGAGCGAGTATGACTTTTATACCATAATACACAAACAATACTAACATACATCTTTTTTCTGAACACTCACTCACTCACACACATACACACATAGGTGAGCACGCAAAAGTACAAGAAGACCGACGCGGCCAAGTACGAGGAGATGCAGAAGGAGCTAGCCATCGAGCTGCGCGACAAGATCTTAGCGCTAGGGCCCACTTTTATCAAATTGGGGCAGCTGCTGTCGACCAGAATTGACATTCTGCCAAAGGTTTACATCGATGCCTTGTCTGTTTTGCAAGACAAGGTGCCAGGCTTCAGCGGGGATGTGGCTGTGCAGATCATCGAGGAGCAGTTTGGCAAGCCCATCTCAGAGATTTACGACACTTTTGACACCAATTCGCTGGCAGCAGCTAGTCTGGGGCAGGTGCACTTGGCTACTCTGAATGGAAAGCAGTTGGCGGTGAAGATTCAGAGGCAGGGGCTGAAAAAACTCTTCGACCAAGACCTCAAGAACATCAAGGTGTTGGCCCAGCTGCTGGACAAGTTCGACCCTAAAAATGATGGCGCTGCAAGGGACTGGTGCAGTATCTATGACGAGAGTGCACGCTTGTTGTATCGCGAGATCAACTATAAGTTCGAGGCAGAGAATGGCATCCGTTTCGGCAACAATTTCAAAGGTATTCCGTGGGTGAAAGTGCCTGACTTCTACCCAGAGCTCACCTCAGAGCAAGTAGTGACCATGGAGTACGTGCCAGGCATCAAAATCAACGATATCTCCAAGATTGAGGAGGCTGGCATCGACCGAGAGCTGCTGTCAAAGAGAAGTGCCGAGGCCTACTTAACTCAAGTATGTCGTCACGGCTTCTTCCACTGCGACCCCCACCCGGGTAATGTGGCCTGTGATGCAGAGCAGGGTGGACGTCTCATCTTTTATGATTTCGGTATGATGGACGAGTTGAAGCCTGAGGTGAAGAAAGGCTTGGTGGACCTCATCTTCAGTATTTTCGAGAACGATCCCAGGGAGGCTTGCAACTCCCTGGAGAGTATTGGGTGCCTGAAATCAGGTGTAGATCGCGTGAGCATTGAGAAGATAGCGAGAGTATTTTTGAATGAATTTCAGTCTGGGTCGCAAAAGGGAGGGAAGTGGGTGAATGAGCTCTCCAAAGAGGAGCAGAGGGAAATAAGAAGGCAGCGTCGTGCACAACTCGGTAGTGATTTATTCTCCGTGGGCAGTGACGTTCCCTTCAAGTTCCCGCCTACCTTTACCTTCGTCTTCCGCGCCTTCACAAGCCTGGATGGCATTGGCAAGGGCTTGGACCAGAAGTACGACCTCACCAGGTTGGCACAACCATTTCTGCGAGAGCTCGTGGATTTGCGCGATGGGGACGCCGCCTTGACCTTTGCCAAGACTTGGGGCAAGAAGACGGGCCTAAGGCCCGTGGATCTGGGTCACGTAGTGACCCAGCCTAGGAAAGTGGCCAATATGGAGAGCATCTTGACCCGCATGGAGCAGGGTGATCTCAAAATCCGTGTAAGAGATCTGCAGACAGAGCAGTCCTTCAAGCGTATGAACATTGTGCAAAGCAACATGGCATATGGCCTAGCTGCCTCAACTGCCCTAAATCTAGGCGTCCTATTGACTGCTACCACGCCTGCTGGCCAAATTTCCCGCTTGGCGCAGGCCGCCATCGCCCTCAGCGGCATCTTGGGCAGCCAGGTAGCCATCGGCATGCTGAAGATTACGGCCCTGGACAAGAAGCTGCAGAGCTTCGATAAGTAGGTATGGATGAGCACGTGCTGCATTATCACCCCTATATGAATTCTACCATCGTGCTGTCCATGTTTTATCCAAATTTGTATCCAAATTTCAACAAAAATCACAAATCGCCCTTATTCAGAGCTACCGCACTGCTCTCTTCCCTTCCCCCTTAGCGGCCGTGCTTCTGCTTCTCACCCCGCTGCTTCTTCTTGTTTTGCTGCTTGACGGTCTGTTTGATAGCCTGCAGGCCAGGCATGCTTATCTTTACTTCGGCCATCATCAAGGCCGTGGTCTCGCCATCTCTCATGGCGTCTATGACAGCCCTCTCTCGCCCTTTGCACTGCGGCAATCTTGTGAAGAACTCCATGCAGGTCTTGACGCCCTTGCTCTTCTTAAGTGGACCAGGAAGCAGCTTAGCCTTGTATTTGAATTCTCGCATGCTTGTGTAGGGCCCACAGAACGGCAGAGCGTATAATATCGTGTCGTCTGGGCGAGGGCACGAGGTGAACATTCCTACGTCGTCACCGTCACCTTCTGCGCCGTCTGCCCCTTCTCCGTCAGCCTGCTCCGCAAGGAAGGCCAGCATCTCCTCCGAGTCGGCAGCATTCCCATCCTTGTACTGGTGCTCAGCAGCAGCTGCCTTCTCCCTCTCCTTGCCCTTACCCTTGTCCTTGCTGTACCGCCTCATAATACCTGAGAGGTAGCCACTTGTGTTGCCAGTGGCCTTGCCTCGGTGGCTCCTCAGCGCCTCCTCGAAAAGAGCCAGCACCTCTCTGGCCTCCTCTGAGGAGAAGGCTGAGAGCACTTTTAGTTCTTCCTTAGCAACTTCCCCTTCCTTGATCAGGCCCGCCACCACCAGGCTGTCCAGAGCGTTGCGTGTGCTTTCCGGTACTGCAGACAGGATGGCCTTTTCCTGCTCTTGTACAAACTGGGCTGTGCCAGCTTTCCTGGCCTTCCTGGCCTGCTCCCTCTCCTCCTCCTCCTTCCTCCTTACTTCTACTTTGTCCTTCAGTTTATTGCCTGGCTTGCCATGACCTAGAGCATGCATGGCCAGCTCGCGATCCTCCTCGTCCTGCTCCGCATAGCGCCGGGCCTTCTTCTTGTTCAGCTTCTTGCCCCCCTTCTTGGCAGGGGTAGGGCCAGGGACGGGAGTTAGGGCCTTGTTGTTGCCCCCCTTGCCAGCGTTGGGAGCTGGGACAGGGTCAGAGGGGGGCTCCTCTTCCTCTTCCTCTTCGCTGTCTGCCAGTGACTCGAAGACCGGCTCCTGCTCCTGCTCCTGCTTCTGCTCCTCTCCCTCTCCCTCTCCATCTCTTTCCTCCTTCGGTGGGGGCGGGGCAGGTGGCAAGACGGCCTCCTCGAGCTCCTCCAGTCCATATCTGGACGCGGCCTCGCTCACTGTACTCTCCATCTCGACGCCCAGGGTGTCAGCCCGGTCCTTCCTCTCGCTGGCATGCCTCTGAGCGCTCTCATCGTCTACTCGGAACAAGATGCCGAATCCCATCTCCATGCCTTGTGGCGGCAATAGATTCTTGTGTCCTCTGAGGCGGAAGGTGCCCATTCGACAGTAGTCCCCAGCCTCAGGGGCCACGACCTCGCCGCCCCACACCCACCATGCACTCGTCATGATTTTGCTCGCCCAGGCACTGCTGCGGTTGACGCAGGCGTGGGCTGCCTCGTGGATGGCAAAGGGAGAAATCTTCACACTCCCTGGGGCTGGGGAATCTCCACCTCCTTCTACTCCCACTACTGGTTTGTGCCTGAGCACACAAGGAAAGGCGCCCTTACAGTCCGAGTGGATGAAAATGTCCTGAGGACGCATGTATCTCAACGCGATCTGCTCAGTCTGGGCGGCGTCCCTCCCGCTGATGACTAGATAGCCCTCACTGGTGATGAACCAGTTGAACTTCTCAAACCAGTGGATGTGCCGCACAGCATGCAGTGCTTTTTGATTTTTCTGAAATTCCAATTTCTTCTCCATCGCCCTCTCCACACCCGCCATGGCACTATATGACGCGTCTATGGCCTTTTTCTCCTTGATCACTGCACTCTTCTTATCGCCAAACATCTCTCTCGCATTTGCGTAGGCACTCATGGTCAGGTCCACCTCTACCTCCACGTACTTCTCTGCCCCGTCGTTCTTCTCGGCGTCCCTTTTGCCCTTGGCGCCCTTAATATCAAGGTCACTGTCGTCGTTCTCCTCTTCCTCCTTCTCCTCATCGCTCTCGCTGTCGAAGAAGAGAACGTTTCTGAGCCTGAGGCTGACCTTGCTCTCGGCCAGATTAAACCCACAAACCAGGCCAGCAATGGGGTTACCAGCAGCCGTCTCCTGCGCTACCATCTCTTCAATACTCTCCCAGTCCATGGCGTTGTCCAGACAGCTGTTCAGCACTAGAGCCACCTTGTCAATGTCCTCAGCGTGATACTCTACTAGTTTTGCACTGATCTCCATCTGTTCTTGGCGGCTCACTAGACTGTGGATGTGGCTCTCGCGAGCCTCTCGCACTTTGCCTATTTTTACTTGAGCAGCCTTCTCAGCGTCTGCCACGCTCTTCTCCATCTTCTGTGTCTCCACCCTCACAAAGTACTCGTCCACAGCCTCGCCGAAGCTGGGGAAAGTTAGTTTCTGGTCCTCGGCCTTGCCCTCGTGCTGGCGCAGCAACAAGGAGCAGAACTCCGTAAATGTCCCGTCCTTGCCGGAGAAGATAAAGCCTGGAGGCGTAGACGGGGCGCTGTCCTTCTCTCCCTCTCCCTCTTCCTTGTCCTCAGCCCTTCTCTGTGATTGGGATGCCGCCACTAGAGCTGAGCCCGCCACGAGTGCCTCCAGCAGCGCCTTGACCATGTCCTGATCTGCGTAGAGGTCCTCCACCTTGGCGCTGAAGTCCAACCCAGCGGTCAGAATGCAGTGCTCGATGATCTCGCCGCTGTAGTGCGACACCCCTGATTCCTTGTTCATCAGCAGCTGCTTGACGTACATCTTCTTCAGCTTTCTTCTTGACTTCTCATTGGCAGGGCC
>MDTE01117453.1_pt1 | contig 10860 bp, 12 predicted proteins | sample 811231 | NCBI WGS metagenome assembly MDTE01 (sample SAMN05326651, study PRJNA326480) | marine metagenome | isolation source: seawater | place: Indian Ocean: Red Sea | collected 2010 | reverse complement strand
TATCCTGCATATTTTTTAATGAAGCTATTCAAAGATGCTGGATTACCTGATGGTGTTGTTAATTTTGTGCCAGGCAGAGGTTCTAAAGTTGGACCAGCAGTATTAGATCATCCTAAATTAGCAGGAATTCACTTTACAGGTTCAACATCTGTTTTTCAAAATATGTGGAAATCTGTTGGTGGAAATATCAATAAATATAAATCATATCCAAGAATTGTTGGTGAAACAGGTGGAAAAGATTTTTGTATTGCACATGAATCAGCTGATATTGATGGTTTAGTTACAGCAATGATTCGCGGCTCATTTGAATTTCAAGGTCAAAAATGTTCCGCTCTTTCTAGAGCATATATACCATCTTCTATATGGGATGAAGTAAAAGAGAAGTACTTAACTGAACTATCTACCGTTAAAATGGGAGATCCCGCTGATTTTGGTAACTTTATTAATGCTGTTATTGATAAGAATGCATTTGATACAATATCTGAATATATTGAATATGCAAAAAATGCAGAGGACGCAGAAATTATATCAGGTGGTGTTTGCGATGACTCTGTTGGTTACTTTATAGAGCCAACAACCATTCTTACCACTAACCCTAATTTTAAAACAATGGAAGAAGAAATTTTTGGTCCTGTGCTTACTATATATGTATATAACCCAGATCAGTGGGAAGAAACTTTAGAAATTGTTGATAATACATCACCCTATGCATTAACAGGAGCAATCTTTGCATCAGATGAAAGTATTATTGCCTCTGGTGCTAATACTCTTAAACATTCTGCTGGTAATTTCTATATAAATGATAAGCCAACTGGTGCTGTTGTAGGACAACAGCCATTTGGGGGAGCTCGTGCATCTGGAACAAATGATAAAGCTGGATCAATGTTTAATCTTGTGCGCTGGGTATCTCAAAGAACAATTAAGAGAACTTTTGATACACCTCAAAATTATAGATATCCATTTTTAGAATCAGATGATTAACTCTGAAGTTAATAAACTTACATCCGTTATAACACATCAACCTGGAGATGAGTTTAATAATGTGCACCCAATTAATATCAAAGAAGAAATCTATGATAATAATGGAAAGCTAATACAAAACCCTGACTTCCTGCTATTTGATGATTTAATCTACACAGAGGGGGCAATAGCTGAGCATAATCAACTAACAGGAGTACTTGAATCTTATTCAAGGGGATCTAACATAGAATTTAATGATTTATTAAATGAAATTAACCAAAATGAATATGACAAAGCCAAGCACCCAATGATTAATCTTATATTTACAAGAGATCTTGGGGTAGTTATTGGAAATACAATTCTTGTTACTTGGGGCAAGAAAGAGGTGAGAAATGAAGAAAATAAATTAGCCTCTAAAATATTTAATATTCATCCAATGTTTAAAAAATATGATATACTAGATTTTCATCAAATTTGTCCAGAACTTTCTATTGAAGGAGGGGATATTTCTGTACTTGATGATAAAAATGTATGTATAGGAATAAGCGAAAGAACTTCTAAAAAATCTATTGAAATAATTCTTCCATATATAATGGATGCTGGATTTGATAGAATATATGGTATAGAATTGCAAAAAAAACGAGCAATGATGCATCTAGATACTGTATTTACACAACTCAGTAAAGAAGATTTTCTAATGTATACACCTATATTTGAAAATAATAAAAATGTATATGTCTTTGATAAAAATAGTCCCAAAGGGAAACTAAAAAATAATTCTTTTATAGATGAGCTAAAAACAATTTTTAATAATGTTAATATAATAAAATGTGGTGGGAATGAGCCTATAAATCAAGATCGAGAGCAATGGACAGATGGTGCAAATGCACTTGCAATTGACAATGGTGTCATTATTTTATATACAAGAAATACTCATACAATTAATGAATTAAAAGAGTTTGGATACAGTATAGCTAGCACAAGTTCAGTTATTTCGAATCCTAACATAATCACAGGAAAAACAGTGATTACATTAGATGGCCCAGAACTATGTAGAGGGAGAGGCGGAGCGAGGTGTCTAACACTCCCACTAGCTAGAAATTAAATATGGGAAAACAAAATCCAACAGTTATGATATCATTAGGTGGAAATGCAATAAGCCCAAAGAACGAATCTGGTACTATTGATGAACAATTTGCACATACTAGAGAAAGTTTAGCAGCAGTAATGGGCTTTGTCAAAAGACGATATAATATTTGTATTGCTCATGGAAATGGACCACAAGTTGGAGCTGAACTTCAGAGAAATGAACTTACACAAGATGTTATCCCCCCCCTACCACTTGGAGTACTAGTTGCAAATACACAAGGGGCTATCGGATACATGATACAACAATCACTTCAAAATGCATTATATGAAGAAGATACAAACAGAGAAGTCGTCAGTATTATATCACAAGTAAAAGTGGATAAAGATGACCCAGAGCTTATGGATCCAAAAAAATATATTGGTAAATCATACGATAAAGAAATTGCAATAGATTTATCCAAAAAGCATGGTTGGGTAGTAAAGGAGCAAGAACCTGGGATTTGGAGAAGAGTTGTCCCATCTCCTAAACCTCTCTATATATTTAATGGGAAATCAATAAAACATCTAGTTAATTATGGAACAATTGTTATTGCTGGTGGAGGCGGTGGAATACCTGCCTATAATGATGAAGATGGAATCCTACATGGATTAGATGGTGTTATTGATAAAGATTATTCTGCAGCACTGCTTGGGCGAATTATAAGAGCAGATGAATTATTTATGATTACCGATGTTGATAACGTTTTTTTAAATTACAAGCAAGATAATGAGAAAAAATTAGATAAATGCACTGTAAGTAAAGCTGAAAGATACCTTAACGAAGGTCACTTTGGTATTGGATCAATGGAACCAAAAATAAAATCAGCTATCTACTTTCTTGAGCATTATGGAAAAAAAGTTGTTCTTACATCATTAAATAAATTAGAGGATGCACTTAAGGGAAATTCGGGAACTACAATTACAAAGGATTAATTAATGAAAATACATGAATATCAAGGCAAAGCAATTCTAAAAGATTATGATATACCTATACAAGATGGATATGTTGTTGAAAGTCAAGAAGACATTGAAAATACAATAAACTCTGTTGAAAATGATTTTCAATGCTCTCAATTTGTTGTAAAAGCACAGATACATGCAGGAGGAAGAGGTAAAGGTGGTGGTGTTAAATTCTGTCCGACAAAAGAATTAGCAATACAAGAAGCTAATAGTATATTTGGTATGAATTTAATTACACATCAAACAGGTGAAAATGGGCAGCTTGTTAGGAAAGTATTAATCACCAAAGCATTTGATATTAAACATGAGTATTATATAGCAATTACATTAGATAGGACCTCTGGGAAGAATGCAATAATGGTATCAACCCAAGGAGGAATGGATATCGAAAAAGTTGCAGAAGAAACCCCTGAAAAAATAATAAAGGTTTGGGTAGACTCTGAAAAAGGATTAACTGAAAATCAGCTATCAAAGCTATCTAATGGGTTGGAATTTGATGGTGAAACTGCTAAAGAGTCATCTCGAATAATAAAAAATCTATATGATTGCTATCAGAATACAGATGCATCATTAATTGAAATTAACCCTCTTATCATTACAGATGATAATGAATTGGTTGCAGTAGATTCTAAATTTAACTTTGATAGCAATGCATTGTTCAGGCAACCTGAAATTCTAGAAATGGAAGATGAAAATGAAATAGATCCAACTGAGCTAGAGGCATCTAAATATAATCTAAATTATATAAAATTAGATGGTAATGTGGGTTGTATGGTAAATGGTGCTGGCTTAGCAATGGCAACTATGGATATTATTAAATTATCAGGAGGTGACCCTGCTAACTTTTTAGATGTTGGTGGTGCTGCAAATGTAGACACTGTTAAAAACGGATTTAAAATTATATTGAAAGATGAAAATGTGAAAGCAATTTTAATAAATATATTTGGTGGAATAGTTAGATGTGATAGAGTTGCAGAAGGGGTAGTTCAAGCTGTAAGTGAACTAAATCTAAATGTGCCTGTAGTTGTAAGACTGGAAGGAACTAATGCAGAAGAGGCGAAAGAAATATTATCTAACTCTGAGGTATCAATTATTCCAGCTAGCACAATGCAAGATGCCGCAGACAAAGTTGTTAAAGCTGCTTTAACGAATGAGAGGAATTAGAATATGTCTATTTTAGTTAATAAAGATACAAAAGTACTTGTCCAGGGAATTACGGGAACTGAAGGACAATTTCACTCAGAGCAAATGATTAAATATGGAACAAACATTGTATCTGGTGTAACTCCTAAAAAAGGTGGTACAACTACATTAGGTAACATACCAGTATATGATACTGTAAAAGAAGCAAAACAAGAAACTGATGCAAATGCTAGTATAATATTTGTTCCACCTAGATTTGCAGCAGGGGCAATTATTGAGGCTACTAAAGCTGAAATTGAACTTGTTGTATGTATATCAGAGGGAATACCTGTCAGAGATATGGTAAAAGTGAAACATGAATTGGATAATAGTAAAACAAGATTAATTGGTCCTAATTGTCCTGGAATAATAACAGTTGATGAATGTAAACTAGGAATTATGCCTGGATTTATATGCGAAAAAGGAAATATTGGAGTTATTTCTAAATCAGGGACATTAACTTATGAAGCCATAGATCAGCTTGTAAAAAATCAAATGGGACAAACAACAGCTATTGGTATAGGTGGAGATCCAATTATAGGTACCGATATGAGGGATGCTCTAGAACTTTTTGAAAATGATCCTGATACAGAAGGAATTGTTATGATTGGAGAAATTGGCGGACAGATGGAAAATAATGCTGCGCAATGGGCAAAAGATAATGTTTCTAAACCCATTGTTGGATTTATTGCAGGGCAAACTGCCCCTCCCGGAAGGAGAATGGGACATGCGGGTGCAATAATATCTGGAGGTGATGAAACTGCCGAAGCAAAGAATAGAATATTAAGTGAATGTAATATATCCGTTGCAAAATCTGTAGCTGAAATTGGAGCCCGAATGAAAGAGGCAATTACAGTAAAAATATAAAAAGGAAAATTTATGGAAAATACTTTAGCTATTATTAAGCCAGATGCATATAAAAAAGGAGCTTCCGGAAAAATAATTGACAGAATAATTGAAGAAGGTTTTGAAATAGTGGGAATGAAATCTACTGTTCTTACAAAAGTAAAAGCAGAAGGTTTCTATGAAATTCATAAAGATAAGCCTTTTTTTAATGAGCTTACTGAGTTTATGTCATCAGGAAAGTGTATTTTACTGGCTCTTAAAAGAGAAAATGCAGTAAATAAATGGAGAGAAGTGATTGGAGCAACTAATCCAGAAGATGCAGATTCTGGCACTATTCGTAAATTATTTGGTTCAAATACAGGCAACAATGCAGTACATGGATCAGATTCTAAAGAAAATGGGAATATTGAAATATCATACTTCTTTAATGAAAATGAACTTTTTGAGGAGAATTAACATGTACAAGAAAAGCTTTCTTTTGATAGGATTTCTATTATTTATTTTTTCATGTGAAAATGATGGTAGATATATTGAAGTGAAAGTAAATGATTTAATAAGAATTGATTCACAGTTTATTGAGGGTAAAAGAGAAAATATAATATTTGCATGGTCTCCTCCAAATGGTCCGCAGGGGAGCAATCCTGTTTATAGTATCCATGATGACCATATGTATTTCACTCCAGATATAGAAGGGAAATATCATATTAAATTAATTACAGAATCAATGAAAAGTGAAAAACTAGGAGAAGAAAATTTCTTTTATAAAGCTATTTCAATTATATCAAGTCCAGTTGAAGTATTAAATGAACAAGAAGAAATCAAAGAGGTTGTTGAGGAAGTAGATACTACAAAAGAAGTGGAAATTGCTGTTGAAAAAAGCATGCCTGTAGGCTTATATACAATACAATTTTCAGCTAAAGAAAATATTAAGGAAGCAGAAAAAGACAAAAACATGCTAATGAATGAAGGTTTTGATAATATCACGATTAACCCTCACGGAACATATCACAGAGTTAGACTAAATGGATTTAAAACAATAGATGAAGCAAAACTAACATCTAAAAAAATAAAAGAAAAAACTGGAGTTAAAGTCTGGATAATTAAAAATAAATAATAATTTTAATGATTTTGTTTATTATTATTTTTTCTTAAGTTAACGGGCTTTATATAAAAAGGTAAGTAAATGTCAAGAATTTGTAAAATATCAGGTAAAAGACCCAAGACAGGTAATAATGTCTCGAAGGCAAATAACAAAACAAAAAGGAAGCAATATCCTAATTTGCAAAAAAAGAGGATATTTGTTCCTGAACTTAAGAGAAATGTAACAATAAAATTGTCTACAAAGGCACTTAAAACCATAGATAAATATGGACTTATACCGTACCTAAACAAAAAAGGATTGTCTCTAGCAGACATTTTATAATATGGCTGTACCAAAAAGAAGAAACTCAAAAACACGAGGAAGAAAACGAAGAACACATTGGAAGATTAATGACAATGTTGCTGTTGAAATTTGCCCTCAAACTGGAAAAGTCCATAAAAGACATACAGCATACGAAGTTGACGGAATACTTTATTATAAAGGCAAAATTCTACAAAATAATCAATAATAGTTTAATCCTAAAGCTATGAAGATCGCACTTGACATAATGGGCGGAGATAATGCTCCTGATTCGAATTTATATGCTGTAATAGATTATATAAATAATACCCCTGAATCTGAATCAGAAATCATATTAGTTGGAAATAAAAAATTAGTACAGGATTTTTTTAGTAAAAATAAATTTCATTCAGATAGAATCTATTTTGAGCATACAACAGAAGTTATTGAAATGGATGAAAAAAAACCTTCTAGAGCATTCAAAAACAAACCAAAAAGCTCAATGGTAAGGGCAATAACTCTAGTAAAAGAAAAAAAAGCAGATGTCATAATTAGTGCTGGAAATACTGGTGCATTATTAAGTGCATCTCTCTTTATCCTAGGAAAAATAAATAATGTTAATAGGCCTGCCCTTGCTAGCTACATTCCAACAAATAGAAGGGGTGTCTTAATATGTGACTGTGGTGCAAACCTAAATGTAAGACCAAAGCATTTAGTACAGTTTTCCATAATGTCCCAATCTTACCTTAGCTGTATACACCAAATTAATAATGCAAGTGTAGGACTACTTAATATCGGTTCTGAAGAAAATAAAGGTTCTGAATTGGTTATTGAAAGCTATCAATTAATGAAAAATAAAATAAAAAATTTTATTGGGAATGTTGAAGCAAGGGAAATTTTAGATGAAAAATGTGATATTGCAATATGTGATGGTTTTACAGGAAATATCGCATTAAAACTAACTGAAGGGTGGATTAAACACTTTGGAACTTGGGTATCAGAAACATTAGAAAAAGATACCTCACCTAATGAGACCATTAAAAATAAAATAAATAAAATATTTAGCTCTTTAGACTATGAAGAACATGGCTTTGCTCCATTTTTAGGAGTTCAAGGTATTGTTCTTAAGTGTCACGGTTCTTCTACCAAAAGATCAATAATAAGTACACTTAAATCTGCTGAAATTCTATCTCAAGAAAATATGGTAGTGAGAATGGAAAATGAAATTAATAAAATTTATGGGGAAGAAAAGCAGCTAAGCTAAATGAATAGTTTATCATTCATATTTCCCGGCCAAGGTTCTCAGTATAATCTAATGGGTCTTAGCCTTTATAACAACTATCCGATTGCTAAAAAAATATTTTCTAAATCAAATATAATTTTAGGATATGATATAAGGGAAATGTGCTGTTCAGAAAACATAGACTCTCTTAATAAAACTGAATTTACCCAACCTGCAATTTTTATTATTAGTACAATTGTAGACACTATATTAAAAAAAGAAAAAAATATGTTTCCAAAAGTAGTAGCAGGGCATAGTTTAGGTGAATTCAGTGCTATACACTCTGCAAATGTATTAAATTTTGAAGATTCACTTAATTTGATAAATATCAGAGCAAAAGAAATGGCTATTGCAAATAGCAAAGCAAAAGGTGCAATGGCTGCTGTATTATATGCAAATAACAAAGAAATAAATTCTATATGTAACAACAATTCTTGCGATGAAGGTATAGTTGTTAAAGCAAATATAAATTCAGATAATCAAGTTGTCATATCAGGTGATGAAAAAGCTATTGATAAAGCAATTATCTATTCTAAAACTTTATCAAAAAAAATTAAATGCATAAAATTAAATGTATCAGGTGCATTTCACTCTCCACTTATGACATATGCTAGAAAAAGTTTATCAAATGCATTAAATTCCTTAAATTTCAATGATGCAAGTTGCCCTGTTTATCAAAATACAGATCCATCACCAATTATAGATGGACTACAAATTAAAGATAATTTATTAAATCAACTTGAATCACCTGTAAGATGGAGTGAAACAATAAAAAATATAAGAAAAAATGAAATGATTAATAATTTTATAGAAGTTGGACCAAAAAATGTATTATCTAAAATTAACAAAACAATCTCATTAGAATTAATATCTAAAAATTTTGGTACATATGAGGAAATTGAAGAATTTACTTATGTATAATGATCTGAAAAATAAAGTGGCAATAATTGCTGGTGCAAATGGTAGTATTGGAAATGCAATTGCAAATGAACTTTTTAGAAATGGAGTAAAATTAGCCCTACTAGGGAGAAATAAAAATAGCCTTATATCACTTAAGAAAAGTTTTTCAAATAGTGAAAATGTAGAATTATATGAGTTGGATATTAGAGATGGAGAAAAATATAAAGAAATAGTAAAAAATATTTATGAAAAATTTGGAAATATTGATGTACTTATTAATAATGCAGGAATAACAAGAGATAATTTAATTCTTAGAATGAAAGATGAAGAATGGGAAGATGTTATTAGTACAAATCTCAAAGGATGTTTTAATGGAATTAAAATATGTTCAAAATATATGATAAAAAATAATTATGGGAGTGTAATTAATATTTCTTCAGTTATTGGAATTATTGGAAATAAAGGACAAGCTAATTACGCAGCCTCAAAAGCTGGGATAATTGGACTAACAAAAGCACTATCAAAAGAATTTGGTAAAAAAAATATTAGGGTTAACTGCATAGCACCTGGATTCATACAAACTGAAATGACCAATGATATGAATGATGAAATAAAAAAATCCATGATGCAAGGTATACCACTTAATCGTTTTGGTCTTGCTGAAGATGTATCATCTTTGGTATCTTATTTATCATCTAAAAAATCATCCTACATTACAGGACAAACAATAAATGTTGATGGTGGAATGGTAACACAATAAAGGAGACTTTAATGTCAAACAATGAGAGTATCGTAAAAGAAATAGTTATGGATAAATTAGGAATTGAAGAAAGTAAAATAACCTCTGATGCTAGATTCATTGAAGACTTAGGGGCTGATTCTCTAGATACCGTTGAACTTGTAATGCAATTTGAAGAAGAGTTTAATATTGAGATTTCAGACTCTGATGCTGAATCGCTTAATACAATGGGTAAGGTATTAGAGTATTTAGAAAAATTAAAATAGTATATGTCTAATAACCGAGTTGTTATTACTGGTATGGGTATCCTTTCCTCTATTGGTAATGATTTGGCTGCATTTTCAAAAAATCTATTCTCTGGAAAAAGTGGAATTTCTGAGATTGAATCATTTGACACATCAGAGCATAAAATTAAAATTGGTTCTGAAGTTAAAGTTGATTTTGAAAAATATTTTAATTCAAAAGAACTAAATAAACTAGATAGATTTTCTGCTCTATCTATAATAGCCGCAAATCAAGCCATTAAACAATCAGGAATTGGAAAAGTAAAAAATAAAGATAATATAGGGGTTATTATAGGATCTGGAATAGGTGGAATACATACTATAGAAGATCAACATAAAAAATTACTTTCAAGTCCAAGAAAAGTTAGCCCATTTTTTATTCCATCAATGATCCTAGATATTGCTGCAGGACAAATTTCTATCACACATGGATTCAAAGGAACCAATTTTTCGATTGTTTCAGCATGTGCTTCATCAAATCATGCTATTGGAGAATCTTTTAATAATATAAAATATGGAATCTCAGATGCAATAATTACAGGCGGATCTGAAGGAGGAATAACCCCACTCTCAGTTGCTGGATTCTCGAATATGAAAGCTCTAAGTACGAATCCTGATCCTAATTCAGCATCAAGACCTTTTGATAAAAATAGAGATGGCTTTGTAATTGGTGAAGGATCAGGAATATTAGTATTAGAAAGTTTATCTCATGCACAAAAAAGAAATGCTAATATTTTAGCAGAAATAGTAGGATATGGAAGTTCTGCAGATGCACACCATGTTACATCACCAGATCCTTCTGGAGATGGAGCATTTAGATCAATGAAAAATGCCATAACAGATGCGAATATATTACCAACTGATATTGACTATATAAATGCACATGGAACCTCTACACACTATAATGATAAAGTAGAGACTCTAGCAATTAAGAATTTATTTAATTCTCATGCAAAAAATTTATCAATAAGCTCAACAAAATCAATGATTGGTCATCTTCTAGGTGCTGCTGGTGGTGTAGAAGCTATAGCCTCAATTCTTTCTATTACAGAATCTAAAGTTCCACCTACAATAAACTATAATACTCCTGATGAAGAGTGTGATTTAAACTATACACCAAATAAATCAGTAAATAAATCAATAAATTTTACACTATCAAATAATTTTGGATTTGGTGGACATAATGCGACACTAATCT
>MDTE01009721.1_pt1 | contig 10860 bp, 10 predicted proteins | sample 811231 | NCBI WGS metagenome assembly MDTE01 (sample SAMN05326651, study PRJNA326480) | marine metagenome | isolation source: seawater | place: Indian Ocean: Red Sea | collected 2010 | reverse complement strand
TCATGTCATTCAAACGTGCGAGGTCTGTGTGTCGGCACCGATAAGTATGGGAAACTCGGCCGATTCCCGCAGGCCATCACCCCACGAAACGTCCGAGGGGGCCGACGGCCCGTTACGCGTCATTCCACCCACACTGAAAGGAGCTACTCCGCCCTGCGTTGTTGGGGCTTCATGCGCGCTGATCGAAGGCGGAGTCCGTCGCGCAGAACGCCGGCCCCGGTTCAGAGCCCGACCTAACGTCCACCCTGCACCCACGGGGGCGCGATCAGCAGGTCAGGATCAGCATCGGCCCGGGGTACGAATTTCTGCGTTCGTCCGTACTGATTGTCCCCACCGTAGAGATTGCCGTCAGAGTCCACCGAGAACGTGTGCACCTCTAGGTAGCCGTCCGGTAGATCCCGCGGCACCTCCCACTCGTATAACCGGTTGCCCTCGAAGTCGAACTTCACGAAACGGAGTGGGCCGAGATCGGTCAGCCAGACCGCGTCATCGTTCACGATGAGGTCGAGCGGAAGAGCAAGTCCGCCCCACGTCGCGATGTGCTCCACCCGCCCCGGATCGTCCGTCGTTCGGAATACGTTGACCCGACCTCCTGAACGATCGAGGGCGAAGATCCGGCCCTGGGGTCCCACGGCCACCGCGTGAATCCCGTTGAACTGGCCCGGGCCATCGCCCTGCCCCCCGAACTCGCCCAGGTAGTTCAGCTCCGAGTCAAGAATGATGACGCGATGGTTGTCGAGCCCATCGGCGATCAGGATGCGGCCGTCCGGCAGAAAGGCCACATCCTGGGGCTTCGCGAAGTGGGTATGGTCGTCACCCGGTACACCCTTCTCACCCAGCGTGAAGAGGAGCCGCGATCCATCGTTGGTGAAGACGTGAATCACGTGGAAGGTCTCATTGATGACCCATACCCGACGCTCGGGATCGTATGGGCTGATTCGCACTCGATGAGGGCCCGGACCTTCGGAGTCCCGGCACAGGTGGTCCCACTGATCCCACATCTCGAGGACTCGACCATCGCGATCGAGCGTATAGAGGCAGTGACGCCACGTTCGCCGCGTGGCCTCGAAAAGGACGTTGATACCGATCGAGCCAGCGAAGCCCAGATACTCCTCGGGCAGCGGAGACGGGAGTCGCGTCTCTCCACGCATTGCAACGAAGATACGATCCGGTGACTCGGCGAAGACGCCCGAATTACCGCCGAAGGCGTACCCGACCTGCGCGAACGGCTTGTGCCAACCCCGAACCACGTCGTACGGGCTAGGCCCCGTAGGTCCACGGACCTCCGCCGCCATCTGCCCGGCGATCGCGTCACCGAATACCCACGATGCGGTGGCGACCATCAGGAGGACTCGGCTGGATCGGCGCATGGAAACTCCGCAGGAAAAGATGGCCCGGTCGTTTGAACGTCACGCAGAGTACAGGTCCAGTGCGCAATTCGAAATGTGTACACCCGCAGTGGGGGCTCGGCCACGATCCCGTTGCGAGCACGGGTGGTCCGGTGCAGCTTCGCGCGCCATGAATCTTCAGGCCTACCTGGACCGAATCGGGTTCGATGGTGTCGCGCGCCCAGACGCCGACACACTCAAGACCATCCACCACCAGCATCTTCTGAGCATCACGTACGAGAATCTCAGCGTGCACCTCGGAGACGCGGTCGGCCTCGACCCGGCTGAATCGTACGACAAGATCGTCGAGGGTCGCCGGGGCGGGTGGTGCTACGAGATGAACGGGCTGCTGGGCTGGGCACTCCAGGAGATCGGGTTCGACGTGATGCGCATGTCGGCGGGCGTCCTCCGGTCGACTCGCGGGGACTCGATCATCGGAAATCACCTGGCCCTCGCCGTGCACATGGAAGACGGCCCCTGGCTCGCCGACGTCGGGTTCGGCGACGGTTTACGCGAGCCGGTTCCACTGACCCCCGGCGCAATCGAGCAGTTCGGCTTGCACTACCGCCTGGAGCTCCGTGACGACGGATACTGGCGCCTGCACAACCACGAGCACGGGGGCGCGGCCGACTTCGACTTCCGCTACGAGCGCGCCGAGGAGGCGCGTCTGAACGAACTGTGCACCTGGCTCCAGACGTCGGAAGAGTCGCAATTCGTACGGACGCTCATCTGCCAGCGCTTCCGACCAGACCGAATTGAGGTGTTGCGCGGTCGGGTTCGGAGGACCGTGACTCCGGATGGAGCGCGAGAGTGGCTGCTGCAGGACGTCGACGAATTCCAGCGCGAGGTGCGCGAAACGTTCGAACTCCATATCGAGGTGAACCATCTCTGGCAGCACGTCGTTGCCCAGCACGAGAAGGTCTTCGGGCCTTCGAATTGAGCGCGGGCACGATGCGGGCACGTCTCGGGTAACCTGTGCTCTTCCTGCACCTGTTCTACTTTGGTCGGAACGAATCCCTGAAGGGCACGCCATGACTGTCTTCTCCGTGAACGGTGAACGTCGAGAGGTCGACGCTCCCGAGACCCACCCACTCCTCTGGGTCCTTCGCGAACGCCTGGGTCTGACCGGAACCAAGTTCGGCTGTGGGATCGGTCAGTGTGGTGCCTGCACCGTGCTCGTCGACGGCCAGCCCCAGCGATCCTGCCAGACTACGGTGGCGGCTGCCGAGGGAACGGAGGTCACCACGATCGAAGGGGTCACGGCCGACGGCCTCAGTTCGGTTCAACTCGCGTGGATCGAGGAGCAGGTCCCTCAGTGTGGATACTGCCAGTCGGGACAGATCATGTCGGCGACGGCACTTCTCGCTGCACGACCCAATCCGACCGACGAAGACATCGATCAGTTCATGTCGGGCAACATCTGCCGGTGCGGCGCCTATATCGCCATCCGGCGCGCAATCCACCGGGCCGCCGAGATCGAAGGAGGGCGCATCGCGGACGACAACCCCGCGAGCGACGAACGGGCGGACCGATGAGCGATCGAACGGAGACCGACGAGGTGAGAACAGGGGAAACGAACGGGGGCTTTTCCCGACGCACGTTCATCAAGATCGGTATCGTCGCCGGTGCAGGCCTTACGCTTGGTGTTGCCTGGCGCATGACTCGTGACCCTGGACTGCCGGCTAGCGACGCGACGTTCTTGCCGAACGCGTACCTGCGTATTGATGAGGATGGGTCCATCACGGTCCTGGTCGCCAAGGCCGAGATGGGTCAGGGGGTGTCTACGGCTCTCCCGCAGATGATCGCCGAGGAACTCGATGTCGCGTGGGAGGACGTCACCTTCGAGTTCGCGCAGGCACACGACGCCTACGGGATGATGGTTACAGGGGGAAGTACGGCGGTCATGGAAGCGTGGGGGCCACTTCGACGCGCCGGCGCGACAGCCCGCTGGATGCTGCGCGAAGCAGCGGCACGGCGCTGGGACCTGCCCGCCGAACAGCTGGCGACACGGAATGCGCGGGTGATCGCTCCGGATGGATCAGAGCTTACCTACGGCGACCTGGCAACCGATGCCGCCAAGCTGGAGGCGCCGGACGAGGCCCCGGTGAAGGACCCCTCGGAGTTTCGCCTGATCGGACGGTCCCTTCCCCGTCTCGACGCCGAGTCGAAGAGTACGGGTCGTGCCACATTCGGGATCGACGCCGGTCCACCGAATACCCGAGTCGCAGTCGTGGCACGGTCGCCCGTCTTCGGGGGCCGGCTGCGTTCGTTCGATCCCTCCGCTGCCCTCGCAATTCCGGGCGTCGAGGAGGTCGTCGAGATCAGAGCCGGTGTCGCGGTCGTCGCACGCGGCTACGTGGAAGCCAACCAGGGTCGAGACGCGCTGGACATCGAGTGGGACGAGGGGGATGCGGCGTCCCTCAGCGACGAGACGATCCACCAGACACTCCGCGCTGCCGCGCAGGGATCCGGCAGAAGCGTCACAGAATACGGCGAACCCGATGTCGTTCTGGACGCGGCTCCGGAGCCGGTCGTTGCGACATACCGACTCCCGTACCTCGCCCACGCGACGATGGAGCCGATGAACTGCACCGCGTGGGTGCACGACGGCCAGTGCACGGTCTGGGCACCGACACAGTTCGCGAACGGGCCAGCAATCATCGGAGGTGGCGCCCGGCAGGTCGCTGCCGACGCAGCCGGTGTATCCGTCGACAAGACCGAGCTGAACGTGACATACCTCGGCGGTGGCTTCGGCCGTCGCGCCGAGCGGGACTTCGTACAGGAAGCGGCCGAACTCGCGGGAAAGATCGATGGGCCCGTGAAGGTCGTATGGTCGAGAGAGGACGATACCCGTCATGACTTCTATCGCCCGGCCTCCTGGCATGAGTTCCGGGGCTCCTTGGGCAACGACGGGCTCCCCGAGGCGTGGGAGCATCGCATGGCGTCCCAATCGATCATCGAGCGCCTTGTCCCTCCTTGGGTGCCAGGACCCGCCGCGCGGTTCGCCGGGAAGCGCGACCCAACGTCGACAGAGGGGGCGTCGAACCAGCCGTACCGCGTACCTCACATGCTCATGTCCTATGCTCGAGTCGACCTGCCCATCCCCGTGGGCTTCTGGCGCTCGGTGGGACACACACACACCGGCTTCGTGGTGGAGTCGTTCATCGACGAGCTCGCGCACGCAGCCGGCCGAGATCCGTATGAGTACCGCCGGGCCCTCCTGGATGAACACCCACGCCATCTCGCAGTGCTCAACGCCGCCGCGGAGGCAGCGGACTGGGGCTCTCCTGCTCCTGAAGGCCGGGCCCGCGGTATCGCGGTCGTTGAGTCGTTCGGTTCGTACGTCGCGCAGGTAGCGGAGGTATCGATCGAAGATGGCGTGCCCCGTGTGCACAAAGTCTGGTGTGCGATCGACTGTGGAACCGTCCTCAACCCCAGGATCGTGCGCGCTCAAATGGAGAGCGGAATCGTGTATGGCCTCACCGCCGCGCTTCACGGGGAAATCAACATCCAGAATGGTCGGGCAGTGCAAGGCAACTTCATCGACTACCCGATGCTGCGAATCAATCAGATGCCGGCGGTCGAGGTGATCCTGGCACCAAGCGGCGACGCGCCCGGTGGAGTGGGTGAGCCGGCGACCCCGCCCATCGCTCCAGCCGTCACAAACGCAATCTTCGCACTGACCGGGCAGCGGATTCGGACAATGCCGATTCGATTGATATGACCCGTGCAGGGCCCGCGACGAAGAAGACGGGGGCGCGAAGAACGTCGACGGAGAGGGCGCACGCACCACCCACACCAGGTATCAGACCCACGACCGCACTCCTGCGACTCTCCGTGAGGCAGCAGGCGTGGCCGTCCCCCCGCCGGACACTGCATCTGTGTGGTCTGGGCGGCCTCGCTCGTCATACCGGGCGCACGCGACCCTCTCGATGATTGCCCGCAATGCCCAGGCACCCGTCCGATCTCAAACCGCTGGCGCTCATGCGAACGGGCGCCCTTCTCGTTCTTGCAGGGGTACTTCCCGGCGTAGCATTCGCCCAATCGAGTGACCCGGACGCAATCCTCGCCGAACTCAAGATCGCTCAGATGGAGTTCGAGCAGTTTCGCGAGTCGAAGACGCCCATCCTGCGAGGTGGACCAGTTGGCGGCAGTTGCGATGAACGTATCGGCCGAATGTGCATCTGGTTCGGAGGTGAAGACGAAGGTGATTTTCCCGGGGAGCTCCGAGAGGTCGGACAAGCGCGCCAGCAACTGATTCGCGAACTGACGTCCAGCTTCGAAGCAGCGCCACACAGGTGGATCCTCGGGCAACTCGTGCACTACACTGTCGAGAGCGGAAACGAGGATCGGGCCGAAGCTTTGGCCCGGACGTGCGGCATCGAAGAGACGTGGTGGTGCCATGCACTGCGCGCGTTCGCTCTTCATGTGGACAATGACTACCTCGAGGCGGAAGAGGTTTTCCGTACGGCGCTCGCCACAATGCCCGCAGATGAACGTCGTAGCTGGCTGACCCCCCGCTACATCGTCTCCGCGGATGCACGCGAACCCTTCCAGAACGCATCCGACGAGGAACTCGAAGAGATGTTCGAGCTTTACTGGCGACTCTCGGATCCACTGTTCCTGTACGATGGGAATGACCGCCTGACGGATCACTTCGCCCGCTGGGTGGTTGCGTTCAATCGGCGCGACGCATGGGACCCGATCGGACTGGACTGGGCAGAAGATCTGGAGGAAACGTTGATCCGGTATGGGCGGAACACCGGGTACGGACGCACTCATGACCCGACGGGCATCGTCGGACGGCAGAGAGGAAGCGAGGGCTTTGGGCGGCCAGGAGGATTCGGCAACTCGCGGCTCAACGACACCCGGCGGATGCTCGGCTTCCATCATCCCAAGAGTCGCGGCTACCTCTTCCCTGATGACTTCCTAGAGTCACCGAGCGACATCCCTCCTGAGAGCTGGATCACCGCGCCCCGAGAGGCGCGCACATGGCACGCTCCGCTGTACGCTCCGGAGATCCGTGGACTCGAGACCCAGATCGGTCGATTTCGCCGTGATTACCAGATGCTCGTCGTGGGAGCCTACCGTCCGACGCTTCCCGCACCGTCATCGGACGTAGGCGTGGTTCCCGCCTGGGGCCCTCTCGGAAGAGTCGAAGGTGTACCTGCGGCGGGCCTCTTCATGATTCCGGAAGACGGCCGCGATCCCCTCTTCGTGCGGGGGCGAGACGCCGAGGGCGTTCTCACGATCCGCGTACGCCCCGGTCGCTACGTCAGTGGCCTCGAAGTCGCAGATCTCAGCGGCAGACAGGCATGGCGCGCCCGGCAGGGCGTCGTTCAGGAACCGCTCCTCGAGGGAATGGTGGACGTCTCGGATCTCATGATTCTCAAGAGCGGCGCGCCATTGCCCGAGACACTGGACGAAGCATTGCCTCACGTGCGCCCGGGCATCCGCCTGGCCTCCGGAGAACGCTTCGGAGTGATTTGGGAGATGTATGGACTGGGGCTGCGAGAGCCCATGCAGGTGACACTCGGGTTCAGCGAGGGCCGACCCGAATTCCTCGGCGATCCCGAGGAGTTCATCGAGGAACTGGAAGCGAGCGAGACAATCGACGTCACGTTCGAGGATCGCGGCCCCGATGTCGTACAGGAGGCCTTCCGCTCGATCGAGTTGCAGCTACCTGACCTGGAGCCGGGAGCGTACACCCTTCACCTTCGCCTGGACCTGGCCGGACGCACCCCGCTGATCACGAGCCGACCGATCATTGTGTACTGAGGCCGTGCCGGCGGACAGGGAACGCCGCCGGCACGACCCGAGTCACGTCCGTCTAATCCCGGGCGAGATACTTCGTGAACGCGCCGCCTGCCCAACGCAGGGAGTTCGGCCCCTCCGCCGCGTAGATGTTTCCATCCGCGTCGACCGCAACCCCCTCACCAGCCGTACCCTGATAGACCCGGCTTTCCCGCTCGAACGGTGGAACGAAGGCGACAACCCGATCCTCGCCGACCGGCCCGATCCGGACACCATTGCGCCAGTTCGGATGGTTCGTCGGGCTCGATTCCGAGTCGATCGCGTAGACCATCTCGTCCTTGATGAAGATCCCGCTAATACGACCGTAACTGTAACGAGAATCGAGATAGTTCCCGTCCTGGTCGTAGATCTCGATTCGGTGGTTCCCGCGATCCGCAATCCAGAGTCGCCCCTGTGAATCAAACGCCAAAGCGTGCGGTGTGCGGAACTGTCCATGCTCGACGCCGATCTCACCCCACTCCATGATGAACTCACCCTCGGGCGTGAACTTCTGGATCCGGGCCGTCTGACCGTTCTCACGACCGGCGTTCATCGCCTGGTTCGTCGTCATACCCTGTCCATTGTGTCCATCCGACACATAGATCGAACCGTCCGGCCCGGTGACAACGTCATTGGGCTGATTGAATTGGCCGGGTGCGTTTCCGGGTTGGCCGGCGATGCCGAGCGTCAGGAGAACCTCACCCTCAGGGCTGAACTTCCAGACCTGATGGCCCCGCGTGCCCTCACGATTCCCCGCAAAGTCAGCAATCCAGACGTTCCCTCCTGCGTCCACGTGGATCCCGTGAGGAGTCACCATGAGATCGGCGCCGAAATTGGCCAGCACCTCACCCGTGTTGCGGTCGAATTTGAAGACGGGTGGAACGGGGTTGGTCTCACAGTTCACCGGCTCCCCGCCACCAAAGCTCGCTGCCCCACAGCGCTCGTAGGCCCATACATGCCCGTCGATCGGATCGATATCGATCCCCGCACTGGTGCCCCACTCACGGCCCTCCGGGAGAACACCCCAGTTCGTCACCACGGTCGGCGTCGGGTTGGGAAGCCCCTCGCCAGTGATGAGGTTGCCGGCCGAATCCATCGGCACACCGTCGCCAGCCGGAGCACACGCGGACGTAGCAAGGGCCGCAACAAGAGTCATGGAGCAGAAGGAGCGGTGTAGCGACATCGTCTTTTCCTCAAGAGGGCTGAGCTTCAGGGCGACAGTCTGGGTAGACGTCAAACAAGATCGGAGATCACCCGAGGACGCGTCAATCGACTGATCCCCAGGAGCACTCGTGGACACCCGTGCACCATCAACACCGAAGTCTGTTACTCGGTGCAGAACACCTGCCCAAGCGAACTCGGCACTACGGGATCAGACGGACGCTGGACGGATCCGTAGAAGACCGCACACCCAACGCCTTCACCGAGCTCCGCGTGCGACCCTGTCGCACTCCACCCCGAGGGTGAAGCCTGTGAACCTCGACTGCGACACCAACGGTGGATACGAACGCGAGATCTTCCGGCGACCGCGCGAATTCCGAAGAGTCGAGGTAGTGAAGAAACTGTTCCTCTGCGACTCGCTCGAGATCGCCCTTCACGTCTGCGAGCATCCGTTCGCCCCGCTCCTCGGACAAGCTCGAGACCGCGGTGCTCGACTGAACGCCGAACAACGCGACCATCACGATGAGGCCCGTGACACACACGACCTCCATCATGAACTCAACGAATACGAAGCCCTTCTCGCGCGCCAACGTCTCCCCCAGTGACCGACCGGAATGAGATGTTCCCTTCAAAAAGGGGCGGGATGATGCACTCGCAGGAGGGGGTGCGCAACGTGTTTCCGTACCGTGTCCGCTGAGCCCCTTCGCAGAGCTCTGGAGGGTCCACAATCCGGGGCGCGCTCCCGGGTGCTCTTCACGACGGTGCGAGAGCGGATCGGACGAAACCCCACCCTTCCTTGTCGGCTTCACAGGGAGCTCGTTGTCGCAGGGAACAGCGACAATGAGCTCCCCACTGTAGGGCCCGGACTCGATGAAACCGGAGCCCGAAGCCTCTAGAGGAGAACGCCTCCACCGGGTCCGATCGACTTCCTCGATCCAGCACTCAGCGTAACCGCTGTGCCGAACGCCAGGACCTCTACCCCGGCGGTACCCTTGGCGTCACTCCGGGCACGCGCCAGCGCCGAAGTCTCGATCCGGACGTTGATGACGGTGTCATGACCATGGATTCGAGCTTGCTCCTTCATGCGCACCACTGCCTCACGACGAGCACGTTCGAGCAGAGGCTCGTACACACCGATGCGGCCACCGAAGATGCCCTTGATGCTGGCGATGATGCGTTTGAAGTAGTCCTGCGAGATCACGACATTGCCAATAACGAGATCGCAATCCTGGACCTCCCAACCGTTCGGTAGCTCCTCGATCGTGACCGCCAGGATCTCCCGGGCGCCACTTTCGAGACGCAGCAGATCCTGAAAGTGGCGCCGCTCCAGCAGAGTCCCTGTGATCCACGCTCCCAGAACCATCACGGGGGTGATGAGATAGGTGCTGAACTCGACCATTACTCGACCCTCACCGCCGTCCCGTATGCGAACAGTTCCGCCGCACCCTGTGCGACGCTGCTGGTCGCGAACCGTACGTTCACGATGGCGTTGGCTCCCATTTCTTCGGCCTGGTAGCTCATGCGGCGGATCGCCTCGCCGCGTGCCTCGGCCAGCAGCTCCGTATAGCCCCGCAGTTCGCCCCCGACGACGTTCTTCAGACCCGCGGCGATGTCGCGACCGATATGCTTCGCTCGGACCGTGCTACCGCTGACGACGCCGAAGAATTCGACGACGGTCTTTCCAGGGATTTCCTGCGTATTGCTGATGAGCATGATGTCGTTCCTGAGTGGACGTGGAAGAGCGGCCCTTCCAGAGAGCTACGCATGAGGGTGAAGGTTCCTTCGACCCAACTCCGGCACACTAGAATGACGCGGCGATCGTCGCACCTCCGGACTCGAATGAATTGCGACACGACCTACCTTCGGTGAAGCTTGTACCATGGGCCGAGCGGTCCTGTAGTGGCGGCGAGGGACCCCACTGCACCCCAGGCGCCCGCGAAGCGTCGCCACTCCTGAACGGCGAGAGATTCGAGGGCACGCCACGTTTTCCAACGCGGGCCCTCAAGGGTCTCGTCGCCATTCGGGTGCTCTCCGCGGGTCGGATACGACGCATGGGACTCCTTCGCCGAGTACACCACCGTACGACCATCGACAATCTCGAGATCTTCCGCATCGACACGCGTCGGACGACCGTGCGCCGCGAAGTAGGCGCCCCGTACGCGCCCACTCCGGTCGAGAATCAGCGAGATGTGCTCCCAATCTCCCTGATGTCCCAACAGCTGAACGGCCTGGTAGCGCGAGTAGCCGTAAAAGAACCAGAAGGTCAGCAGGCTCTCGCCACCCCCGATCGACTTCCCGTAATAGAACGTGGGGACCTTGCCGGTTAGATCGCCCTCTCCTCTCGGGGTCCTGTGTCGGTGCTCGAGGAAGACATTGCCGCGGCTCGCCGCCTTTCCGTCGCGGGGCCGGCGGTTGGTCCCGTCTTCACGTAGCGCCAGTGAGCCCAGGAGGTCGAGGGGCGGGTTGAAGTAGTCGTGGCCCATGAGAGCCCGCACGGCAGGGGGCTTCGTTCACTTTC
>MDTE01109074.1_pt1 | contig 10863 bp, 8 predicted proteins | sample 811231 | NCBI WGS metagenome assembly MDTE01 (sample SAMN05326651, study PRJNA326480) | marine metagenome | isolation source: seawater | place: Indian Ocean: Red Sea | collected 2010 | reverse complement strand
CCTTCACCATGTCGAGAAACGCAGGCATGACAATTTGATTTGATATTGATCCCTCGCAAGGAAGTCACAGGAATGGTGGTTAAGTTTTTGAGGCGACGTCTGCGCGCCTTGTGGGGTTCAAACGAGGAATTCACTCGATGACAGACACTGTACTGCATTAGAATCTCACCTCGCGCGGACGCGCTCAGAAGTCTAGGGGTTTGGCGGCGGCGACAGCCTCCCGAACCTTCCCGTGCAGCTGGTCCATCTCCTCCTTGCACTCCTTCTTGAGTCCGTTCCAGAACGTGCGGTTGAACGTCTCCACCGCGTCGTTCATGGCCGTCTCTTTGTAGGACACCTCCTTACCCGCCGCCTTCGCCGCGTTCATCTCGTCGATGAGCTGGATGACGGTCGGAACCTTGTTGGGGTCGAAGTCGTCATCCTTGGGGTCCATCGGCACGCACACGCGGCCAGTCTTGGGGTGGACGCAAAACGGCGCCTTGAGAAGGTGGTTCATGTGCTTGGACACCTCCACGTCCAGCCTGGGGTAGACGTGCGCGAAGATGATCTCGTTCACGCACTTGTCCAGAGCCCACTTATCGGGTCCGCCCTTGACCGCTTTCCTCGCCTTGTCCACGCGCTTCACGAGTTCGTCCCACTTTTGCACGGAGTCGTCCTTGGGAGCTCGCTTCCACGCCGCCTTCACTTCCTCTCGCACGTCCGCGACAGGGATCATCGCGAGCACCGGCTCGGCGTACTTGTCATCCTCCAGCAGCTGCTGCTCGGGCAGGTACGTCTCCCTCCAGTACTTGTGCAGCTCCTCGAGCGCGCGCTCGAGGCTCGGGTGGAGCGGGTTGGACACGTTTACGCGCTTCACGAGTCCGGAGGCGTCGGTGCCCTTGTACACGGAGAAGTACTCGGCGACCGCCGCGCGCGCCTCGTTGGACAGCTGCCTGGCGCGCTTGTCGCACACCCAACAGTGGATACCGCGTCGGCCGGAGTAGACCCAGAGGAGGTGGTTGAACCCGAAGTCTTTCCGCAGGCCCTTGTCGATGACCTTCACGGCGACGTCCATGAGGGGCCAGCACTTGTGGCAGATGTCCGCCGCGGAGCAGCACGTGCGCACGTCGTCGTAGTCGGTCATGTCGATGTCCATCACGAACTCCCTCTCGGTCGGCGCGAACACGCGGTCGGACCCGGCGCCGCCGGAGTACGCCAGCCGCTTGCTCGGGTCCACGTTGAACACGGGCCCGATATCGATCTTGCTCGGGAGCTTGGACTTGAGCTCCTTGCGCAGCTCCTTGTCGTCCTTGAAGGACTGGTATCGGACGAAGACGTCGCCCGGGAGGGTGAAGCAGAACTCACGGCGCTGCATGAAACCCGCGTCCGCCTGCGGGTGCTTCAAGTCGTTGCCGTACGCGAGCCACTTCATCATGGACTCGGCGGGGAAGAGCGAGTCGTAGTAGATCCTCATGTGCGTCTCGTGGTCGAACGCCACCTTGGCGATCTTGCGGTTCTCCTTGTCGTCCACGTCCATGGCATCCTCGCCGTCCGCCAGCTTGGGCTTCTTGGAGACGTGATCCATCGCGCTCGGGGACGTGGTCGCCATGTTCTCCGAGGAGTGGCGCCCCTTCTCTCTGTGGCGATCGTGGGCGGATGGGGTGCCAAGTTCAAACTGCACGCTTGGAACCCGCGCCTTTTTTGAATCGCGGGCGAAGCGCGAATGACAAAAAAAGCTGACTACGTTCCGTACGCACCGGATCTCAGCCAATCAGAAACCTCCTGGCCTGGCTGGGAATCTCTTTCCTTTCCCTCCAACACCCACCAAATCTCGCGAGCGCTCCTCGCCGCGCACAGTCTCCGAGACGCGTACGTTCAAGCCAAGGACTTACCCCGTGCGTCGAGCGCGTGTTATGGGCTTGGCCTCCTGCTTCAGACCGCGAGACATGAGCGACGACACACCGGTGCGCACTCCCCGCCCTACGATGTCACCCGGAATCACGCTTTCCCGATCGGCACCGTTCCGTTTGTGTATTCCCAGTCCCGATCATCTGACCCTCCCCACCGTTCGTCATCGACAACAGACCAAGAAACGCAAGACGGGCTCGACCCTCGAGGCCAACCGCGGCATCTTCACCTCCGATGAGAACGCCATGATCGACAAGCTCCTCGGCTGCGGGCAGGACCACCTCTTCTCGTCGTGGCCCGCGCCCGGCACCGACGACGACGACAAGCGCAGGTTCCTCGCGCAGGCCGCCGTCTGCGACGCGGGCTACCCCGGTGGCATCGCGCAGTACGTCGCCAACGCCAAGAAGCTCCTCCAGGATTCCAAGGAGGGCGTCAACCCCTTCGACGGGTGGACCCCCGCGGTGCCCGACGGCATCGTGGTCGAGTACGCTTCCAAGGAGCACGTCGAGCTAGAGAGCGAGGGCATGCGGGAGGTCGGATCCGCCGCGTTCGTCCTCGTCGCGGGAGGTCTCGGCGAGCGCCTCGGGTACTCCGGCATCAAAGTCGAGCTCCCTTGCGAGAGGTCCACGGACTCGTGCTACCTCCAGCTCTACATTCAGTCCATCCTCGCGCTTCAGCAGAGGTCCGCGGGCGAGATGCCCGCGCACCGCAGCGCCAAGGACGTCGGCATCCCTCTCGCGATCATGACCTCCGACGACACCCACGCCAAGACCCTCGACCTCCTCGAGCGCAACGACTACTTCGGCGCTAAGAAGGAGCAGGTGACCCTCATCAAGCAGGAGAAGGTGCCGTGCCTGACCAACAACGACGCGCACCTCGCGCTCAAAGATACCGACCCGTACACCCTCCAGACCAAGCCCCACGGCCACGGCGACGTCCACGCGCTGCTCCACACCAGCGGGCTCCTCGACAGGTGGAGCGCCGCAGGCAAGAAGTGGGTAGTTTTCTTCCAGGATACCAACTCGCTCGTCTTCCGCGTCGTGCCCGGCGCCCTCGGGGTCTCCAAGCAGAAGGGATTCGTGTTCAACTCGCTCTGCGTCCCTCGCAAGGCGAAGGAGGCGATCGGCGCCATCACCGAGCTCACCCACACCGACGGTCGCAAGATGACCGTGAACGTGGAGTACAACCAGCTCGACCCGCTCCTCCGCGCGACGATAAACAAAGACGGCGACGTCAACAACGACAAGGGCGTCTCCCCTTTCCCCGGTAACATCAACCAGCTCATCGTCTCGTTGGAGGAGTACAAGACGCAGCTGGCGAAGACGGGCGGGCAGATCGAGGAGTTCGTCAACCCCAAGTACAAGGACGCCAGCAAGACCGCTTTCAAGTCCCCGACCCGGCTCGAGTGCATGATGCAGGATTACCCCAAGTCGCTCGACGCGAGCGCCTGCGTCGGGTTCACCGTTTTCGATAACTGGGTCGGATACTCCCCCGTCAAGAACTCCCCCGCGGATGGCGTGGGTAAGTTTAAGGGCGGTAACCCCACGCACACGGCCACGAGCGGCGAGATGGAGTTTTACGGGTGCGCGGCCAAGGTTATGGAGCTCGCGGGCGCGGAGATGGCGGCGCCCGTCGACTTTGCCGCCAACGACATCGTGGTGCCTTTGGGTCCCAAGGTTGTCTTGCACCCGTCTTTCGCGTGCACTTTCGAGGAGCTCAAGGGCAAGGCCGGCAAGGGCGTCAAGGTCACTTCCGCGAGCAGCGCCTTGATCGTGGAGGGCGCGGGAGTCAAGATCGAGAGCCTCGAGCTGGACGGAGCGCTCGTCATCAAGGCGTGCCCCGGCGCTTTCGTCACGGTTAAGGGCCTGAAGGTGTCGAACAAGGGGTGGAGGTTCGAGAAGTGCGGGGCGGACGCGCCGGAGATTGACAGGCTCCGCGGCTTCGTCATCGAGAAGGACGAGACGGAGGAGCTGGTGTTCGACCAGCCGGGCGCGTACACCGTCCCTTGAGCGACGAAGGACTCGTCGCGCGCGACACTCTCGTACACATCGCCCCAGGAGACTGGGGCGGAGCTATTAATACGACGCACGCCATATTCATTTCCCACCGAGCCTCTCCAGGGTCTCCCGACCCTCCTTCGCCGCGTCCCTCGCCTCCTCGAGCGCGTCGTCGCTTCCCTCCCACGCGCTCGCTATCCGCGACGCGTCCTCCGCCTCGTCCGCGGCGAGGACCTCCTCGAGAAGGTCAACCGCCACCCGCAGACTTTTCTCGTCGTCGAGAGACGCACCGCCGCCGTCGACCCGCCGCCTCTTCCCCGACCGATCTCCGCCGCCCGCCGCCGCCGCCGCCGCCGCTCCCTCGCGCTCGGTCGCCGCCGCGAGCGCGCGCTTCCCGTGCCGTCTCGCGGCGGACGCGAGGATCCCCGCGAACGTCTTGAAGTCCGCCCCCGCCCGTCTCTCCACCAGCGACTGGCACAGCACTCCGTCGCCCGCGTCGTCGGGGTCGGCGAGACCCGCGCGCACGTCCTCCAGCTCGTCCCTCAGCATCGCCCACGACAGCCGCGCGTTCGCCGCGTTGAGCCAGTTGTGGTTGACGCTGACGCAGTCCGTCTCGTTCCTCACCTGGTGGTACCAGAGCGACGGGACGAACAACGCGCTGTCGCCGGGCTGCTCGACGACGACGGGCGCCGACTTGGCGGCGTTGGGGAACCGGTCAACGTCGGCGCGTTCGATGTCCTTTGGCCTGCGCTCGCCCTTGGCGTCCAGCAGGTGATGGGCGCGATGGGGCGGGACCATGAGCCAGCGCTTGCGACCGGCGAGGTTGACCGACCACGAGAACGATCGCAGGACGTCGGCGTGAAGAGGAGTGTCGGTTCCCTTGCCTCCGACGTAGACGAACCTGTGCGAGCCGAGGCGACGGCCCACGCCCTTGACGCGCTGCTCGTCCCAGTACTCGTTGAGCCAGTCGTCGGCGAAGTGCGGCGGGGTCTCGTACGCCGGGTAATCGGGGAAATCCTCGGCGAAGGTCCAGTCCTTGCAGTAGAGCAGTCGCGCGTCGCCCCCTCCATCTTTGCCGCGAGAATCGTCCCTCCTCGCATGCCAGTACCGCGCGTACTCACGGAACGGCATCTCCTGCCTCGATAAGTCGGTGTCCAGCGGCGCGTCGCAATCCACCACGAGCACCTTGGCGTCGCCGAACAGGTCGGCCATTCGCGATATGTCCGGCACGCGCTCCCCGGGCTGGTCCTCGCGAGTCCACTCCGAGCGGCACCTCCAACCGTTGCTGACGCCAGTGAGCAGTACCGGCTTGTTGGGTCGCATGAAGCGCTCCGCGAATTCCGCGGCGCTCAGCTCCGATGCGTCGATGGTCGGAACGGTCTCGCACCGCGGCAACGCCGCAACCTCGGCTGCGACGTGGGCCATGGGCCCGGCGGAGACGGGCGCCTCGCGACGGTTCTTCAATGCGAGGGCGCTTTTCTCGTGTCCGGGGTGAAACCAGAAATCTCCCGTTCCTAATCTGTGAGTCAGCGGTTCCAGGCCCGCACTTGCAGCCCGCGCGACTCGTCCGTTTCCGACGATCGCCTTCGTTCCTACGCGCACGTCGTAACCGCGCGCGCGACCCGGTCGAGTCCGCACGACCCCGACCCATCGGCGCCGGCGCGGTCAACAGAGGAGCGCGAGAAGAAAGAGCGAGAGGAGCATGAGTCCGGGCGAGGCCAAGCCCATGCCCGGCCCGAGGGCTCGGTACCACCTGGAGAGGATCCGCGAGTCGGTGTGGGACGTCGTGGCGAACGGCGCCCTCAAGATCACGTACGGAGAGCTCAAGAAGGGGCTGGACGAGAACAAGGACGTGAGCTGGGTGAGTCCCACCGCGCCCGATCTCCATTCCCAAAACGTACCGCCGCGCGACCCAAATCCGACCTCGGCCCATCGATCCCGCCGACCCGCGCCCGCCAATCCCCGCACGACGCGCAGGAACGCACGGGCCTGGACGGCGCGAAAGTTCGCCGCGCGGTAACCCTGGAGTGCCAGGCGGCCGGCGACGAGACCCCCGTCGATTTCGACGAGTTCCACGCGCTGGCGTGCCGACGCGGGGGACCGAGCGACGACGGCTTCGTCGATCCGGTTCTCGCGACGCAGATGTACATGGAGACGCACAAGCTGGTGCCGCTGCTGGAGTCCATGACCGCGGCGGTGATGACGGCCAAGCCGGACGATCCGGCGAAGTTCTTGGAGCAAAAGCTGAGGGACCACCACTTCAGGGGCGCGCCGGTGTTGGGATACGACGAGAAAGACCTGGACGCGGTGTTTCATCAGTTCGACATCGTGCGGTCGGGAGCGATCACCCAGGAACAGTGCGACAAGGCGATCATCGCGATGACGGGGCACAAGGCGAAACCGCGGACGGACCCGGGCGCGCCGGTGACCAAGGCGGAGTTCATGCGGCTCGCCAGGGAGGCGCTGGACGAGTACACCGCTTGAGAACGTCGAAAAGGCTAAAATATCGCTCCCTAATCGTTGCTACGTATCCTATGCGCCGACGAGCTCACAGCTCAACCTTGACGGATCCCTCGAAGTGCTTCGACGACCCGAACGCCCTCGCCTTCTCTCCGTGGTACCCGTTCATGAACACGACCGCCAGGCCCGACACCGCGAACAGCACGCCGGAGAGGATCTGGCTGGAATCGGAGTCATGCTTCCTCTTGTTCAGGAACGCCGCGAGCGCGAACGTGGCGCCCGCCCAAGCGCAGAACTTGTACTACATGGTGACACCGAGCAGCGAGAACACCAGGGCACCCAGTGTGTAAAGCTCGGGCGGGATCTCCTCCGGTCTGTACGTCTGTAGAAGATGGGGGTCAGCGGTTTGGGGGATCGTTGAAGAGATCGTGGAAAGTGCGCGTAGGGTCAGGGACGTATGAATGGTCCACGAAGCGGTCGGTGACGTACCGGTCGGATGAACGGCTTGACCGCGTCCGCATCGCGCGGATCGTCCGCGAGTTTACCCCTGGCCAGCACCATTTCGACAGCTGCGCACAGTGACGCGGGCGAGAGTGACGGCCCGAGAAAAAGCGCACCGTTGGAAAACGAGCGAGGGCAGCCTTTCCCCACACGTAGTTGGGCACCTCGGCCACTGCCACGGCGCGTGACGCCGGGAGTCACAATGGAGGACGGCGACTTCCCCCGCGATGATGATGACGACGACAAACCCAAGGCGCGCGCCGGGCGCGACTTCTACGCGGCGCTGAACGTCAAGCGCGACGCCTCCGAGGATGACATCAAGCGCGCGTACCGACGGCTCGCGCAGGTGGCGCACCCCGACAAGCAGGCCTCCCCCGCGCTGCGCGAGGCTGCCGCCAGGGACTTCAACCGCCTGAACGAGGCCTACGAAGTGCTCACGGACAAGGACAGAAGGCGAATATACGACGTCTACGGCGAGGCGGGGCTCGCCGCGGGCCTCGAAGTCGGCCATCGGCACAAGACCATCGCGGAGATCAGCGAGGAGTTCGAGCGCGCGAGGGCCAAGGAGGCGCAGCAGCGCATGGAGGCCAAGCTCAACTTCCGAGGCTCCTACGGCTTCTCATTCTCCGCGGCGCACCTCGTCGACGCCGAGATCGCGCAGCGCAGGCGGTACGTCGCGTACAAGCGCGGCGCGAAGCTCTCGTCGGGGTTGGATCTGAACGGCATGGACTTTAACAGCGTCTTCGACGTCCCGCTCGCGTCCGTGCTCGACGACCGCGCGACGGGGTACGTCGGGGCGCAGGGACAGATGAGCCGCGGGATGGGAGCCGGAGGGCTGATACTCGGCATGCGCGTGGCGGCGAGCGAGCACACCGGCTGGGAGCTCGCCACGGTTCTGGGCTCGAACCAATCCGCCGCGACGCTGGCGACGACGCGGCAGCTCTCCGAGCACACCGCGGGGAACCTGACGTACTCGTACTCGGACGCGCAGGGCGGGCTGGGGTTGGCCGTCGGGCTGGAGCGGGCGCTGTTCGATGAGCACACCAAGGGGAGTCTGAACTGGAACGTCGGGCCGACGAGCGGGATGTCCACCGGGGTTGCGCGAACGAAGGGGAGGAACAGCTGGAAGTTTGACCTCTCCGTGGGCCCGGCGTCTACCGGGATCGCCGGGTTCTTCGCGCGACGGTGGTCGAAGAAGACGTCGTTCAGGTTCGGGTTCCGAGCCGGGACGACGGCGATCGACGTGGACTTCGGGGGCACGCGGAGGGTCGGGAGCGATTCCGCGGTGGGCATGAGCGTGAGCGTCGGCATCCGCGGCGTGCACCTCAAGCTTCGGTTCAACCACAGCGGCCAGCGGTTCAGCTTCCCGGTGCTCATCTCGCCGTACCAGCGGCTCACGCCCGCGATCGTGATGTGCGCGCTCGCGGTTCCGTGGACGATCGTCGCGGCGGTCGACAGGTACCTGGTGTCGCCCGCCGTCGCGAAGAAGGAGGCGACGGCGAAGGCAAAGTTGAGGGAACGACACAGGGAACGCGTCAAGGCGGCAAAGACGGAAGCGGCGGAGGCGGCTGAGATGCTGCGGCGGGACACGGAGAAACGGACGGAGAAGGAGAGGTCCGTGCACGGGCTCGTCGTCGAGGAGGCGGTGTTCGGTAACTTCCCGGAGCGAGGCGTGCCGCGGAGGGGCGAGCCCATCGTGTCGGGTTGGGGATCCGGGGGCGACGACGACGCGTGGGTCGACGTGACGACGGCGCTGAGGTTCCAGGTGTTCGACTCGAGCCTCGACATGATCGAGGGGCTGGACAAGGCCGGGATGCTCGGGTTTTGCGATCCGTGCCCCGGGGAGGAGAAGTTTTTGCGCGTCAGGTACAGGTACAGGGGCGCGATGTGCGAGGTCACCGTCGGGGAGAACGACGCGCTGGCGCTGCCCAACAGGTCGCACCTTCTGCCGGACGAGTGGAACAACAGCGATTGATGAGTTTAATTTCAGACAAGGCGGCGCGTCGTATTACATGGTATTTCGGTTACACACGACAACCCGCTTCGAGCGGGTCTTCTCGGTTCGTTCGGTCGTCGTCTTTTTCTTCTCGGCGCGGGGGCTCAGTTTGAGGGGGTGCCGATGCTCTTGCCCTTGGACATGTCGTCGAGCATACCCGAGAGCGCGGTCGCGTTGGGCAGATCGGCGTGAGCCGCGCACCACGTCCTCACCGCGTTCGCCGCCGAGCTTCCGCCCCTATCCACGAGCTCGCGCACGACGACGACGGCCTCGGCGAGGTCGGTATGCTTGGCGACGATGGACATGATGGCGTCCACGTCGCGCACGCACTCCTCCTCGTGGCCGCCGGAGAACATCCCGTGGATCCAGTTCACCTGGCACTCCTCGTCGGCGTCGCGGAGGTGTCGATCGATGACCTCGTTGACGATGTTCAGGCGCTGATCCTCCTTCTCCCAGTCGAAGTACTTGTCGTGGTGGGGGTTGGCGCCGACGTACTTGGTCACCCTCGCGGGCTTGACGTCGCCGGACGCCGCGCGTGTCGACTTAGACTTGAGCGCCTTGAGCGCTACCTCTTGGTCGCGCCTCGCCCACGCGTAGCGCTTAGCTTCGTCGACGCGCTTCTTTTTCGCGCGGGAGGAGGACAGCCCGACGCGGCTACCGCCGTAGCGGGATGATGACGCGAACGACTTGCGGGGCTTGAACGGAGGCGACACCGCGGGCGCGGCGTGCGCCACGAACTCGTGCATCCCCTTGTCGTGGATCATGTCAACGTCGGGCCTGGCCACCTCGTACCCGACGTGGTACCTGCTGGAGGTGGCGTACCTGCGCGGAATGCCCTTCGACTGATTTTTGTGCGCCTCGGCGACGTGGTCGCCGCCGTCGTGAATCATGTCAACGTCGGGGCGGGAGACCTCGTAGCCGACGTGGTATCGGCCGGAATGCGAGTAGCGTTTTGGAATTCCCTTCCCTTTTTTGGCGTCGGCGGTTATCACCTTTTTAACGCGGCAAGTCGCCCCGCCGCGCGCGATGCGCAGGGGGCGCAGGCTCGGAATGAACGCGAGCGACATGTCGTGAGCGTTGGTCTTTAAGAGGGTGTCTCGAGTTGAGCGATACTCGGGCGAGCGCGTATGAAGTGTTTGGTGACGTCAGGATGTCGTCCCGATATTTTTGCTGACTCGGCAGGATCTGCGAATCTTTTGCCGCGAAACTTCTAAAAGTAAAAAGCGGTCTGCCCCTGCACCTGGTAGCTGACATACAGCTCGGTCCCCTCGAAACGAGCTTTTACACCTGGATATCCTCTAGGCGTAGGTGGTGACCCCGCGCGTCCACCCTCCTGACCTCAATCTCACTCGACCCCTCGGGAATAACCACCACCTCGTCGGCCAGGTTCACCGTAGGACAGATGTGCTCCGGGACAACAAAGCAGACCTCACCTCTATTCTTGGATTGCCACGGGTCCGTCGCTCCTCGTTTCCGCTTGCCTGAGGATTCAGCTAATTCAGTTACAGAGCAAGGCATGTGCTCCTCGCTGCACGACCTGGCGGTTACCTCAGGATAGCCAATGACGTAACCAGCCGGGTCCCCGGCCTCAGCTGCGATCGACTTTGAGCCACAGTCTAGTGTCACCATGCCCGCTCTGGGATTGCTCACGACCCTCGCCATGACCACCGCCGCCGGTTTGAGGCCGAGCCCAGGATTTTGCCTCTCCCCCCGCCAATCATGGAAGACCACAGTGCCGGGGCTCACTCGGTGTATCCCGTGGTAGATGCTGTCAGAGAGTTTTGCCTCTTCTGATCGGTCGACGGGTGACCCCGTCATCAATTGGTCAGTAAGCGTTATAATCCGGAACTTGCTGTAGCGCAACGCATGAGTGAAACCTGGCGTCCCACTTGTTATTATCTCGGGCCTGATCTCCCCGCACGCGGAGGGCTTTCCATCCTTAAGACTCTCGTGGAATATAGGAATTAGCCAGCGGTCGTAACACCTGAGGCACTTCTGATGACGGGCATCGAGCTTCTCTTT
>MDTE01083091.1_pt1 | contig 10863 bp, 11 predicted proteins | sample 811231 | NCBI WGS metagenome assembly MDTE01 (sample SAMN05326651, study PRJNA326480) | marine metagenome | isolation source: seawater | place: Indian Ocean: Red Sea | collected 2010 | reverse complement strand
ACAAGGCACGTGGTACAGCTACGCCAAAGACGGGAGAATTGCCAGCGTTGCCGAATACGATCGGGATCGGAAAACAGGCCCCTATATCTCCTACCACCGCAACGGCAATATACAGTGGGAGGGCACCTACGAGCGCGACCTGCGCGCCGGCCTGTGGACCAACTACACGATTTCAGGCCAGAAGCGTCTGCAGCAGTACTGGGAGGGCCACCAACTAAAGCGCGTTATAGACTGCAGCGAGCAAACGTGCCAATAGTGCGGATCGGTGCTAAGATTCCGGAGCTGCTTCGGCACCGAGAGAATGACCCCCTGCGCTCAAACTCGTTTTTTCAGCACTAGGATTGGAGAATGCAATGACCGAGACTGCGCTGCAGGCCGCTCGAAGTTGCGAGCTCCACGTCCACCTCGGCGGCTGCCTCAACGCGGCAGAAATCTTCGAGCTCGGCCGCGATCATTGCGCAGAGATCGATTGGTCGCTCTATAGCGAAAGCTTCGCAGCAGCCTACGGCCGACGACCCGATCCGGTGGACCTCTTCCGCGAAGCACTGCAAACTCAGCAGCTCGACCGTTTTAGAGAGCACTATGTCTACGGCGAAGACGACGGAGGCGACTTCACCCGGTTTCAAGCCAAATTCAATATGGCGCTCTGCGTCTACCGCCACTGGTGGAAAAAATTCGGCAATCAGGACGAGATATGGCGCCGCATCCTCGCCCGCCATCGCCGCGAAGGGCTGCGCTACGCCGAGTACCGCGCTATGGCCCCCTACGACCATACCCAACCGGAAGCATTCATACACTTTCACCAGCAGACCGCCCGCACTCTCCACGAAGCCTCCACACCCGAATTCGAAATCCGCTATCTGATAAGCCTGCCGCGCTGGGCACCACTGGAATCGTACCAGCAGGTCCAGTCTCTGCTGGACCGCAATGAGGACCTGATCTGCACGATCGTCGGACTCGACTTCTGCCATTTCGAGGAAGGCTATCCTCCCGAGAGCACCCGAGCCTTCTTCCACCACCTGCACCGCGACAACGCACAACACCCGGAGCGCGCACTCGATGTGGTCTACCACGTCGGCGAGGTCTACTTCGACAAATCGCTCGAAAGCGCCGTGCGCTGGTGCCACCAGGCCGCCGAGTTGGGGGCGACCCGCCTGGGGCACTGCACCGCGCTCGGGCTCGACCCCGAAGCCGCCATCGCCCGCAAAAACCAGGCCCACGAACGCGAACCCGTCGCTGAGCGCCTGGACCAGATCGCCTACGATTTGCGCTATAGGGAAGCCCTGGAGAAATTCGGCATCGAGATCGATGTCAAAGCCCTCGAACGAGAGCGGCAAGATCTCGCGACCTGGCCCCGCGACCAGCCGGTGCAGCGCACCTACGACCCCGTGCGGCTCGAGGCCATCCGCCACCGCCAGGACTTCGTACTCAAGTACCTGGCCGAACTCGGCATCGTCATCGAAACCTGCCCGACCTCGAATCTGCGCATCGGCGCGGTACCCGATGCCGCCCGGCATCCGGTCCACCGCTTGCTGCACTCAAAAGTCAATGTGGTCATCGGCGCCGACGATCCCGGCATCTTCGATTGCACCCTTGCCGACGAGGTCGATTGGGTCCAGCGCCATACCGGAATCGAGGCTGGAGCGCTGCAAAAGCGTCTCGGCGACCCGTATCTCTACCGCTCCGGCACCCGACGACGAGACGGCCGGTGAGTGTGGTCGGTGCTTTCGACTCCTCGCGCCGGTCAATCTCAAACCGGGAGACGCCAGGATCGATAATGCGCCGACAACGGTCCTACCCCAAATCGATCTCGCCTCGCGCGATCTGTGCCAGAGTCGCCGCGTAGAGCCGGTGCTCCACCGCCAAGACCCGCTTCTGCAGCACCTCAGGCGTATCCCCCGCTTCGACCGATACCTCTTCCTGCGCCAGAATCCGCCCCTGGTCGTATTCTCCATTGACCAGATGGATCGTCGCTCCACTCCGCTCTTCGCCAGCGGCCAGCACCGCCTCGTGAACGCGGATCCCGTACATTCCCCGCCCGCCGAACTTGGGCAAGAGCGAGGGGTGGATATTCAGAATCCGCTCCCTGTAGGCAGCCAGCATCTCCACTCCCAGCTTCTTCATATAGCCAGCCAGACAGACCACCCCCACCCCATGCCGCTGCAGCACCGCTACGATCTCTCGATCGACGGTCCCCGGATGGGTCTTCTCACTGAGGTGATAGGCCGCAATCCCCTCAGTCCGCGCCCGCACCAACGCGCCCGAATCCGAGTTATTGCTAACCACCACGCAGGGGTCAGCCGAGAGTTCCCCCGACCTGCAAGCATCTATGATGGCCTGCATATTCGACCCCGAGTGCGAAGCCAACAGCCCCAGCTTCAGCATCTCAGAGAATATCCAGGATCTGCTCCGGTGGCCGTCCGATCCGCGCCTTATTGCCCTTGACTACGATGGGTCGCTCGATCAGAATCGGGTTCTCCACCATCGCCTGAATCAATGCCCCCCGATCCTCTATATCCGCCAGCCCTTGTGCTGCGTACTCGTCCTCTTTGGTCCGCATCAATTCCCGCGGCTCCAATCCCAGCTTTTTCAAAATCCGATCCAGCGTCTCGGCATCCGGCGGAGTTTTCAAATACTCGACGACTTCTGCTTCAACGCCCTGCTCCTGCAACAAAGCCAGAGTCTGCCGGCTCTTAGAACACCGCGGATTGTGATACATAGTTACACCAGCCATTTGCTCTTCCCTTCGATTTGATTAGCACCAGAGAAATTAATATCTTGTCTCCATGTCTACAACCAGCCCCAGCACCGAGAACGACACCGAATTCTTCCAGCGCAACGGCTATATCCGCTACGAGCACTTCTTCTCCAGTGCTGAGATTGCACCGCTGCGCCAGGCTATAGACCACGCTATCGCCACCCATCGCGCCCGTATCAAGGGCGCCGAACACGATGGCCGCGGCTCCGAAGAGTACGAACGCGTCTTCAACCAGATGGTCAATCTGTGGACCGACTTTCCGGAGGCAAAACAAATCGCCTTCCACTCGCGACTGGCCGAAACCGCCCGTCGTATCTCAGGCTGCCGCCATGTGCGCATCTACCACGACCATGCGATGATCAAACCCCCTGGCCAGCAGAGCAAAGAAACCAACTGGCATCAGGACGCTCCCTATTGGCCGATGGATCCGGTGGGCGCGCTCTCGGCCTGGATCGCCATAGACGATGTGAGCGCCGAAAACGGCTGCCTGCACTTCGTACCTGGTTCGCACAAGTACGAGCGCCTCGAGCCGATCAAACTCGGCGTCGAAGGCGAGAGCATAGTCGACAAAATGAATGCCCAGGGTTACGATGTACCCGACCCGGTGACCATGGAAATGGCCAGCGGCGGTGTCACCTTCCACCACGGTTGCACCTTTCACTACGCCGGGCCCAACCAGACCGCGAACCCGCGCCGGGCTTTCGCCATCATCTACATTCCCGACTACACCACTTTCACCGGTACCCACGACGCGGCTGGTGCTGGCGACGAGATGGAAACGGGCGGCTTCTGGGACCATCCGCTGCACCCGATACTGGCCAGCGAGTGACCGGATCGCAAGCCAGGTCAAAGCTCTGTACTCCGCGCGGGGTACGGAGCCTTATTTAAGCGAAATTCACTTCCCCATCTGCTGTAGGTTCCGCAAACAACGCTCCACGCACTCGAGTGGCGGATAGGCATAGGATTCCTGCTCGACGATATACCATTCGGTCGCACCGCAGGTTTCGCAGATCTCGAAAACCCTTGCCCAGTCTACTTCTCCCTCGCCGATCAACGCCTGATCATTGCGCTTTGAATGCTCCTTGAGGTGTACCAATTGCGCGCGACCGGGGTATTTTTCCAGAAAACCCACCGGCTCTGCGCCGCCGTGATACATATTGCCCGTATCCAACTGCATCACCACCTCTTGCCGGGTATTGCCAAAGAAGGTATCCCAGGGCAGTTCCCCCTCCATCTCCTGAAATTCGATGTAGTGATTGTGGTAACCGGCCTGCATACCATGCGCTTCGAGCCGAGCGGCGATCGCATTGAAGAGCTGCGCTGTCTGCAACCACGCCGCGCGCGAATCCCGCCGTTCCTCGCCCAGTCCGGGCACGATCAGATAACGGTTGTCCAGCGTTTTGTTAAAGGCCACCGTCTCTTCCAACGCATCGCCCAGGAGCGTATCCAAGCCGATATGAGTGCCGACCACCTCGAGACCATGCGCAGCACAGAGGCCCTTCAACTCGTCGGCACTCCGTTGGTAGTACCCGGCGAATTCCACACCCTCATAGCCCATTCCGGCCACGGCTTCGATCGAACCTTCCAAGTCGCGGGCACAGTCTTCGCGAATCGAGTACAGCTGTAGCGCAATCGGTATGCGAGCCATCGCGTTCCTTTCTCATCGCGTTTACGATCTATCCAAGCATTGAAAAACTTATGCAAAGATTTCGCTGGCTTCAACGTACTGCTAATTCGCTTGCGGACCGCATACGGACAGACCCTGTGCAAGATCCACAACGCGCAACCATTGCAGACTTGCCATTCTCATCTTTCGATACTACCCTTAGATCTTAGCACCTCATCCCAACAATTTGAACGATAATCAGGCCATGGTGCCAAACGAAGCCAACTACCACGAGTCCAAGGTCCCACAATACACACTGCCCGACCCACTGATCACGACCAGCGGCAACCCTGTCAGCGACCCCTCTGCCTGGACCCAGGAGCGTCGGGCGGAAATACTCCAACTTTTCAAAATACACGTCTACGGCGAAATGCCCGGCCCTCTGTCCGACACTCACTGGTCTATCCTCGAAGAAGGCGAGGCGCTCGCCGGTCGGGCCCACCGACGCCAGATCCGCATCCATTTCAACACCAATGGCCCTTATATGGATCTGCTCCTCTACCTGCCCACCGACGCCACAGCTGCGGTGCCGACCTTTTTGGGGCTCAATTTCTTCGGCAATCACGCAATCCAACCCGACCCCGAGATCCACCTCTCGACCCAGTGGATGCGCGCCGAACCCAAAAACGGCATCGTCGACCACCGCGCTACCAACGCTTCGCGCGGCGTACTCGCCAGCCGCTGGCCGGTAGAAAAAATCCTCGCTCGCGGCTACGGTTTGGCAACCGCCTACTACGGCGACCTCGATCCAGACTACGACGACGGCTATCAAAACGGTATCCACCCGCTCTTTTATAGAGAAGGCCAGCACCGACCCGATCCCGACCAGTGGGGAGCCATCGGCGCCTGGGCGTGGGGCCTGAGCCGAGCCATGGACTACCTCGACACCGACCCCAAGACCGGGCCAGTCGCCGTACTCGGTCTCTCGCGATTGGGAAAAACCGCACTATGGGCCGGTGCCTGCGACGAGCGTTTCGCCGCAGTTATTTCCAATGAATCCGGCTGCGGAGGAGCCGCGCTCTCGCGCCGGTGCTACGGCGAGACCCTAGCCCATATCAACGAGAGCTTTCCGCATTGGTTCTGCGACAACTTCAGACGCTTCTCGGCAGCCGAAGACCAACTCCCGCTAGACCAGCACATGCTGCTGGCGCTTTGTGCACCGCGCCCGCTCTACATCGCCAGCGCAGTCGAGGATCGCTGGTGCGACCCACACGGCGAATTCCTCGCCGCCCTCGCCGCCACTCCCGTCTACCACCTCCTCGGCACCGACGGTCTGCCCACCGAACAGATGCCCGAAGTCGACCGACCGGTGATGGGCCAAATCGGCTACCACATTCGCAGCGGCGACCACGACCTGACCGAATACGACTGGGAACAATACCTGACCTTCGCCGATATCCATTTGCCGAGGCCCTAGGTGATCATCACTTCAAGTACCACAATCGACCACGACCTCCCCCTCGACCCTTCATCTGGTGAGCGGAAGCAGCCCGATCGAGTGCGCAGGCAACCCCGTATAGACCATCGTTGCACGAGCATCGCAGCAATCATCCCAACACTGATCGCCCTGTTGATATGCGCAGATTCTGCACTCGGTCAGGAAGACTGGCAACTCGTCTGGTCCGACGAATTCAACGACCCGGGAGCACCTGCTCCATCGAATTGGCGCTACGATACAGGAGGGCATGGTTGGGGCAATGCGGAGTTGCAATATTATACCGCCGCACGTCCGCAAAACGCCCGGATAGAAAACGGGCTGCTTATCATCGAAGCCCACCGCGAAGCTTACGGTGGTCGCAATTACACCTCAGCCCGCCTGGTCTCACAAGCCGACTGGACCTATGGGCGCTTCGAAGTCCGCGCCAAGCTGCCCTCGGGCAGAGGCACCTGGCCGGCGATCTGGATGTTGCCGACCAAAGACACCTATGGTCCACAATACTGGCCCGACAACGGCGAAATCGATATCGTCGAGCACGTCGGCTTCGAACCCGATGTGGTCCATTCCTCGATCCACACCCGCGCCTACCACCACTCGATCAATACCCAGAAAACCGCCCGACTCAAAGTGCCGAACGCCCGCACGTCATTCCATATCTATACCATCGAATGGACCCCGGACCAGATTCGCGGTTTTGCCGATGGCAAGCTGTACTTCTCTTTCGCCAACGCACGGCGCAAAGACCCCCGGGCCGACTACCGCCAATGGCCTTTCGACCAGCCCTTTCACCTGCTCTTCAATATCGCCGTCGGAGGCACCTGGGGCGGAAGCAAGGGAATCGACCAGACCATCTGGCCCCAGCGCCTCGAAATCGACTACGTGCGCGTCTACCAGCAATCGGCCGATACTGCCGTCAGGGGAAGCAGTTGGGGAGCGATCAAATCAACTGAGTGAGCCCGCATACTGTCAGACGCAAAACGCCTCCGATGCCGCTCGCGCCGGCCTGGAGCCGATCGGTCACAGCAGCAAACCGAAACCCAGACCGGAACGAAAAGACCTGCATCGCGGCTCTCGAAGCGATAGCACTGCTACATTATTTTAATGGATTCTTCATCCTGCACGAGGACCCAACGCATGTCCGAGGCCAATGCCGCCGAGATCCGCGCACTCGAGCACTACCTGCACCAGCAGATTCCCCTCACCGTCCCCATAGGAGTCGGCGTGCGCCGAATCGACGAACGCGGCATCCTGCTGAGCGCACCTCTCGCACCCAATATCAACCACCTGCAGACCGCCTTTGGCGGCAGCACCGCCGCTCTGGCCACCCTGGCCTGCTGGTCTCTGGTCCATCTCCGTCTGCAGAAACTATCCTCGGCCAGCACGATTGTCGTACGCCGTACTGCAATGGACTATCTGCACCCCATCGACCGCGACTTCGAGGCCTTCTGTCCGGCCCCCAACGCCGAAATCTGGACGCGATTTACAGCTGAACTCACCCATCGCGGTAAAGCCCGCATCCAACTCGACGCCGAACTCTGCTGTGATGAGGTCCGTGCAGCAGAGTTCCAGGGCACCTTCATCGCCATTAACCAGGAAAGGTAAAGGTAGATTTCGCAAGTGGGTAGCAAAACCGAAGAATTCGATCTCTCGACCAATCCCGGAACCGGCCAGCGCCTGGTCTTCGCCCTTTTCGGCACCGGCCAATTGGTGCTCAGCAGCATCGCCTTCCAGCGCGGCGGCTTTTTCTACGGACTCCTGGTACTCGGTTGCGGCATTGCGATGTTCTGTACTGCGCTGGTATTCGCCCACCGCCTCAACCGACGCCTGGTCAGGCTCAGCGCGGAGGGCATCGCCATAGAAGAGGGCCTCCGCATGCATCGGAATTTGGCGTGGGAAGAAATCAAAACACTCAGCATCAACCCCAGAATGACCGTCTTCCACACCTCGACCGGCGCCGATATCACCCTGCACAACCTCAGTGGGAAAGAGCAAGATATGGAAGGGTTTCTCCAACGTCTGGCAGCCTTGAGCGCCGAACGCCAGATCCCGATCCAGGGTACGATCTGATCCACGATACTCCCGGCGTATTGCGCTTCCCCGGGTCTCCGAACACACTCGGGTCTACAACCAGCAACGGCCGCTAACCTGCGACGACCCTGGCAATCGCCGCGCGCATAATCGCCTCCGACTTGCCCGATACAAACGCGTCGACCGGCTCGTAGCCGCCTTCGGCAAAGGACTTTTCCAGCGTGATATACCCGGTGCCCAAATCCCCATAGCCCGCCACCGCCACAAAAGCATCGGGACGCAACGCCTGAGCATGGAGCTGGTACTCGATGAAAATCTCGCCCGGCAGATGCGCGATAGCCACCTGCTCGTCGAGATGCAGACAGGTGATAGGAATGGGCACCTCGCGACGGCGCAGATAGGTCAGCATCAGCGCCGCCTTGCTCCGCACCTTGTCCCCTTCGCCCACCGCACCAATTTCAGCGAGCAGCGCCGCCTCATCGAGATCCTCTCTCGGCGGCAGACAGGTCGGTTCGACGACCCAGCGCATCGCGCCGAGTGGCCGCCGTTCCGCCGCGCGCTCGGACTCGACCATCGCAGCATAAATTCGCGCGGTGAAGAGCTCGCGATTATCGGCCATCCCATCGTTGTATTTGCCCGCAGTAATATTGCCGCCACAACCGGTGAAGTAGAGATGCGGCACCCCGTGTTCCTCAGTGCGGCGGTTGCGAGCCAGACCGACGAATTCGGGAGTCACCACCCCCGTCCCATCGTTGCTGGTCGGATGTACCGCATAATAGTGGAGCATCGCCAGGGGCTGGTCGCCATTCCAAAAGCCGATCGTTTTCAGCTGGGGATCTATCAGTCCCTCGGGCGCTGCACGCACCGCCGGATCCGCAGTCTTGGTCCAGCGCACCGCCCAGACCTTGCCGTCTGCACCCATCACTCTTCGGGTTGAGGCGATCCGGTCGACTCTGGCCTGACCGATACTCATATCCGTACAAGGCTGGAGGCGGTCCAGTGCAGCGGTGGCGGCGGCAGCAGCAGCAGTGCGTACCCGCTCCGCCCAGTCACCGGCCATAATCAGATCTGCAAAGCCGTGATCGTCGAGAATATTCTGTGCATCGCGATCGGGCCAGGGCGTATCGTGAGCGTGAATACAGTGAACCGCCACGCGCTCGGCATCGGTTCCCACTGCCTCGGCCAGCTCAGCGCGCCAGCGATCGTAATCGCCATTGCTCAACTCGGCCCAATCCAGCGCACAAAGCACGATGGGCGCTTCGCCATCCGGCACCAGGATCACTCCCAGAGCCGAGAGCGGCGTCTCGATCGCTTGCGCCGGGGGATACCAGCCGGCGCAGAGCGGATGTCCGATCGGCGGGGTTATATCGGATTCGAACGTACTCAGCTGAATCATCCTCTAGCTCCTATCACCTTGCCCCGGTGAGCATGCGAAAATAATCGCGAAACTCAATGGTATCGGTCAGGTTATTGCCGCCGAATTCCAATTCGACCCAGCCTTTGTAGCCGGTTTCTTCCATGACGTCGAAAACGCGACGCCAGTCGAGCGTATTCGCCTCCAGCGTGGCCGAACCGCTCTTGCTGTTGACTCCGCGCACGTGAAAATGACTCGCGTATTGAATCAGGGAGTCGACTTCAGCTGCAGCGAACCCGCGGGGGACGAAATGGCCATGATCAAGGGTCAGCGTCAATCCCGGGACATCGCGTACCAGCTTGGCCGCGCGTTTGGGCGTATTAGCCAGCGATCCGATATGCGGTTCTATCGCAAAGACGATGCGATAGGCCCGTGCCTTTTCTACCCGCCACGCCAGTTCCTCGACAGCCCGTGCAACCGAATCCGCTTTGCTCTCGTCGGCGAAAAAGGCGCCGGGCAGACCGGTGATATGCTTGCCCTTGCACTCAGCGGCGTAGTCCAGCGTTTTGAGAAAGGCCTCGCGCGCATGATGGCGTCGCTGCGATCGCGGGTTGTTTAGCGCATGAGACTGGTAGTCCAGCGCCAATTGCAAGAAAATATCGGCAGCCTTCAGGCCGTTGTCCTCCAGTTGTTTGCGCAACCTGCGCGCAGAGCGGCGCACATTTGCGAATTCGCTGGATGGCTGCAGGTGTGATCGATCTTCGAAAAGCCCGATATCCACCCCTCGCAGTCCCAGCATTGAGATCAGTTGCAAAACTTGCGAGTGGGGCAATATCGGAAAGGTAAAGTCGGCACAAGCCAATTTAGGTCGCATAGATCCTCCATTGCGGCGGTGATTTGAAAATTAGTTTCCAAGTATACGGCACGCCGGCCCGGCGACCAACGCATGCCCGAGCCATTGCAAATCCCAACCCCCCTTGACCCTGTAGGCGATGAGTCCTTAAATATTTTTATGGGATCTCTTCTCCATCCACTCGACAACACACTGGTCGAGCATAGCGAAATACCGCCGGTCCGCTATTTCGGACGCTGTCCTGAAACCGGGCGCGAACGCTCCCTCCGCCCCACACCCGCAGTTTTCGCCGAAGCCGAAAAACTCAAACGCTACCTCCGCTCCCGCCATCAGGCCACTGATGGCTTCAGCACGAGCAGTCTGTACAGGCCTTTAACCGGCAAAATGTTCGGAGTCATGGTCTGTCGCAGTACTACCGGCCAACTCGGCACCCTCCGTGCTTTCTCCGGCGGCTGGGCAGGGAAGAGCCAGCCGCTAGGCTGGGTCCCATCGAGCAGCCATAGCGCCGAATACGCGGCCCAGCGAGAAGAGACAGAGCCCCGACTCGTCGAACTCACCCGGCGGATCGATGCCCTCCAGCGCGAACCCCCCAGCACCGTACAGGAGCAGGCAATCGAGGAGTGCCGGGCCGAGCGCCGCAGGCTCTCCCGCGCGCTCACCGCCCGAATTCACCAGGCTTATCGCTTCGAAAATTTCCTCGGTGAAGTCCTGCCCCTCACCCAGGTCCCGAGCACCGGCACCCGCCCACCCACCGGCATGGGCGATT
>MDTE01028612.1_pt1 | contig 10864 bp, 11 predicted proteins | sample 811231 | NCBI WGS metagenome assembly MDTE01 (sample SAMN05326651, study PRJNA326480) | marine metagenome | isolation source: seawater | place: Indian Ocean: Red Sea | collected 2010 | reverse complement strand
TTATCCATACGTTTATGTATTGATTCAAGTGTAGGCATTTCTTCTTTACAAGGATGACACCATGTTGCCCAAAAATTGACTAATACAAACTTACCTTTAAATTCATCCAAAGTATGAAATTTTTCATCCATTCCTATTAAATTGAATGATGGTGCAACTTTTTGATTTGGCATTGGATCCATTAAATAACGTGCATTGACAGAAAAAGATGTAAAAATCAAACAGGCTATTAGGACGGAAAATATAAATTTTTTCATATAAATGATTTAATAATTAAGTTTATTATCATGGAACCAATTTGGATCTTCTAAAGATACATCACCTATTGGAGCTGCATCTGCATCCAAAATAAGTTCATCAATATTTGATCCAGTTAGGGTTTTTAAAAATTCTACAACGCTCTCTACTTCAGATTCTGATAAATTTAATGGAAACATAAGCGGACTTAGAACTTCATTCTTTATTCCACCTTTATTATAAAATTCTACAACATCTTTTAATGTTGAAAGAGATCCATTGTGCATATAAGGCGCTGTTATTGCTACATTTCTTAAAGATGGAGTTCGGAATTTCCATCTATCATTAGGATCCTGAGTGATTGCATATAATCCTAAATCATTAGGTACAATATGAGCATCAAATTTTTTATCTGCATAAGATGAAGTATCAACATCAATCTCAACTCCAGGTGCTAGAATTATTTTTTTAGTTGGCGGCTCTTTAAACATTGATGCTTCATATCCAATTCCTGTATTATGAAGTTTTTCATCTGTAAATAATGCATATTCTTTTTTAATGGTATGGCATGTTATGCATGTTCCTTTTCCAGTAAAAATTTCAAAACCTTCTTTTGCTTTATTAGAAATAGCATTTGATCGACCACCATAATACCACTGATCAAAAGGTGAGTTTCCGCTTACTAATGATCTCTGATAAGCTGCTAGTGATTCACTAATACTTTCCATGTTTGGACCTTTACCATAAACTTTTTCAAATAAACCTTTGTAATCTGGTATCGCTTTAATTTTATTAATTAAATAACCCGGCGATGGATTATCCATTTCATTATGTGCTAATAAAGGTCCCCATACCTGATCCTCTAATGTATTTTCTCTGGCATCATGAAATAATCTAGATAGGAAAGCTGTATTTAACACTGTTGGCGCATTTCTAGGAACAGATCTTCCTTCTGTCCCGACAGCAGTTCTTAATTCGTTATGAGCAAATCCCATTTCTGCAACATGGCATATAGCACATGAAATAGTATCTGTGTGTGACAATCTTCTATCAAAAAACATTTTTCTACCTAATTGTATTTTGCCTTGAGTTAATGTTTGATTATCTTTTAATTTAAGTTCAGGGAGACCAAGTTGTCTAGTTTGTGCAATTTTTAATAAATCTGCTGGTTTACCCGAACGTCTTAAGCTTTTGGTTTTACTAACAAACTCTTTTGATGTATATCCTTCTCTATAATCACCAGGTTCTGCAAGTTGAGATTTTGATGAAGCACTTGAGGTTTTGATTATTTGCGTACCATTATTAGTTTTATTATGGAGTAGTGTCCTAATATCATTTAATAAAAGATCTGGATGAAGAAAAGAAACGCTATATATATTTCTAATATTCTTCTCCTTATCAATTAAAAATACTCTTAAAATATGTGAAATTGATCCTATATATTTTCCATCCTCATCATACTCTTTAATTATTCTTTGGTTATAACCTTTTAATAAAGGATCTAATGATTTCTCAGAATCTGTCGTTAAAAATTTCCAATCAACTATATCACTATCAGAACCTGCTCCATAAAGTTTCATAATTTCAGGTGTATCATTTACCGGATCAAAACTAACGCTTAAAAGATTAACTTGTTTACCTATTTCAGGATTACTTTCTAATTGCTTTTTTAATTTGTGAAAAACAGCAGTTGCTAATGGGCAACCATTAACATCGGTACATGTTGTATACATAAAGTTTAATAATGTTACTTTGTTATCATAAACATTATGCAATGAAACTTGTTTAGCTTTTGAATCAAATACTAGGGCATCTGCTGCTTTTTTATATTTGGCTAAAGTATATGTCCCAGGGTTTGGAGGAGTAAAAGTAAGTTTTGTCCAACCAGGTGCTAATACTTCAGATGTATATGTAGCATCTTGTGCTTCTACATTTAAATTAAATAACACTATAAATATTAATGTAAAATACTTGTATCGTCTTATCATATGTCTACATATTCTACTGAATTTTAAATATAAATTCCATAAACAGAAAGGCCGCTTACTAAGTAAGCGGCCCAACGTTACAGCCATTTCACGTTATTAACCACCAAATGAGGTGTACTAATAACTATGACAACTTTTTAACGGCTAAGTTCTGCCATATTGCCACTATTTTTAGGAGATTTAGCATATAAAGAATATGCGCCAAATCTCATTTGATGTGGCATACCTAATTTTTCAGCACCAAAGTCAATAGAGAACTGGTGTTTTAAACCACTTCCTGTCCAATGGTAAGCTTTGAAAAATTGAGGCATATTTTCTGGTCCCTCTGTTTTATCCCAGTTTGCTAAAAGTGATGAAGTAAAGTAAACACGTTTACCATCCCAACTTTGAGATAACATATTTACTTGGTCACCAATTTTGTGCTCATAAGCTAATTTAGCATTATGAGGATTTGAGATATCATAGACTCTTGTCATACCATCATTCCATGTATTAACCCAAAGATGTTTGTCATCAGCTGATATTGAAATATCAACAGGTAATGGAATTTTAGATGGATCAGCAATAGTACCTACAGCCTCTGTATGCCAGTCATTATCTTTTTCATAAATCAGCCATATTTGAGATGTAAGTGCTGTTGTTGTAAAACAATAGTTATTTTGAGAACCCCAAGCACAACGTATTTCTAATGGTGATCCTGGTACATCAAAAATTTTCTTTGGTTTACGTGAATGTAAATCCCAAACAACAACAGTGTTACCAAAACGTTTCATCGCTTCGCTATCACCCATAAGTTTACCTAGGTTCATCATGTAATTATTCCATCCAGTGAAAGATGAAGTAATCATAACGTTTCTTCTTGGTAATGCTCTAACATCGTAACCATATCCGTCAGCTATTTGACCTGATTTAACAGCTCCATATAGGTTTTCGTCATGTGGCATATGATGTGTAGCAACATAAGTTCCATCATTTGTATATTCAACAAGTGCAGTTCTACCACCAAAATCTTTGTTGTTAGATAAACCAGAAATCATCATTCTTCCTGGTAATGCATATGTTGTATGAGGTCCTACAATTCCGCCACTAGCTTTTACAAAGTCTGTTATAACTTTTGCAAGTCTAGGTTGTGAAGGATTTGTATGAACATCAAATATAAATATTTTACTGGTATCTAGTGTTGCAGCCCATAGATAATGCCTATCATCTGTAAATCCAGAATGATGAGCTTCGTTACGGCCTCCAACAGAAACATGTCCAATTACATTGCCATAGTGTGGTGAGTTAGGATTAACTGATATTGTTACCAATTTATCCTGTTCATCTCCAACGCCTACTTGACCCAATGTCCATACATAAACATAATCTTCTTGGCCAACGATTTTAGCCATATATGGTGACATACATGTTTCATCTGAAAATGCATGACTTGGTACAAGCATTAAGGCAAGAAAGCTTGACATCAACATACCGTAAAAGGTTGATATAAGTTTCTTCATTATTTGCGCGCTCCTTTATTAAATATATATTTAATTATCATCAGAGGGTCGATAAAATCGACCCTCCAATTCTTTAAGTATTAACTTCCCTCTTAATTAGAAGCTCCAAGTAAGAGCTCCACCTAAATGGAAAGATGATACTGTTGCTTTAGTATGGTCTGTTGAACCGCAGCCATAATTAGCTAAACCACCAGCAATAGCAGTACCTAAAGCTGAGTTGTTCATCCAAGGAGTTGTAACTCCATTAGCTGTTGTTTGACCCGCACCAAAACATTTGTCTTCTTCAAGTTGGAATGCAACGTGAGCATCTAACGTCAACATTGGCGCTAAGAACCCATCGATACCTAAACCAGCTGTTATACGATGTTTGTATATAACTGGTGTTTCCATAGCTTGGAAATAAGACATAAATAATGGATACATAGGAGATGTATATGTAGAACCAGCAGCGTTAACACCACCGATCATACCTATTTGTACACCCGCATCTACGTGATCACGTAGTGGATCATCAGCATATCCATAACCAAGTCTAAACTTCATGTTTCCTTGTGTTAATTGTACGCCTAAAGAGTACACTTGTTGATCATCGTAAAATTCATTAAAGAATCTTGCGTCATCCCATGCTTTATGAGTGAAATCACCCATTACTAACAAGTTTCCATTATGACCAGGTACTTTATAAGCAAAACCTAGTCCAACATTCCATGGTTGTTCTACTCTAACGTCTTGTCTACAAACACTGCTTGTACTTTGGTTAGAACGATTACATTTCATAACCGCAGAAGCAGCAGTTGGTAATAGACCAGGCTGAGCAAAACCACTAAATGGGCTTGTGCCATGGTTACTTGTTACGTGTAAATTATCGTACTCATGAGGTTGTTCAGTTTGAACATAAGCACCAACTGTTAAGTCTGGTGATACTGCCATTCTACCACCCGCGGTAGCTCTGAAACCAATATCATGAGTCATGCCGCCAGAACCTGTTAAACCAGCTTCTAACATAGCATAAGTAATTGTCATTGATACACCAACGTCAACTCCTGGCATCATTGTCATACCAACCCCAGCATTTACACCAAGGTTAATAAGTTCTGCAGCTGCACCTAGTGAGTTTGAACTATGTTTATAGTCCACACCAATACCAGATGTTGCAGAAACACCAACACCAAGAACTACAGGTATACCAAGACCTGTTAAGTCCTGTGTCACAGCAACAGTTGGTACCGCATACACATCTGCTTTAGATGTAGCATTAAAGAAGTACGATGCTGCTGTTTGTGAGGCTGCACCAGCTGTAATATTTACAAGTGATGTTACCTCGCCTACCGCGTAACCGGCTGACCCATCATGTGTCATCTCCGCACGTGGCATATAGAAAGTAGCCCCAAACATAAAGTTTGTACCACCATAATAAGTGGTCAATGTTGCAGGGTTACCAAAAACCGCTGAGACTGGATCTTCAACGTGTGCAATACTAGTACCTGCTAAACCAGCAGATGCTCCATGAAACACGTTATGCAAATCAAACCCATGCGGTCCTGCAATTGCTGCACCTGAACCTAACGATAAGGCTGTACCTACCGCAGCTCCAAGTTTCCAATCACGTCTTGTGTGAGTTTTCATATAACTTTCCTCATTTTTATATATATATAAAATAACGTCTTAATGGCTAGGGACTTACGTCCAATGTAATGAAAGTTTTTAGACTTTCCCCCTATTAAGTCCTTTTTTGATAAGACTCTTATTATTATAGTTATTTGACAGCTAAAACTTAGCCATCAAATTCCTTTACCCTTCATCTCCTGGTCCGTAGTTTCCATCTTCAAACCATTCCCATGGTCTGTTACCAGCGACCTTAATGAATAAGTATACACTTATCATATTAGCTACAATTAATAGAAAACCTATTAATAGAGCTACTGGCCAGCCAGCTAACCCAGGCATTGAGCCAGGAGCAAAATGCCATTGTGGGAACATACTGCTGAAGAAGTAGTAACACGCTATCCAGAACGCTACCATCACATATGTGCCTTGAGCGGTTTTACCGAATAGAAATCCCATAATTTACTCTCCTCTTTATTAGCATTTAATGATATAATGATACGCGTACCATTACACCGTGCAGTATTAAAAGTAATACAGTTTTCAAGCATTGTAAACACATTAATTAGTAATTTAGCCAATTTTTCATACATAGTGTTGAGTGATTAATTTATTCTTTATTACTCGAATCTGTGAACTTATCATAGAAAATTTCATCTGATTTAATACCATATTTTTTTAATAATTCCGCACCAAAATCGACCATTGGAGGTGGTCCGCATAAATAACCTTGCCAATCAGAAATATCTAGACCTTTTTTCTTGATATATTCCTCTTCAAAAAAATCTGTAACTAAACCTCGGGCGCCTTTCCAGTCACTATCTTGAGATTCCATGTTTAAAACTGGAACAAAATCAAAAAAATAATCTTTATTCCAATTATTTTTTATTTGATTTAATTCTTCAACACAATATAAGTCGTTTTGTGTTCGTGCTCCAAATAAAAAAACAACATCCCTTTTTACTTGTTTCGAAACTCCATCTTCTAACAATGCCTTAATTGGGGCTAAACCACTTCCACCTGCAATACATATTATGGGTGTATTTTTTTCTCTAAGATAAAATGATCCAAATGGTCCATTTATTACAAGATTTTCGTTTTTATCTCTTTCAGGATCAAAAAGCCATTCTGTAAATTTACCGCCTGGGACTTTTCTTATAAAAAAAGTGAACTCGTTTGGTTTTTCATTCTGTGGAGCTTTGGCATAAGAATAAGATCTAGGTCTATCCAGGCCACCAATCGATAACTCAGACCACATTCCAGCAAGAGCATCATGATTTATATTGTCTTCTGTTTTAAGTACCACACTCATAATATCGCTTGTTAACATATTAGTAGATATAATTTTTGCATTGCTTTTTTTTGGAGCTTTTCTAATTAAATTACCAAGCTCAACTTCAACTATTGAATCCATGGTTAATCTGCATTGGCATGCTAAAAAATAATTATTAGCTATTTCTTGTTTTGATAATGTATAACTATAATCAATGGTTGGCTTGATTTTGCCTTTTAAAAGTTTAGTTTTACATGAACCACAACTACCAAATTTACAATCATGAGGATAATCCAATCCTTGTTCTAATGCAGCATCCAAGATACTTTGATTGTCTTTCACAAAAACTCTTTTTTTAGAAGGTTCTATAGTTACATAACCGTTTTTTGGTTTGGTTCCAAAAAACCAGAGATATTTATAAATATTCATAAAGTAATAAAATCCATGGGTTATCAGTCTTTGACAGATTACAATATCACGAATCTAAAATAAAGAGACCCCAATTAAAAATTGGGGTCTCAATTACTTTTCAATAAGTCAATGTAGATTAATAATTAACCAGCATTGATTGAAATGTTTCTTATTGTTCCACCATCTGCATCTGCTTTTGTACACATACATGAAAATGGATTAATAGACTCTTTACTTGTAGATGGGTGAGACTGAACAGCAGCAAACCATTTGTTCACACGTGCTCTTGAACTCACTGCGTTGCCTTTGCCACTATTTGTAGCAACTTGACAAACGCCAGCCCATGCACAGTCAGCAAATGTATATTGACCGCATACATAGTCTCCTCTCATATTACCCAAGTCTGAACCTAATGTATCTTCAAGAGTATCTAGTGCAGCTGCTAATGAAGCATCATCAGATGCATTACAATTCATAGCTACAGTAACTTCTCTCCACATACGTGCTCTTGTTACGCCATTTCTGTGTACAAGAGATGGGCCAAAGCCTTTGTCATCAATATATGATAGACAAGAAACAAGTCCATAGTTTGTGCAAGCACGATCTTTAAGAATTGGACCAATTCCTAATGGTGACATGCTACGGATTTCAGATCCAGCACCCCAGTCTTTTACAACATTAGCATTAATGTCTAGTCCTTTTTCACCAGCACAAATTAATACTGCATTTGTATGAGGACATGTTGGAGCTCCATACAGTTCCTGAACATCCCTTAAATGATCTCCGATTGGCATAATTTCCCCCTTATTCTAATCGATTAAAATTTAGTCTTCTATTTTTAAAGCACCAGACGGACAATTACCAACTGTTGCTCTAATATTGTCTTCTGTATCTGCTGATGTATCTATCACAAATTTGCCATCGACAACTTTGAACACACTAGGAGCACCTTTTACGCATTCTCCTGCATGTGTACACACATCTGCATTGTAAGTTACTTTCATCTCTTTCTCCGATAATAAAAGTTAATATGTGTGTCTTCCTTTACACGAAATTAGGTATCTCAATAAAGAGATACCTAACTTCAATAACCTATAAATGGGTTACTTCTTAGCTGATCTTAAACCTAGATCAACGTTACCAGCATCTGCAAGTACATCGCCAGCGAAAGGTGTGCCTTCGTAACCAACTTCTTTGTTGATTCTTCTAGCAATTGCTTTCTCTTCGTCTGTAGCAAAATGCTGATCCCATGCAGCTAATCTTTTACGCATGTACCAATGCCAAATTGGCGGTACTAAAGCGATAAAGAATACTACAAAGTATCCCCATCCTGTGTTTGGACAACCAACATTTTCAAGTTCCCAGAAATGTGTTTCTCCACGATCATGGTGGTCAGCTTGACGACCAATTTCAATAAAGAACCATGCTGTGAAACATGTAGAATTATCCCAGTTATGACGATAATCAATTGGTTGATCTTTAACACGGATTAAACCATAGTGCTCTAGGTAATTTAAAGCTTCTAATTCGAAGTTAGAAATTGCCCAGATTGTAGCTAGTGATGCCATACCAATCCAGCCACCTGCTATAAAGAACAGAGTAACTGTTGGAACTGACATTAAGTAACCACGAATCCAACGGTTTTGCCATGAAATAAATGGTACACCCATACGAGCTAGTCTTTCTTTTTCCATATTAAATAGGAATTTAGATTGACCAAAATAAGATAGCGGATAATGACCATAAATTGTACGACCGCGTGGTGCAGTTGCAGGATCATCTTCACTAGCTAATTCTAAGTGATGGTTGTACACGTGTGCATAACAGAAATGAGCTGTACCTGATAGAGCCATCATAGTACGAGAAATTACAAAACTAAAACCTTTAGTATGTGATAACTCATGACCATATATAATTCCGATACCGATGAAGATACCAGAAGATAGTGTAGCACCTATTAGGTTAATACCTGTAATTCCTTCATGCATAACAATTATGCCAGGAATTATTTCCATTATGACTGCACCTTCAGCTCCACCTAACGCCATGAAAGAATAAAGTCTCCATGCCATTACTAATTGGAAAAGTGCAAACACAGGTAACATGAAATACATAGTCAAGTTTTGGAAAGTTACCCATCCAAGTGTTTGACCTTCGTCATCATGTCCAACGCCAGTAGTTTCAAACTTAGTTGCAATATCTACAAGTAGACCTACAAATAGTAAAACCACACCTAACCATGCCATAATGCCACCGATTAGGACGCCCACTCCAGCAACTATAATTAGTATTGGAGCTAGCAAGTAGCGTAAATTTAATAATATATTTCCGATCATCTTTACCTCCAGATAAATCGAAGCCTTTACGTTTCCCGTCACCATACAGTACAAGACAAAGGACTTATCATCCTTTGTGCCGGGCTCCCTAGGAATAATTTCCTAATATATAAATATTAGTATCAGTCGTCTTTGTAGTCAAAACTAAATTTGTCTTTTTTAGGTTTATTAGAATTTGCTAAAATACTGATTAATATACTTTTTTTATCTTTATTTAGATTATAAAATAGTGTTAGCATCTAACACAATATAAAGTAGTATTTGTGAGACTTAATTATGAAACAAACTGACAATAAATATCTAATTTCAACATTAGCTTTTATTTTATTCTTTTTTATAAATATAGAACGTGCAATAGCTATGCCAGATATGAATCCTGCCTTTAATGAAGTTGTCTTTAAGTCTTCAATGAAGGATAAAATTAAATTATCACAATACAAAGGTAAAATTATATTGGTGTTTTTTGGATACACTCATTGTCCTGATGTTTGTCCTTTGACGTTGATGGATATAAAAAAAACATTGGATGGTCTTGGAGAAAAAGCTGGTCATGTGCAACCCATTTTTATCAGTGTTGATTATAAAAGAGATAATCCAGAGACTTTAGATCAGTACACAAAATTTTTTGATAAAAGGATATTAGGGATTACTGCTGATAAAAATAATATTGATAAAATTAATAAATTTTTTAGAACTACATATGCGCTTTTAGACCATACTTCTAAAGATTATTTGGTTGAACATAGCTCTAATTTATACATTATTGATCAAGACTTATACGTTAAAAAAATTTTACCGAGTGGTCTCCCGAGCAGTGAAATCATAAAAGTAATACAAACATTATTCTAAAGAATCATACTTGATATATTTAAACCTAGGATCTTCCGGAGTTCCTTCAAGTGAGCCATCTTCGTTGCTTGGTTGCCATTGGATAACAGATTCAATTTTTTTTGCTAGTAAAAAATCTTTATCTGTAATTCCTTTTGCCGCATGATTCTGTAACTTCACTATAACAAATGCATAAGAAGCGCTTATATCTGGATGATGCCATGCGGCCTCAGCCAAATGTCCAATCGTAGAAATCACCATCAAAGTCCCTTTCCATCCACTGGTCTTGTATTTTCTTCTGATCCACCCGTTTTCATAATACCAATGCGGCAAATGGTTTTTTAAATAATCATTAATTTCATTTTCGCTATATGTTTTTTCTTTATTCATATTTCTCTACCATTCTATAATATAATAACCTTTGATTAGTCAAGTAAAGCTCATATAATTAAAATAATATACAATCTGAATTACCACAATAAAAACGTGAAAAACAAACTTAAGATAAAGACAAAACTACGAAATAGAGGAAGAAATGTAGATCTCAAAATTAAAGAATCCTTAAAATCTTTAATTAATATATCAAATTATCGTAGAGATCATCTCATAGAATATCTTCATATAATTCAAGATAATTTGGGTTATATTGACAATGAGCATATGAGAGCACTTGCTGATTTATTAGAT
>MDTE01146897.1_pt1 | contig 10865 bp, 14 predicted proteins | sample 811231 | NCBI WGS metagenome assembly MDTE01 (sample SAMN05326651, study PRJNA326480) | marine metagenome | isolation source: seawater | place: Indian Ocean: Red Sea | collected 2010 | reverse complement strand
TATTCATAGCAATCATGGTTGCGGAATCTTATTATACATTTTTCACTAGAATGTTTTATTTTGTGGTGGGTAGCTAAACCCATATTCAATTTTTAAAAATGACAACGATTAAATCAAAAACACTAAAGTTAAATTACTTTGGTAGCGTGAAAGCTTTTTTTAATTTAATGAAGCCAAGAGTAATGTCATTGGTAATTTTTACCTGTGCAGTAGGTTTGTTAATTGCTCCTGTAAAAATTAATTTCATAGACGCTGTATTTTCTTTGATGGCCGTCGCCTTGGGTTCTGGCGCAGCGGGTGCATTAAATATGTGGTATGAATCTGATTTAGATTCATTAATGTCCAGGACTTGTCTTCGTCCTATTCCAACGGGAAAATTAACAAGAAATCAAGCATTGGCTTTTGGCATATTCTCTTCATTAATTTCAGTGGTATCTCTTTATATTTTTTCAAATTTAATTGCGGCAACCACTCTTGCAATTACGATTCTCTTCTATGTATTTGTTTATACAGTTTGGCTTAAGAGAAAAACATCACAAAATATTGTCATAGGCGGAGCCTCAGGCGCTTTACCTCCCGTTATTGGATGGGCTATTGCAACAAATACAATATCACTTGAACCTATAATTTTATTTTTAATTATATTTATTTGGACTCCTTCGCACTTTTGGGCGCTAAGTCTATATAAAACGGATGATTATAAAAAAGCAAAAATTCCAATGCTGCCAATTACTTCTGGAATACGAACAACAAAACTTAATATATTTATTTATTCTTTAATCTTATTTCCGATTGCCGTAGCGCCATTCTTTTTTAACTTTTCTGGATTGTTCTATTTGATATTTTCTTCAGCTTTGAGCGTATATTATGTATTTATTTCCTATAAGCTACTGAGAGAAAAGAATTTAATAGCTGAAAAAAAATTAGCAGCAAAATTATTTGGTTATTCAATAATATATCTTTTTATTATTTTTACCTCGGTTTTAGTGGATAAAATTATATAATAAATATTTTTATATGACTGTTGATAAAAGAAAAATTAATAGGATCTATTTACTTCTATTTTTTTTATTAATTTTTATTTTTATTTTTTATTATTTTAAGAATGAGCATGAAAAAAATAAGAAAATTTCATCATTACCCGTGGTAGTAAATTTGCTTACAAACGTTCATCCAAATCTTTCCTGGTCTTTTAAACCATTAAAATCAAAACTGCTTATTAAGCCAGGCGAAGTCACATCTATTGAATACGAAGTTAAAAATTTAGATACCAAAGAAAGTACTGGGATCGCAACATTTCAATATTTTCCAAAGGAGTTTGGGGCTTATATAAACAAAATTAATTGCTTTTGTTATGATGCCAAAACTTTAAAAGCTAAAGAGATAGATAAATATGTGGTTGTTATGTTTATTGATCCAGAAGCGACAAAAAATAACAAGACAAAGAATGTTAAAGAGATTACTATCCAGTTTACTTTTTTTGATTACAGTGAATATAAAAAGAATGAGAGCTAAAAATGATTTCTAAAACCTTAATATATCAACAAGAAAATCTAATTAGCCTATGTGCTGTTTGTATTTCTGATAGAAACGGAGGGCAAATAGCTTTGCTTATTATTGTTTCTTCTTTAATTATTTTAGGTCTAGGAAATTGGCTGTGGAATAAATATTTTTCAAATAAAAATCAGCGTTCTCAACAAAAATAATTAAAATATGTATCAAAGTTTGGTTTTGCCTAGATAATATCTAAATTCTGTACTAATAAAAGGTATGGAATATATAAGCACAAGAAATATACAAAACACTTTTTCGTTTAAAGATGTTTTCTTAAAAGGCTTGGCGTCTGATGGTGGGCTTTTTGTTCCAAAAAAAATTCCAATATTTTCTCAAAAAGAATTAAGAGAATTAAAAAATGCATCTTATAACGAATTAGCAGCAAAAATAATTTTAAAATATTGCAGCGAAGAATTTAGCGAAAAAGAAATTAACGAAATAGTAAAAAAATCTTATCAAAACTTTCGTGTTAAAGATGTAGTAGAGGTAAAAAAAATTGGAGATATAGATTTATTAGAACTTTTTTATGGTCCAACTTTAGCTTTTAAAGATATAGCTATGCAAGTTATTGGCAATATGTATGAAAAAATTTTAGAAAAAAATAATTTAAAAATTAATATTGTGGTAGCTACTTCAGGTGATACTGGAGCAGCGGCTATAGATGCAATAAAAGATAAAAAAAATATGAAAATCTTTGTTATTTATCCAGATAAAAAAATATCTGAAGTGCAAAGAAAATTTATGACTACAGTTGATTCTGAAAATGTATTTAATATAGCCTTAAAAGGAAATTTTGATGATTGTCAAAAATTGGTCAAGTCCATGTTCTCTGATAAAAAATTTAGCAGCTCAATTAATATGTCCGGGGTTAATTCAATTAATTGGTCAAGAATAGTTTTTCAAATTGTTTATTATTTCTTTTCTTATTTCAAATTAGCCAAAGAAGGTGAAAAAATAAACTTTTCAGTTCCCACAGGTAATTTCGGGGATATTTATGCAGGATATATTGCAAAAAAAATGGGACTTCCTATTAATAAATTAATAATTGCTACTAATGAAAATGATATTTTAAAAAGACTTATTGATACTGGGATTTATAAAATTCAAGAAGTTAAACAAACAATTTCTCCAAGCATGGATATTCAGATTGCTAGTAATTTTGAAAGATTAATCTTTGATGTTTGCTCGCATAATTCAGAAAAAGTATTAAAATTGATGAATAGACTTAATAAAGAAAATCAATTTGAACTTGAAAAAAATGAACTTTATAAAATAAAAGAAATTTTTCTTGCGGAAAGTTTAACTGACGATGAAACAAAAAAAATTATAGAACAAATTTATAAAAGTAACAAAATACACATTGATCCACACACTGCTGTAGGTATAGGTGCAATGAAAAAAATTGGATTGAAAGGAAATTCTATAATTCTATCTACTGCACATCCTTCAAAATTTTCTGAAGTAGTTAAGAAAATAACAAATTCAAATCCTGAATTACCTGGAAATTTAAAAAATCTATTAGTTAAAAAAGAAAAATATGCAAAATTATCTAATAATATAGCAGATATAAAAAATTATATTTTAGAGAGAGTTTAATTTATATAGGAGTAGATTTTTTTGCTAGTTTATCAGCAAGTTCGTTCATTGGATTTTCTGCATGACCTTTTACCCAATTCCATTCTACTTCGTTTGAGCCGCTAAGTTCTTTAAGTCTTTTCCAGAGGTCAATATTTTTTACATTTTTTTTATCAGATGTTTTCCAGTTATTTTTCTCCCATTTTTCTATCCAGACAGTGATTCCTTCTTTTACATAATTAGAATCCGTATAAATTTTAATTTGTTTTAATGTTGGCTGTTGACCTTCATTTTTAGAGCAATATTCCAAGGCTTTAATAGCAGCAGTCAATTCCATTCTGTTATTAGTTGTTAACTTTTCCCCACCAAATAATTCTTTTTTATGTTTATTTGTAAAGATTATTGCCGCCCAACCTCCTGGACCAGGGTTTCCAGCGCACGCTCCATCTGTATAAATTTTAATTTCCATAATTAAAAAAAATAGTCCTCATAATTTTTTACATTATTGTGGAATTCTAGTCTTTTTAAATATTCTATAGGGTCCTTAATTTTCACTATTGCTCCTTCTATTAAATTCAAATAGTCAAACACTCTTGTGAGCAAAAATCTTAAGGCAGCTCCTTGACATAGTATTTTCAGTGATTTTTTTTCCTCATCTTTCAGCCCCCTTATGCTTGAATATCCATCGATAAATTTTTTTGCTTTAGTAACATTAAAACTTAAATTTTCATTCGTTCCTTCGAAACACAAAGCATTTAAACATATTGCTATTTCAAAAGCATAAAAATCATAGCATGAAAAATAATAATCAATAATTCCAGATAATTTTTCTTTTTTAAAAAAAATATTATCTGGAAATAAATCTGCGTGAATTATTCCTGAAGGAATATTTTTAGGCCAATTTTTTTCTATGTTATCTAAATTTTTTTCAATTATTTTTGTTAAATTTGGATGTATTTTAAAACAATCCTTTTTAACTTTTTTGTAAATTTTGCTCCAAGAATTAACAGAAAGTTTATTTTCTCTTTTGCCCGTTAAATTTTTTGTTATAGCGTGAAGTTTTGCTGTATTAATTCCAACTTCGTAGCAGTTATTTGGGCTTAATACTTTTTTTGCTTTTCCATCTAAAAAAGAAACAACAGCAGCTTTCTTTTTATTAATTTCGGAAATGTAATTGCCATTTATATTAATTATTGGTTCCGGGGCTAAAAAGTTTTTATCAAAAAGATTTTTCATCAAACTAATAAAAAAAGGTAAATCTTTCTCGTCAACTCTTTTTTCATATAAAGTTAGGATAAACTTGCCTTGTTCCGTTTGAATAAAATAATTAGTATTTTCAATTCCATCCTTTATTTCTTTATAACTGATTAATTTGCCTAAATTGTATTTAGAAAAGAATTTTTTTAATTCTTCCTCAGATAATTTTGTATATACGGCCATTTTGTTTAATTATTTATATCCTTTTTTTTTAATATAGAGTATTGTTAGTTTATGACAAATCCAACCTCATCTCAAAATGCCCCTTATAAAGTTAAAGTTGAAAAAGATAAAACTTATTTTTGGTGTTCCTGTGGCTTATCTAGAAAACAGCCTTTTTGTGATGGCTCTCATAAAGGAGGTCCTTTAAAGTCAGTGAAGTATTTAGCAAATTCAGATAAAGAAGTATGGTTTTGCGGATGCAAACGCACTAAACATCAACCGTTTTGTGACGGCTCTCATTCTAAGGCTTAGTAAGCTTCAAAGCCGCTTTGGTTTGATCTAGACTTTGTTCGTAAATCTTCTCTAGTTTATTTTTGTCAATTGAGTTTTTAATTAAGTTTTCAACCACTTCCATACTAATTTTTATAGAGATATTTCTAATTTCATTTAAAGCATTTTGTTTCATGAGGCTTATCTTATTCTCAGTATTTTTTTTTCTATCTTCAATGATTTGATGGAATTTCTGAGTTTTTTCTACAATCATTTTCTCGCTATCCTTTTTTGCTGATTGAATAATTGCGAGAGCTTCTTTTTTAGACTTATCAATTTTATTTTCATAGTCGCTTAATAAATTTTTAGCTTCAATTTTTAATTTTTCAGCTTCTTTTAATTCTTTTTTTATTTGATCAATTTGATTATTTAGTAAATTATTTATTTTTTGAGGAATTTTTAAATAAATTAAAGCCCCAAAAAAAATAAAGAAAGATATGGCGACCCAAAAAGTTGCATCTATTGTCATATATATTTTTCCAATTTTCTTTTTGTTATATCGCTTGTTATTGCAGATACATTGCTCATGTTAACTTCTTTATCAATTATTTGTTTTATTATTTCGGCTGATGTTTCCGATGCTATTTTGTTAATATTTGATATTGATGATTTTTTTAAGTCTTTTATTTCTTTTTCAGCATTTTCTAATTCTTTTTCAATTTGATTGTTAAAAAAATTCTTTTTCTCTTCAATACTCTTATCAAGTTTTTTTTTACTATCCTCTATTATTTTTTGGGCTTCTTTTTTGGAGTTCTCAATTATTATATTATATTCTTTAAGTTTTTTTTCAGCATTTTCTTTAAGTTTTTCCGCTTCGTTTAAATCATTAGTTATTCTTAATTTTCTATTTTCTATACTATAAGTAATTCTTGGTAAAAATATTTTCCAAATAATTAAATATAATATAGAAAAAGTTAGGATTAGCCAAAATACTTGAGCTGACCAAAATTCTGTTTCTAGCTGTGGCATTCCTGCCTCAGCTCCAAAAGCTTGTTTGACGCACAAGATTGAAGCTAAGAACAAGTTGAGACAAAAATTTTTCATACCTAAAACTTTATTTATTAAAACGCAAATAAAATTATTAATGCAACTACCAATCCAAATAAACCAGTAGCTTCTGCTAAAGCAAATCCCAAAAGTAAATTAGGAAACTGTTTTGCTGCTGCCGATGGATTTCTCATGGCTCCAGACAAATAATTTCCGAAAATAAGACCAATCCCTACGCCAGCACCTGCCAAAGCAATCGCTGCGAGACCTGCTCCTATCATTTTAGCTGCTTCTAACTCCATTCTTCCTCCTTTGTTAATGGTGTAAATTTAATGCATCGTTCAAATAAATGCATGTTAAAATTGCAAAAACATACGCTTGAAGAAAAGCAACAAGTATTTCAAGACCTGTTAATGCAACAGAAAAACCAAGAGGCAACCAGCCACCCAGCAATCCCAAACTTATTACAAACCCACCAAACACTTTTAGCATGGTGTGTCCAGCCATCATGTTTGCAAACAATCGGACAGATAAACTAATGGGTCTGCTTAAATAAGATATGATTTCTATGATAACTATTAAAGGTAAAAGTACAACAGGAACACCCTTTGGGACAAAAAGTTCCAAATATTTAAAACCATGTTTAATAAATCCTATAATAGTTACTCCTACAAATACTATTGCCGCTAAAACAAATGTAACAATTATATGGCTAGTTACGGTAAATGAATACGGCAACATTCCAACCATATTACAAAACAAAACAAACATAAACAGAGTGAACACAAATGGAAAAAAAGATTTAGCGTTAGAGCCAGCAGTTTCATTTATCATTTTTGCTACAAAAGTATAACTCATTTCAGTTATCAGTTGTATTTTTGATGGTATTAGTGATTTTTTTTTAGTTCCAAAAAATAATAATGTTAAAATCATTATTACACTTATTGTCATAAATAGACTTGCATTTGTATAGGAAAGATTTATTCCTCCTATATTTATTTCAGGTCCTATTTTATAAACTTCAAACTGATGCATTGGATTTGCGGCCATTTTCAATTCCTATAATTTTTTTTGCATTCTTTTTGCAGATTTGAACACATTCAATATACCAGCTGCTATACCCATAATAAAAAAAATAATTGTTAACATCGGTTTAGTATCAAACCAACTGTCTAAAAGAAACCCTATAGCCGACCCAACAAATACAGCAGCTACCAATTCTGTACTTATTTTTAAGGCTTTTCCGAAAGATGCGGCATTTGAGACTCTATTTTTCTCATCAATTTTTTTAATATTTTTTTTTGCAATTTTTAAGCGAGTTGTTATTTCTTTAAAGTCTTTCATTGTTTGAGTTGTTTATTTAAGCAACTAACGCCTCGGCTTTTTCTAAATCTACAGAAACCAGTTGACTGATTCCTTTTTCTGGCATTGTTACACCGTACAATCTATTCATTTTTGACATTGTTAAAGCGTGGTGGGTTATTATAATAAATTTGGTTTCAGTAATTTTTGTTAGTTCTTCTAGCAAAGAACAAAATCTTGTTACATTAGCATCGTCTAGAGGCGCGTCCACTTCATCCAAAACGCAAATTGGAGCAGGGCTAGTTAAAAAAACTGCAAACACTAACGATAAAGCTGTTAAAGCTTGCTCACCTCCTGATAATAAAGTAATTGATTGTAATCTTTTGCCTGGAGGACTAACCAACATTTCTAAGCCAGCGTCCAATGGATCATCCGATTCAACAAATTCTAATTTTGCTGTCCCTCCGTTAAAAAGTTTTGTATATACGTCATTAAATTTTCTATTAACCTTTTCAAAAGCTTCCACTAGTCTTTCTCTGCCTTTTTGATTGAGCTCGTTTATGCTAGATCGAAGCTTTGTTATAGCAGAAACTAAGTCTTCTCTATCTTTTTCCATTTTTACTATGGTTTTTTTATATTCTTCTGTTTCTTGGTCAGCTCTTAAGTTTACCGAGCCTAATCGTTCTCTTTCATTCTTTTTTGCGTCTAATTTATCTTCTTGTTCAATTACATTAGGTAGATCTTTAACATTTTTTAGATCTGAATTTTCTAGTAAATTTCTCTCATCCATATTTAAATCATTCTTTAAAGCGTTGATTAGATCTTTCTTTCTATTTTCTAAACCTTCCAAAGTTGCACTAGATCTTGCTTTGTTTTCTCTAGCTAACATCATTTTATTCTCTACAGATTTCAATTCTTTGTTTATTTTTTGATAGTTCTCTTCTGCCGTAATGAGTTCATTTGATAATTCGTCTTTTTTGCTTTCAGTGTCAGATGTGTTTTGCATAAGACGTCCTTTTTTTTCCGCTATTTGTTCAGGCAGTTTAGTAATATTTTCTATATCAATTTTTATTTTATCTATTCTTTCATGCAATTCTTTTGTCATTTTTTCAGAATTAAATTTTAAGTTCTGCCAATTTTTAATTTCAGTATCAATATTTTTTATTCTTTCTTGCCTTTTAATTGAATCAGCTTTAATTGATTGGTTTTTGCTAAATGCATTGGCATATTTTTCCTGTGAAATTTTTATATTCTCATTTAGTTTGCTAAATTCTTCTAGAGTTTTTTGATTTGCTTGTTGCTCAAAAGCTAATGTCAATTTTTTTAAATTTTCTCGTGTCTTATTAATGGAATTTGATGCTTCTTCAATATTGCCGTCAGATACAAATTTTTGAACTTCTTCTAAATGAGATGTAGCTTCTTTTAAAATATTCAAATTTTGATCTGAATTTGAATCAACAATTAGCTCTTTTGAAGCTTTTTCTAATCTATCCTGATCATTCTTTAAATCGACTGTTGCTGATCTTAGATCATTTTCAGCTTTTTTTTCTAGATCATAATATTTTTTTTCTGTATCAATTAAAATATTTTTTTCTTCTTCAAGCCTTTTTTCATTGGATTTAGCTTCTAGAATAATATTTTTTTCTCTCTCAATATCATCTTTTAATGTATTTTCAGATTTTAATAATTTCTCCTTATCAGTTTTAATTCTTTTTTCTTCATCTTCTAAATTTTGAAATTCTAAATTAAGCCTTTGTAGTTTTGAAAGTATTTCAATATTTTTATCTCTTAAAGGTTTAAGTTTTATATTGGCTTCATTTAATGAATTATTTTTTTGATCAATTATGATTTTTAAACTACCTATTTCACTATCCGATTCACCAGTAACACCTTTTGTTTCGCTTATTTCTTTTTCAATTTCCATTGACTTTATGTAATAAAGTCCAGCTTCTATCCTTTTTATTTCTTCGGAAATTAATTTATATTTTGATGCTTCAACTGCTTGCTTTTTTAGATTTTCTAATTGTTTCTCTTGTTGTCTTCTTAGATCGTCTGCTTTTTTTAAATTATTTTCTGCAGAGCTTAATCTTAATTCAGATTCGTGCCTTCTTACATGTATACCTGAAATTCCCGCAGCCTCTTCTAGAATAGCACGTCTATCAGTTGGTTTTGCTGTTACCAATGCACCGATTCTGCCTTGGCTTATCATTGATGGGGAATGTGCTCCAGTTGACAAATCAGCAAATAAAGTTTGAACATCTCTTCCTCTCATTTCCTTATCGTTTATAAAATATCGGGACCCTTTATCTTTTTGTATTCTTCTTTTCACGTTAATGACTTCTAATTCTTTGAATTGAACTGGACCTTCTTTAGCTGAATTGTCTAAAGTTATGGAAACTTCTGCAATATTTTTTGATGCTTTATTAGCCGTGCCGGAGAATATTACATCTTCCATGCCGGATCCACGCATACTTTTTGCTGAAGTTTCTCCCATAGCCCATCTTAAGGCTTCAGCGATATTTGATTTTCCGCAACCATTTGGACCTACAATTCCAGTTAAGCCATTTTCTATAAGAATTGAAGTTCTTTCAACAAAAGATTTAAAACCAGTTAGTTCAATTTTTTTAAATTCCATGCGTTAAATAAGTTTTTCTATTTTCTTTTTAATATTTTCAAAACTAACAGAACCTTCAAGTTTTTTCTCATTTATTATAATTGTTGGAGTCGAATTTATTGAATATTTTTTGGTTGCTTCAATTCTACCATTTAATAATTTGTCGCTAACAGCCTCATCAATTAAACATTTATCAAATTGAGCAGAACTTATCCCCAAATCCTTAACAATTTCTTTCAAATTTTTGTTAATGATTTCAATTGTGGAGCCATTTGTCCACTTCTTTTGAGTTTTATAAATAGTATCTAAAAATTTCATTTGTTTTTTTTGTTCTACACAATGCAATAATTTAGAAGCGTTGAAGGCAGCTTGATCTAGGGGAAAATCAATGAAGATTATCTGAACTTTTCCAGATTCAACATATTCTTTTTCAATTTTAGGAACTACTTTTATATGAAAATTTGCACAATGAGGGCAAGTTAATGAAGAAAATATTTTAATTTTAACAATTGCTTCATTTAGTCCAAGCGTTAAAAAATTTTTTTCAGCCCCAATGCCATCAGCATGAGATTTTGAAAAAAATAGTAGGCAAATAATGAATATTTTGATAGGCAAAAAAATTTTTAAATTTAAATTTGATTTAATCATTTTTTATCTCGTCTAGAAGTTGGTTCAGAGAATTTCTGATGTTTTTATTATTTATTTCGTTAATTTTTTCTTCATAATTTTTTAATCCACGAACTAAATTATTTTTTTTTTTAGTTTTCATATTTTTAGTCGCAGAATTTATTACCTTAACTTTAATTTCATTTATTAATTTATAACCAAAATGACTATTAATTTTATTAATAATTTCGTTTTTAGAATATTCAATGTTTATTTCGTCCCCTCTATTGATTGCCAGAACCAAGGTTCTGCTCGAACTTCCTTTTTTGATTTTGATAGATTTAGGGTATGCCCATCCAGCTATATCTTTACCAACCAGGATATTCCATTTACCAATTATTTCTGAATAATTATAACCATTTTTTTTTAAAATACCTTTTAGACCACGCGGCAAAGTACTGCTAAACGGTCTTAATCC
>MDTE01099445.1_pt1 | contig 10865 bp, 10 predicted proteins | sample 811231 | NCBI WGS metagenome assembly MDTE01 (sample SAMN05326651, study PRJNA326480) | marine metagenome | isolation source: seawater | place: Indian Ocean: Red Sea | collected 2010 | reverse complement strand
AGAGAGATATACTAAAATACAGGAAAGAGGCAAAACTTATCACGTCCGTTTTCAGTGGAGAGGGAAGTATGAAGGTATCCAATTATTCTTCCCAAGTCTGACAACACCCACTAAAATGGAAGTGTCTGCCCAGATTGAAAAAATCTATCCTGGTGCAACAGTTATATCTTTTGGTCCCCACTTTAGGGACCCAACTAAACCATTACTACATGTAGGAGAAGACAACCCATGAATCCTGATGACATAACACTTGATTCCCTTTCCAAGACGTTTGAATACGAGAAACAAGTTCGAGAAATCGAGGACTGTGATGATATTAAGACAATCAAAAATATTTGTAAAGCATATATTAAGTTATATCTAAAACAGCAAGAAACAGTTGCTGCAATTGGTTTAATGAGTTAAAAATTTTTTCATGGCTGACAAACATTATAAGGGCAATCCTAATCTCAAAGCAGAGAATGTCCAGGTTGAATTTACTGAAGAGCAAATTTCTGAGTATCTAAAATGCAAAGAAGATCCAGTTTATTTTGCACTTAAGTATATACGTATCGTTTCTCTGGACGAGGGTTTGATTCCCTTTGACATGTATGACTTCCAGAAAGATTTAATTAAAAATTTCCACGAACAACGTTTTAATATTGCGAAACTACCCCGTCAGACTGGAAAGTCTACAACTGTGGTTTCGTATCTTCTTCATTATGCGTTGTTCAATGACAATATTAGGATTGCAATCCTAGCAAACAAAGCAGAGACTGCAAGGGAACTGTTGCAGAGATTGCAACTTTCTTATGAAAATTTACCTAAGTGGTTACAGCAAGGTGTTGGATCTTGGAACAAAGGTTCTCTAGAACTTGAGAATGGTTCCAAGATTGTTGCTGCATCTACATCTAGTTCTGCTGTCCGAGGTAATTCATTTAACATTATTTTCTTGGACGAATTTGCGTTCATTCCAAACCACATTGCAGAGCAGTTCTTTAGTTCTGTATATCCAACGATTTCATCTGGTAAAACAACCAAGGTTATTATCATTTCTACCCCTAACGGGATGAACATGTTCTATAAACTTTGGCATGATGCTGAACGTGGAAAGAATGATTATAAACCATTAGAAGTTCATTGGAGTGCAGTCCCTGGTAGGGATGCAAAATGGAAAGAAGAAACTATACGTAATACATCAGAGAGACAGTTTACCCAGGAATTTGAATGTGAGTTCTTAGGGTCTGTTGATACTCTTATTGCGCCTTCTAAACTCAGGTCGATGGTCTATAGTGATCCTATCCAAAGAAATAAAGGTCTTGATGTATATGAGGAACCGAAACCAGACCATCAATACTTAATGACAGTTGACGTTGCTAGAGGAACTGGAAAAGATTATTCTGCGTTTGTGATGTTTGATATCACAAGTTTCCCATATAAGATTGTAGCAAAATATAGGAATAATGAAATCAAACCAATGCTATTCCCAAATATTATTGATAGGGTAGGAAAGGCATATAACAAATCTTTTATTTTAGTTGAGGTTAATGATATTGGTGAACAGGTTTCTAGTATGCTCCAGTTTGATTTGGAGTATGATAACCTTCTAATGTGTGCTATGAGAGGTAGGGCAGGTCAGATGGTTGGTCAAGGATTTTCTGGTAAAAAATCCCAACTAGGAATCAAGATGTCTAAGACTGTAAAACAAGTTGGATGCTCTAACTTAAAAACAGTTATTGAAGACGATAAGTTACTGATAAATGATTACGATATTATTAGTGAGTTGACAACGTTCATTCAAAAGAATCAAACATTTGTAGCAGAAGATGGTTGTCATGATGACCTTGCTATGTGTCTTGTTATTTTTTCTTGGTTGATTGTTCAACCATACTTCAAAGAAATGACGGATAATGATATCCGAAAGAGAATTTACGAGGACCAGAGAGATCAGATTGAACAAGACATGGCACCATTCGGATTCGTAAGTGATGGTTTATCTGATGACAGTTCATTTGTAGATGCTGCTGGTGATAGATGGCATACTGATGAATATGGTGACCGTTCATATATGTGGGAGTATTATTGATGGACCTAGGTGATGATTTTTCTTTCTCTTTTCCTAAAGATAGGAAATGTAGAGTTTGTGGAAAAGTAAAAGACTTAGAAACTGAATTTTACAAAACTAGAAAAGGGAAAGGTAGTTCATCTGGTGCCTACTCATATGAGTGTAAAGATTGCACAATTAAAAGAGTTTCAAGAAAAAGAAATAGAATAAAGTATTTTGCTGATAGTGACTATCCAGACTGGTAGTTGTTTCCCCAGTTTCCCCACTAAAAAGAGTCTGATTTCTAAATATTAGTAGACTAATATGAACTTCTTTAAGAGGGGACAAAATGGCGTTAAATTTAGTATCACCAGGAGTACAGATAAGAGAGGTTGACTTAACTGTTGGAGCAATTACTGCTGCTAACGATCAAGTCGGTGCTTTTGTCGCTCCTTTCGCAAAAGGTCCTGTAAACGAGCCAATTCTTGTTACAAACGAAGCAGAGCTTCTTGGAACTTTTGGAAAACCATCTGAAACTGATGGACAAAATGAGTACTGGTTGTCAGCATCCAATTACCTCTCTTACGGTGGTGTAATGAGAGTTGTAAGAGCAACAGGAGATACACTTAATAATGCAAACTCTGATGCACAATCATCTCTACAAATCCTAAACGACGAAGATTACGAGACAAACCACAGAGCTGATACTGCATGGGAATATGCAGCAAGAACTCCTGGTTCCTGGGCAAACGATTTAAAAGTCTGCACCATTGATGGAATGGCAGACCAAATTATCACTGGAATTGGAACCACTGCTAGAACAGTAACAACATCTACTACTGTAGCAACCAAGACTGGTGATGTTGGAATCACAACAAACTTAATCACTGGTATCACAACTTCTTCACTAACAGTTGCTGATATTGTTAGTAACGCAAATATTCCAGAAGGAACTACGATTTCATCTATCGGGGTATCGCAGATTATCCTTAGTGATAACTCAACCAACACTGGTTCATTAACAGCAGAAAGTTTTGTATTCTCTCAGGAATCAACAAGCACTGTTGCTACAGATGTCCAAGTTGGATATGCAGTAACTCAAACATTGAATGCTAGTTACGCAGAAAACGGTGTAGTTAGAAACTTTGTAGGAGAAATCAGAGGAATTATTACTGGAATTGGTAATGAGGAAATCTACGTTAAGGTTGTAGATAGAACTAACTCATTTAATGGAGTTACTGAAGCAATTGAGTATAAGAATCCAGGTCAGGGTGCAAATGCTAACTCCTTTGAAGTTGATGATGGTAACACTGTCAATATTGTAACTTCAGCAGGTATTGTTACAAATACTTTTGCTAACACACAAGCAAAAGATTGGTATGATAATCAGACCTTAGGTCTTGATAATCAACTTATCTATTGGAAGTCTATCGCACCAAAACCAGGAACTTCTCAGTATGCTGAAGACAGAAGTGCTAAGAATGACCAACTTCATATTGTAGTTGTTGATGATACTGGTAAGGTAAGTGGTACTGCAGGTGCTATCCTAGAGAAGTATACATTCCTCTCAAAGGCATCCGATGCAAGAATTAGCCCAACACAAGGCATCTATTATAAGGATTATCTAGCATCAAACTCAGATAATATCTTTGCTGGTGTTGCAAGAGCAACTACTGCTAGCAGTCTAACAGGAGTTACTGGAACTTCTACATTCACTGTAGATAATGGTGTATGGGGAACTGAAGCACAGGGTAAATCATTTAATGTTTCTGGAAATGAAACTTATAAGTTCACTAGTGGTGTTGATTATTCATCTGCCAATGGAATGGCACCTGAACTAGGTGATGTAGTTGCAGGTTATGAAATCTTCAGAAACCCAGCAGAATATGATATTGATTATCTAATCATGGGTCCATCTGGTGGGACCAGCATCTTTGAATCACAAGCAAAGGCAACTGCACTGATGTCTATTGCTGACGAGAGAAAGGATTGCATGGCAGTAATTTCTCCACATAAGAGTGACATTGTTGCACAATCAAACACCAATACTCAAACTGATAAGGTTATTGAGTTCTTTGAACCACTTCCTTCTTCTTCCTATGCGGTATTTGATAGTGGTTACAAGTACACCTTCGATAGATTCAATAACAAGTTTGTTTATCTAGCACTTAATAGTGATGTTGCTGGACTAATGGCAAGAACATCTGCTGATGATTTTGCTTGGTTCTCACCTGCAGGTGCTAATAGAGGAGCAATCAACAATGCAGTTAAACTTGCATTCAATCCATCCAAAGCACAAAGAGACCTACTTTATTCCAAGAGAATCAATCCAGTGATTGCTTCCTCTGGTCAAGGTATTCTTCTTTTCGGTGATAAGACTGCTCTCGGATATGCTTCTGCATTCGATAGAATCAACGTCCGTAAACTGTTCCTAGCACTTGAATCTTCAATTGAGGGTGCAGCAAGAGCACAACTCTTTGAGTTTAATGATGCTACTACAAGAACAAACTTCATTAATATCGTCGAACCTTACCTAAGAGATGTCAAGGGTAAGAGAGGTATCACAGAGTTCATTGTTGTCTGTGACGACACAAATAACACACCTGATGTTATTGATGCAAATCAGTTTAAGGCTGATATCTTTGTAAAACCAGCAAGATCGATTAACTTCATTGGTCTTACCTTCGTTGCTACCCGCACTGGTGTTAGCTTCTCCGAAGTCGTTGGCACTGTTTGATTTATTATTGATTAAATATTAAGAGGAACCCAATCAATGGCAAACGCAACTAACAACACCCCACGTTACAACACCAGAACACTCAGTGATTTCAAATCAAGACTAGTTGGTGGTGGTGCAAGACCTAATCTCTTTGAGTGTGTTCTTGCATTCCCTCAAGGTCTTAGTACCGAAGTTCAAGTTGATGAAGACTTTACCTTTATGGTGAAGGCTGCTCAACTTCCAGCATCCAATGTCAACGTAATTGACATTCCTTTCAGAGGTAGAAACCTCAAAGTTGCTGGTGATAGAACCTTTGATCCATGGACAATTACTGTCATTAATGACACCAACTTCAAACTCAGAAATGCGTTTGAAAGATGGATGAACTTCATCAACAGACATGATGACAATGCAGGTGTTATTACTCCTGCTGCTTATCAAACTGAGATGGTAGTTCACCAACTTGGTAGAGGTAATGAAACAAATGGAACCAATGGTAAACTCCCAGATAACGGAGCACAAATTCCTGTCCTGAAGACTTACAAATTCTTTGGAACTTTCCCAACAAATGTAAGTCCAATTGAACTTTCTTATGATGCAGCAGATTCCGTTGAGGAATTCACAGTTGACCTACAGGTTCAGTGGTGGGATGCTCTAGATCCAGAGTCTGGTTCTTCAATCCTTGGTACTTCAGAAACCACCTAAATACTAGGACAAGACAGTCCAGTATTTCGTAGAGATGCCTAAATTATTTGGTTACAAGTTTGAGGAATCGGATGGTAAGAAGAACGATTCAGTTCTTTCCCCGATTCCTCAAAATGATGAGGATAAGTCTGATTTTTACTTATCTAGTGGTTTTTATGGTCAATATGTAGATATTGAAGGTGTCTATAAAAACGAACAAGATTTAATTCGTAGATATAGAGAAATGGCACTACACCCTGAGTGTGATAGTGCCATTGAAGATATTGTAGATGAAGCAATCGTCTCAGACCTGAACGATTCACCAGTGGAAATCGAACTTTCTAATGTTCCTGGTTCGGATAAACTAAAGGAAAGTATTAGAGAAGAGTTCAAATACATTAAAGAAATCATGGACTTCGATAAGAAGGCTCATGAAATTTTTCGTAACTGGTATATTGACGGAAGAGTATATTACCATAAGGTAATCGATGTCAAAAAACCAGAAGAGGGTTTGAAGGAAGTCCGTTACGTTGACCCTCTTAAAATTCGTTACGTAAGAAAATTAAAGAAGTCAAAAGAAGATAATCTTTCTGGAATTACTAGAGCAATTGCAAAACAAGATAATTCCTTCACGAATCCAGAAATAGAAGAGTACTATCTCTACAATCCTAATGGTGCTCTTAAGGGTGGTGGTGCAACTTATTCTGCTACAAATTCTGATAACAAAGCAGTAAAAATTGCACCCGATTCGATTTCATTTGTTACTTCTGGTCTTGTTGATAGAAACAAGCAAACAATTCTTTCTTATCTTCATAAAGCAATCAAGTCTCTCAATCAGCTTCGTATGATTGAAGACTCTCTGGTCATCTACCGTTTGTCCAGAGCACCAGAACGTAGAATTTTCTACATTGATGTTGGCAATCTTCCCAAGATTAAAGCAGAACAATATCTGCGTGATGTCATGAATCGTTATCGTAACAAATTGGTTTACGATGCAAACACTGGTGAGATTCGTGATGACAGAAAATATATGGCAATGCTTGAGGATTTCTGGCTTCCTCGTCGTGAAGGTGGTAGAGGAACAGAAATCTCTACACTTCCTGGTGGTCAGAACTTAGGTGAACTTGCTGATATTGAGTATTTCCAGAAGAAACTATTCCGTTCATTGAATGTTCCAGAGACAAGAACTAATGGAAGCAGTGGTTTTAGTCTTGGTCGTTCTTCTGAAATTCTAAGAGACGAAGTTCGTTTTACTAAGTTTGTAGGTAGACTCCGTAAGAGATTTACGAGTTTATTCAACGATATGTTGAAGACTCAACTTGTTCTGAAAAATATTGTTGCTCTAGAAGATTGGGATAGACTTGCTGACCATATTCAGTATGACTTCCTGTATGACAATCATTTCTCTGAACTAAAAGAAACCGAACTTCTTAATGATAAGTTGGCAGCATGTGCAGCAATCGAACCTTATCTTGGTAAGTATTTCTCTGCCGAGTATGTAAGAACCAAAATCCTTAAGCAAACTGATGGTGAGATTAAGGAGATGGATAAGCAGATGAAGAAGGAGATTGAGGATGGAATCATTATGGATCCCAAACTCATGAACATGCCTGAAGACCCTGCTGCAGCAGCAGCACCAATAGCAGGTGGACAGGCACCAGCAATGGGAGATTCTATTAGTGAACCAGAGGCTGGTCAAATCTGATAAATAATAAAGTTAATTATTTTTAAACTATGGAAGACGAAACTATGGAAGTGGAACAGGAATATGAGGCACCACGTCTTGTAGATATTTTGGACAGTGATGATTCGTCCCGCATTAGTGATGCAATCAAAGATGTTTTGATGCAAAAGTCAGTCGAAAGAGTTGAAAATCAGAGACAAGCAGTTGTTTCTCAGATGTTCGATTTAGATGGCAATGCCGAGTGAGTCTAAATAGAATATATCAGTACACATAGATAAATGATTATCAAACCACTGGACACTGAAAGGTCGCCTAATGCGGCTGAAATTACAATGTCTAAGCTAGTTAGACTGGTAAATACGCACGCTACTGATTCCTCAATGATCGCAATTGCAAATGCAACTGCAGCAGAGTTTACTCTTTTACCATTATCTAGTGAGATTGTTGAAAAAGAAATTGGTGCAGCAATTACTGCTTCTGGTGGTACTGTTTTGGCAACTCCAGTAGCATTTACAAATTAATCCAATGAAATTAATTACAGAAGAAATCGAAAAGGTTGAACTGATTGTCGAAGAAAAGAACGGCAAGAAGAACCTGTTTATTGAAGGAATCTTTCTTCAGGCAAACAAGCCTAACAGGAATAAGAGACTTTATGAGATGAACATCCTTGAAAAGGAAGTTAAGCGTTATAACGAAAACTTCGTCAACAAGGGTCGTGCTCTCGGAGAGCTTGGTCATCCAGACGGACCTACTGTCAACCTAGATAGAGTGTCTCACAAGATTACCATGCTTGAGAGAAAGGGTGATAATTTTGTTGGAAAAGCAAAAATCCTAGAAACCCCAATGGGTAAGATTGCATCTAATCTTTTAAGTGAAGGTGTATCTTTAGGTGTGTCTTCCCGTGGTGTTGGATCACTAAAACCAACATCTGAAGGTTATTCCTTAGTTGGTGAAGACTTTATGCTAGCAACTGCTGCAGACATCGTTGCTGATCCTTCTGCACCTGACGCATTTGTTCAGGGTGTTATGGAAGGAAAGGAATGGGTGTGGGACGGGGGAATCCTCCGTGAGCAACTAGCAGAAAAAACTTATAAGAGAATAAATACTCTAGTTGACCAGAAGGTACTAGACGAGCATAAGCTCAATTTATTCCAAGAGTTCCTTTCAAATCTATAACTAATAAATAAATATAGATTAAGTATAATATAGTCTAAAATTTCGGAGAGTTCAAATGTCCCGTGGTAACGATTTACAGGAAATGGAAGTAGGCACAGCACAATCCAAATCTGCCGTTAATGCAGGTGCTAAACCAGCAGAAGGTATGCCAGCAGCAGGTTCTAATGCTTCTGGTGTAACTACTCCTGGCCAAAGCCCTTCCTACGAAGATCTAGGTGGTCCATCACCAGATAACTATAAGCCTGATGACGATTCAGCAAAGCTGAAGACTCCAGGTGCTTCCTTGTCCCAAGTAAAGGACGTAGTTAATGCAAAGGCAAAGCCTGCAGATGCTATGAAGTCCATGGCAAGAGAAGAAGTAGAAGCAGAAGAGGAAGCAATTTCCGAAGAAGAAGAAGTAACTACTGATGAAGTAGTTGCTGAATCTGAAGAAGCAACCGAAGAGACCATTTCTGAGGAAGAAGTAGAGTCTGAAGCAGTTGCATCTATCGAAGAAGCAATTGAAGAAGATGTAAACGCACTTCTTTCTGGTGAAGAACTCTCCGAAGAGTTCCGTGACAAAGCAAAGACAATCTTCGAGGCAGCAATCAATGCTCGCACTCAGCAGATTGAAGAAGCAGTTGCGGCACATTATGAAGCACAGTTCAACGAGCAAGTCGAAGAACTAAATGAATCACTGACATCACGTCTTGATTCATATCTTGAGTATGTTGCTGATGAGTGGTTCCAAGAGAATGCACTCGCAGTTGAAAAAGGAATCCAAGCTCAGGCAACTGAGTCATTCCTATCTGGCCTGAAGGGCCTTTTTGAAGAACATTATGTATCAATCCCTGAAGAGAAATATGATGTGCTTGAGAGCATGGTAGAAAAACTTGATGAAATGGAGTCAAAACTCAACGAGCAAATCGAAAAGAATGTTGCTCTGAACAAGAGATTGGCAGAATCAGTAACTGATGTAATCTTTGCAGAAGTTTCTGAAGGACTAGCTCTTTCCCAAAAGGAAAAGCTTGCTACTCTCGCAGAAAATGTTGAGTTTGGTAGTGAACAGGACTATCGTGAGAAACTAGTAACTTTGAGAGAATCATACTTCTCCTCAAATACAGTTACTCAGAGAGATTCTCAAGATTATATTGCTGAAGAAACTACCACTTTAAACGAGCAAGTCGATGTAACTGGCTCAATGGGTATGTATCTAGAAGCACTACAGAGAGTTTCTAAAAAGTGATTTTTAGATAATAATCAAACTTAAATTTTCCGAGGTAAACTAAAATGCAAATGTTCAATGCTGAACAACTGCAGGAAAAGTGGGCACCTCTCCTAGACTACAATGGTCTAGGTGAAATCAAGGATTCCCACAGAAGAGCAGTTACTGCTATCCTGCTAGAGAACCAAGAGAAGGCACTCCGTGAAGAGCGTGAGTTCCTCTATGAGACTCCAACCGTAAATACTGATCCATCTTCAACTGGTAACCCTGGTTTTAGTGGCTCAGCAGCTCCAGGTGGTCCAGTTGCAGGTTTCGACCCTGTTCTGATCTCCCTAATCCGTCGTTCAATGCCTAACTTGGTCGCATATGACCTCGCAGGCGTCCAACCAATGAACGCACCAACAGGACTCATCTTTGCGATGCGTTCTAAGTATGTCGATCAAAACGGTGCAGAAGCACTATTCGACGAAGCAGATACCGCATTCTCTGGACAGAATGCAGGTAAGGGCCTCTCCGCAGGTATGACCAACTCTGCAGTTGGTTTCGGTACTACCGCACAGGACGGCACCAACCCAGGTCTGCTTAACCCAACCGCAACCTCAACCGACGTATATAACGTTGGTCAGGGTATGTCAACTGCTGAAGCAGAAGGACTTGATGGTTCTGGCTCAGCAGCGTTCAACGAGATGGCATTCTCAATCGAGAAAGTCACCGTAACCGCAAAGTCAAGAGCACTCAAAGCTGAGTACTCACTAGAACTCGCACAAGACCTCAAGGCAATCCATGGTCTGAATGCTGAGGCTGAACTCGCAAACATTCTCTCCACAGAGATTCTTGCTGAGATCAACCGTGAAGTCATCAGAACCATCTACAAGATTGCTGAGCAAGGTGCTGCTGTCAACACCGCAACTGCTGGTGAGTTCGACCTCGATATCGACTCAAACGGACGTTGGAGTGTTGAGAAGTTCAAGGGTCTCCTCTTCCAGATGGAAAGAGATGCTAACGCAATCGCACAGGAAACTCGTCGAGGAAAGGGCAACATGATCCTCTGCTCCGCAGACGTTGCTTCCGCTTTGACAATGGCAGGTGTATTGGATTACACTCCTGCTTTAAATGCTAACCTTAATGTAGATGACACAGGCAACACATTTGCTGGTGTTCTTCAAGGTAAGTACAGAGTATACATTGATCCTTTTGCTGCTAACGTTGCTGCTTCACAGTACTACGTTATGGGATACAAAGGTTCTTCACCATATGACGCAGGATTATTCTACTGCCCATACGTTCCACTACAGATGGTTCGTGCTGTGGGAGAGAACACATTCCAGCCAAAAATCGGGTTTAAGACTCGTTATGGTGTTGTTGCTAACCCATT